>Ga0247765_1000719_pt1 | contig 22489 bp, 14 predicted proteins | sample UWRJL106311C6_FD_179949 | JGI IMG/M metagenome (GOLD analysis project Ga0247765, IMG submission 179949) | Plant litter microbial communities from Arlington Agricultural Research Station in Wisconsin, United States - UWRJ-L106-311C-6 | ecosystem: Environmental > Terrestrial > Plant litter >... | reverse complement strand
ACCCAGGTCCCAGGCCATCAGGCACTGGCCTGTCACGACTTACATACGTACCACCATGAAAGACGATAGGGTCTTATTTATTTATATTACTGTGGTGCCTTCCGCAGAGCCGCCTGCCCCTGCTGGTTCACCTCCTGCGTCGTCCTCGTCCTCATCCTCATCCAAGTCATAGACGGGATAGGTCGTAATGGCCGCGATCCCTCCAAGTGTATCCAGTCTCTGGCCACTAGCGTGGTCACTGCTGAGGATCTTAACTTCTCCACCATCATCCTTCACCTTGTCTACCAAAGCCACGTACTTTTTTCTTGTCGCAAGGTCCATACTCCGGAACAGCGAGTTGTTGACTAGCAATACACCCCCGCCACGACCTACCGCACCCTCGGCGACCGCTTTTTCTACTGGCTTGGCACCATACCATACCCTGTTATCGTCCTTCTGCATGCGTTCATATAGCTGGTCCACCAGGACTGTCGCGCTGGTGAACTTCTTGTCTCGCACCGTCGCCCGCACTTCAGGGCTCTTTAGGGTCTCGTCGAGATGATAAAGATGACCTCCGCTTGAGTGTACCACGACCGAGTCTCTTGCAATACGTTGAAGTCGTTTATCCGACCGCTTCGCCCCTTCAGTCTGCATATATGTTCGAAAATCCTGGGCGACGTATCCTGGGCTGGCGAGGAGGAGCGGCCGAGGGTCGCTGAAGTCGATGGCCCGGAGCATCGTTGACAGGGTCTTTTCGTAAAAGGCAGCCATTCCCCCCGATGTATCCTTACCCGACGTTTTCTTTGGCCGGGGGCTCTCGACACGCTGCTTAACAATCGTCTGGAAATCCGTTATGAGGCAAACGTTGGCAAGGCCCTCTTGCATCACAATAGCGGCCAAGGCCTCAGGTTTGTCGTCGTTGACAGCCTCAGCAAGTGTCTGCAGCGCCACCGAGTCCCAGCCAGCCTTCTTCCATATTGTAAAGGGTCGGTTAAGCTCGAGGTCAAGGGTGTGGTATTGCCCGACGTTGACGAAGGCATTCTCACGAATAACGGTGCCCGATACGTGGAGAGACGACGCAGCGGGGTCGAAGAAGGTCGACGTAACCTTGATGGTAAGATCGGTGTGTACTCTCTCAGACATCGTTGAACCAGTGCTCGACGTTTGTGTGACTTTCCGAATCGCATGCGCTTTTACAACGTCTTCGACGGCGATCAGGTTGTTTGCGTGCCACATATCTTCGGGTTCGACTGGAAGCAAGGCAACCCCGGTTTCGTCATCGATCGCCTCAAGTGTCTGTTTCTTAGATACAAAGCGCATCTTGGAAAGGTGACTAGCAAATAGTCTGAGGGTGTTCTAGAAGCGATTTAGTATCGTTTGGATATATATATTTATCTCAGAAAAAGATACTCTAGGCTGCTGTGGTGGCTTTTCGACCAGGCGCGTTGTTCGCACGGAAAGTGCGGGGTACCAACTGCTCGGATGGCGGGGTCAAGTTCTGCTGAGGGGCTGCCCAGATTAGGTATGTCCAATCCCTGAAATATTGTTTCCGCAGTACTTTAGATCTACGGCTCGGCAGCAGCCACTATGCCAACCCGTCCGGGCAGTTCCCCTGTTTCAAGGTCTGATGAGAATTCGACGCCTTGGTGAGGAAATTCGAGTGCTCGCCGTGAAGCCCGAAGCCCGGTACGGGTTCATTACGATACATCAAGTCTCGCGCTAACAGTCTCGTGAAATGTGAGCGATGGGTTTGGGGAAATCCGCAGTGGCGCAGCGATCTACCGTCATCTGCGGCCCGTCACTTTGCTTGCATCTGCGCGCCATGTCGATGTGACTGCTATGGGATCAAGCGGTGCAAACGTCCGACCAGTGGCCCTTCCCATTGCAAGGACGAGAGACGACATTATGCAACCATGAACTAAGCAACCAATCACCAACACAACGTCGTACAGCATACATCTCCACAAGCTTGACTGCTGTCCAGCACCAATGCGGCAGAGCAGACAAAATATCTCTCTGCAGTTGTTTGAACGCTACATATGTATGCCATCCCGTCTTATTGTTTGCCGTCACTATACAGACTCATGTCCCGCCGCAGTGCATCGCGAACAGTTTATCAGGCGGTACCACGCCAGGTAGAGAAAAGAATTTAGGCCAAGGCCTCTCCTTTCGGCTCCCACTGTCCGCCCTTGATGTCCCGGTTTATTTCGAACGGGTTCGCAGGGTAACGTAACCTGATACCTTGGTAGCCAGCTCGACAGCTCTGGGGTGGTGCCTGCCTGGGCAGGCAGAACTCAAAGTGTCACCGGCTCTGTCTGCACCAATCTTCGTTCTCGAAGCTAGTAGCACGTCGACGAGAGGGTCCCCAGTCATGTCCCTGCTGATGATTTCTTGTCCTTCGCTGCCGGCCGCAAAACTGCACTGACGCACAGCGCGGCAATGGGCTTACCGTCCAACCCTAATCGTTGTCTTTCCCGGGCGGTTCTGCACTGCGCCAAATCGGGCTGCATGCAGTTCGTTTGCTCTCCCACACACTGAGCAACCACCCATGCCAGACTCCCACGTCGTGCCTTCCCATCTTCCCTGCCCGTGTGGGAAAGGGCGCCTAATTGATCACCCGCTCCTTTACCGGTGCTAGGAACCTGCAACCCACTGCTGCAGCCCAGGCTGTGCGTGGCCTGTTTGTACTTTTTCGCGGTCTTCTTGCAGAAATTCGTGCCTCGTGAGAACCAAAGCCCCGGGTCCAGTTCAGACCGCCTTCGGCCCGTCTCTTCCCCAAAGACCTTGTTGCCTCTTGGTGCCTGACTGGACTGCCACCGTCCCCGGTACAAAATCACCTCCCACCCCCCGTTCCCACCCACAGTCGATTCCATGCCCCCCAAACGGAAAAGCAAACGACTACGGCCACACGCACCGCCACCACACGCCGAACCGCCCCTCATGAACAGTCTGTTGACCCTCGCAGGCACCGCGTCCCTGCTGGGCGGACCTGGGTACACGGCAGACGCTCTGCGTTTCGAAGAGCACATAGCCGGCTTCAGTGTCCTGCAGAACTTTTTCAAAACCCGGCTCAAGCTCGACCTGAGGACACTTCTGACCATTGGCGCCATGATGGGCGCGGCGTCGAGTGGCATCAACACGGTCAAAGCCGGCGTCTCCAAAATCTACTGGTGGATCACCCGCTTCCTCACGGCGTCCATCTCCATCGCCGGCAACGATCAGCTCAACAGAGAAGTCCTGAACTGGTTGGGTGCCAACGTCCTGGCCAAGCAAGGCACCCGCATCCTCACAGCCCACTCGGAGAGAATTCAGAACGAGGCGTGGCACTTTCGCTACCTGCAACAAGCGCAGCGCAACGACTACCATCACGAGAAGCGGACCCCGGTGCAATATCTTCCGACGTTTGGGACGACATGGTTCTTCCACGAGCGCAATCTCTTCATGGTTCGCCGTATTCTAACTAGCAGTTCGCATTATAACAGCGCGTACTCCAAGACACCGGACGAGTACGCGGGAGCACCAGAAGGAGACGAACCGCTCGTAGTCATGTGCCTCGGCCGCTCCGTCGAGCCCATCAAGCGCTTCCTTCAGGCCTGCCGCGATTTCGCCGACAAACAGCGCCAAGCCTTTGTCACAGTTCGCACCAGCAAGACAGGAGGGCTCCACTATGATGAACAATGGAACACAACCATTCTCCGGCCCCTTCGCCCTCTCGACACGGTCCATTTCGACGAGAAAACAAAGCAGCAGCTTGTGGATGACATTGAGAAATACCTTGACCCGAACACGCGGAACTTCTACAACAGACGCGGAATCCCGTACCGCCGGGGCTACCTCCTACATGGGCCCCCAGGGACGGGCAAGACATCCCTCTCTCTCGCCCTCGCTGGCAGGTTCGGCCTAGAGCTCTACCTCTTGCATATTCCGAGTCTTCGAACCGACGGTTCCCTCGAGAAGCTCTTCACCTCCCTTCCACCCCAGTGCATGGTCCTTTTGGAAGACATTGACGCCGTTGGCATCCCGACCCGATCCAAGGTCCGACATCCTGGGGATGATACTGACGGCGAGGAAGACTCGGCTGATTCCGATTCCGGTAGTCGCCCAGGGCCTATGGAAACTAGGTGCACACTTTCTGGCCTGCTCAACGTCCTTGACGGCGTCGCGTCTCAGGAAGGTCGCATCGTCTTGATGACATCCAACTTCGCTGGCAATCTCGACAAGGCACTAACCCGCCCGGGCCGTGTTGACCTACATGTGTATCTGGGCCATATTTCACAGCAGAGCTCTAAGCTGATGTTCCTCCGCATGTACTCGCGCAGCGAAGGGGATCCCCCTCCGGCCGTGACTGAAGGCCTCGTGTCTGAAGAGGGACTCGAGCTATTAGCCATCGAGTTTAGTAAACAAATACCCAACGATGTCTTGACGCCAGCCCAAGTCCAGGGCTTCCTCCTCAAGTACCGCACTTCACCGGCACAGGCTGTGGCGGAAGTGGGCGCCTGGGCTATCGAAGAGCAGAGGGCTATGAAAGAGACGCGTGACAGGGAAGCGGAAGCTAAAGCTAAGCGCCGCCGCAAGAGAAAAGGGAAGAAGGAAATGAGGCGTAGCGATCCGGCTGTTGTGGAAAACGATGGTGTGGACATGACTCTCGAGTCCCAGGAGCTTCTGCGACAGAGAGCTCTGAAAGAACAAGCAGCTGCTGAGCAGGAGACAAAATCTGAGGAACAGCCAAATGCCTCTAGTGCTGCTGTTACTGCTGCTGCCAGTGGTGGCGGCACCGAGAGTAGAGAGACCAGTGGTGCTGGCGCTCTCATCAAGGAAGGAACCAATGGTGTTGCCGCCGAGAAAGCCACCGCCATTGAGACTAGTAACAAGATCGATGGTACAGCTGGAGGCGGCGAGAAAGCTCTCGCGGCCGAGCCATCCTCGAATTCCAGTGCTGTGGAGGTGGAGACTGGTGACGTTCGAACCCCTTAGCCTAGGGTTGATCATCATGCTGTCTAGACGGGCGTTGTTTAGGAAAGAAGCCATGGCGATTTCAATGGCAGTAGTTCATCAAGGCTCTCGTACGTGCTGGGCTGGGATTGGCAAGATACGGGCATGAGTTGGTGTTTGGAACAATTCTTCTTTTTCAGAAGCGATACGAGCATGTAAGTATTTGGGTATATTACTTTCCCCGTCGTATGCACAAATATACAGCGATCGAGATGTTTGATTTGATTCCAGATGTTGTTGTCATGGTAGTGGATTGAGCGGCAGAGCACGCAACCAGGTAAACATATTTGACCAGGATCTTTTCATGGAAACATAATCCAACCGCTATAAGATTGTTAGCACGGAACTTGGCTGGCATTTAGTTTGGTAGTCGTCGACTAGAGCAATACCTTGCCGACCTTCGGGTTCCTGTCCTCTAAGGAGTCGGAACCAGTGGCCACAACGACTTGAGCCAGCACCCACTATTGGTAGCTTTGTAGAGCCTTGATTAGGTAGGTGCAATACATTCGACGCGCAGGCGGGCCGAGAGGGTTAAAATAAAGGAAGAGAAGGAAATGTTCGGGCCGGGCATTCTGCTGTCAATTGTCGAGGTTTTGTGCGATGGGATTTAGAGCTTTTTCTAAAACCGCAGTGGCTTGTGCACAGCCTGGAAGACTCTGATGATATGTGTATTGCTGGCAATCCACGGCACAAGGAGCAGCGATAGGCAACTGTGAGCGAGTTCTTCACCACATACATTTTATATTCCCAATTGACGATAGGTAGGTATAGCGTTGCAGCCGTGTGTATCATGCCTCTTTTTAGTATTTCCCCAGCCGACCACGATAATATATTCGAACAGGTACAGAAGTACCTGTGCTTTTTTTTTTTTTTTGTATCTGCTTGCTTTGCCGTCTCGTCAATAGGCAGTTTGCATGTGGCGTTTCATGTTATATATCTGAACTTGAACGGCTATGTCGAGGGGGCTGAAGTCTGATTATTCGCTTGCTTGCTTGGTTGTTTGTGAGGCGGCAAGTGAAAAAAAAAAGAAAAAAGAAAAAGGGGTGGGGGGAAGAGTACTCAAGCCATTTATTGTTCAGAGAATTTCCTGTTTCATACATATCATCTCATATTTTATGAGGTTCCATTTTATGAGATGTGTGGGCACATCGTGCATGTGCATGTATGCATCGCATTACCTAACTATCTCCGGAGTACCTTTGGTACGTAATGCGTCAGCATGACCCCCCTTTTTGCATCACATAGGTACCATAATAATGTTGCGTTTGAATCTGAACCTGCGCTAGCCAGCAAAGTAACTCAATGCAAAGCAGGGGAAAGCCAAGCAGAGCAGGGCAAAGCAAAACAAATCATAGCAGAGCAAAATGATTTGTGTCCCTGTCCAGTGTAAAAAGACATTTACCACCCATGTGAGACAGTTAGTTCGGAAAGATTGTCTAGATGGAGTTTTTCATGTCATGAAATAGAATAAGGGTTTATGTTATAATATTTTTTTTATCAAGGTTTAGGATTTACACTTTATTACAATTGAGCTTATCAATTCCACTGACACCAGACATGGAACACACACAAATGAGACATTTTCGATATACACACAGAAAATTAGTAACCCTATACTTCGTAGGTATTGGGCTCTCACAACTTGAAATAAGTAGCCGTCAAATCCCCACCCATGCCCTTCCATGTCAAGCCCTTCCAGCTCAAGTCGTTTGACACCTTCCACGACGTCTGGTTCAGTTGGCCATTCGTTCCCAGCACGAAAACGGCCACTGACTCAGGCGATGTGGTCAGGTTCGCAACCAGCGGGGCGCTATTCCCAACTACGCCAAGATCTTCCCAGGCTTCAGACCATTGGCCACCTTGATAGACACGGTGATGAAGAGTGTCAGTGGTAGCGAGGGCCACCACGTCGATGCGTCCTGACCGTGTGACGACAGCTGAAGGCACACTTTGGAAGGATCCGCCGAGGCTATTGAGGAGGGAGTAGCCGGCTTCCTCGCTCCACGAAGCGTGGTAGATGGCCTTGTCGACGCCGACGGCAAAGAAATCGAGACGCTCGTTGGTGGTGGCCAGCACGACGGGGTCGGCCGTGAGTTTGCCTCCGCCATCGAGAACAAAGGGGGGCACCCATCCGTTGGGCCCACTGTAACGTGTGTGAATCATCTCGCCCTTTTCACCAATGACCACAACATCGTGGCCAAACAGATTCCACCGGCAAGCAATGCCCGGACGGGCCGTGATGCGCTGTTCGCCAAACTTGGTCGTGCCCTGCCATGTCGGAGATGCGTCGGGGGCCCAGTATTTGTCCTCGGCGCCGCCGCTGTGGAAGTTATGGTTGATGTCGCCGCCCGAGGCCGCCCACAGGTCCAGGCGGAATTCTCCGACGGAACAGAGTGAGATGGGGCTCGAAACACTCCCCCGCAGGTTCTTCCAGTTGTTCCACTGCGAGGTTGCGGTATCTAGCTGACGCAGTCTGGCACCGCGATCGGGATCGCCCACGGCCGAGACGGACACACGGAGTGATGACTGGTTGTCGGGTCGCCACACCTGGGCTGCCGGTTGGCTGAGGAAGGGCCCTCCCTGAAGATTCTGCCAGCTCGACGCCGAAGGCCAATTTGGGGAGAGCGAAGTAGCAGGCGCAGTGTTGTACCAGATATTGTTGTCATTGCCGCGAGCGAAAACCATCAAGGCATTGTTGTGCTGAGTGGCAGCGAGAATCTGCGGACAAACCGTGTTACGGCATGTGGATCGGATCGTGTTGTTATTGTTGCTGCCGCTGGGTCCTGAGGAGCCACCGTTAGAGTTACCACCTGAAGAGGAACCGGTTGATGATGCAGCATCGCTGTTGGCACTGCAAAAGGGACAGGGCATGTTAGCTGCAACCCGATGGTATGGATAGTAGGAGGGGGGGGGGTTCTTCTCACGATTTGGATCCCGGAACCACAACCAACCCAACAACACATCCTACCACAATGGCGATGATAACGAGTGCGATTACGCCAATCAGGCTAAAGAGCTTGCAGCGTCGCGAGTATTTTGCTGGGTTTTGCGGTGGTAATTGTGCCTCACCTGGGGGCACAGCGTAGGCACCGGCAGCAAGCGGGTACTTTTCGGCCTGGGCCGCACCAGAGTATGCTGGCGGATACGCAGCAGGATAGGCAGCCTCCGGGGCCTTTTCGGCAACAGTGTTGACTTCGGGGTACGGGCAGTAGAGGCCGTGTTGGGGATGCACCTCCAAACCCGGGTCGTCGACCGTTTGCAACCCCGAATAATCGGGCGTGGTCACAATCGGCGATGGATCATTAGCCATGGTCGAGTCCTGCTGCTGCTGCTGCTGCAAAAAGAAAGACACAACAACAACAACTACCGTTCATCGCAAACCTACAGCACCGTTAAAGATTCCGGGGAATATGGGGGAGGGGAGGGGAGGGACTCAGACAAAACAAAAAAGGGTTGAAACCCCGACGGACTTTTGCAGCAAAGACAAAAGGCGTTACAACCCGGGTTCCCAGGGGCTTGTCCCTGCTTTTCCTAGTAGGGCTGGGCACATCCCGAGATGTTTTCAGGGCGGCATTGTTATTGGCCATGTTGTTTACCATGGTCCAGAGGGGGAGGGAATCGCCGACTTGGCGTAATGCCTCCGTTGCAGGGCTGGGCTCGGAGGCTCGGTGGCACTGGGGTGGTTAATTCCAGAAATTGCCAAAGCTGCTTCCAGAGTGGGGTCGTCGCTCAACCGGTCACGCAGATCCCGCGACATCATTCGTGTAACGAGCGCGCGCAGCTGCGGTGGGCGTTGGTAACCGAGATACCCCTCTCGGGGGGTAACCGATCCGCATTTTCATTCCAAACCTTGAATAGTTAGCTCACGGCAATCCTTCCCGTCGTCCACTTTCCACCTCCTTTTTTTTATCTCTCGTAGTACAGCCAAGCCATTCCATCCCATCATTTCTCGTTTCTCGAGTCGCACCATTTCATCTTGACACACTTTGTCCGCTGAACCAACCAGCAGCATTATCGGCATTTGGTAGAAACCGTAGGAACAGCAGGATTGAAGCAGCAGCAGAAAGAAAGCATGTCAGACGCAGGCACAGTCGTCGACGTCAAATCGCGCCTTAAGCAATCATACGATGCAATTGCCCCTGCGTACAACGCCTGGGCCATGCGAACCAGCGGCCTCCGCCTGGAATTCCTCAATCGCCTACTCCACTTGCTGCCTCCACCCCCGCCGCCGCCGACGCCGGCGACCCCAATAACGTTAAACGGGGCTGCGCCGGACTCGGAGTCGGCCGCTGCTGCGCCTAGTTCTAGTCCTAGTGTTCTCACCGCGCTAGAACTCGGCTGTGGCGCCGGCGTCCCCGTTACCCAAGCTCTACTTTCTTACTCTTCTTCTTCTCCGGGGGTTGGTGGTCGTACATTTCACGTCACAGCCAATGATCTCTCGTCAACCCAGATCGCGCTAGGGAAGCAAGCGCTTGGCGGAGAGCATGATGAGACCCGCGTGCGCTGGATTCAGGGCGACATGATGGATCTAGATTTCCCTGCTGAGTCATTTGATGTAATTATCGCGCTTTACAGTCTCATTCACCTTCCCCGCGGTGAACAAATAATTCTTTTAGGGCGGATGGCAAAGTGGCTAAAGAAGAAACCAGGTGGTTTAGCTCTCGTCAATTTTGGAGCCGAGGAAGCTGAACATGCCGTCATGGATGATTGGTTGGGCCCAGACGGTTGGATGTTTTGGAGTTCCTGGGGAGTTGAGACGACGCTGTGCAAGGTGAGAGAGGAGACGGGACTGGAAGTGGTGGAGAGTAAAGTGACGACTGATGCCGATGGTGTCGATGCTTCGTTTCTGTGGGTGATTATGCGAGCAAAGGAGGCTGAGGGCGGGTGAGCTGCTCTGTAGGTTAGCTTATTACTGCTCCATATGTATTGCACAGTCGCGTACATCCTCTTGAAAGATTGTTTGAGTGGGGGGGATTTTTACAACTCATCGCCCGTGACTTGAACGCCACTTCTTGGACACGGAGACTATGGAGACGGCGATGCTGGGGTTTCTCGTTGCGCCTGGTCAACAACGGAATTTTACCAACAACGACAGGCGCAAGTAGTGTCTATCATAGCCCGACATTCACTCAACACCCCCCCTTAAAACAGCCCTCCAGCCATTGGGATACAGTGCCAGTCGCAGCTCACTTTCCTCTTTCGGATTTCCACCCCGGTTGTACACAAAGTTGCACCTCCCTCCTGCTCAGACTCGAGAACTTGGAAGCCCAGTTTACAGTCGGCAATTTTCCCAATCTCTGGCTATTGTGAGCGGCAAACGCTGAATTGGGAATTAATGCTAGACGCTGCACATGCTATTTAACGCTGAGTGGATGATACATTTACCACGGCAAACCCTTCATCAAACCTCGAGACCCTTGAATTCTTGCTCAAGAGTGTGCATCGCCTTTTCCATTACCTCAGACTGAAGCCTCTTGCCCTCCAATGTGTCTGTCAAATCCAGGTCCGATATCGTCGCGTTGGATGTCACTGTACTGCCCTCCCATACAGATGGTTCCGCCTCATCTATTGGTACACTTGTTGGGTCAGTCCGTGCCTTTTTTCTTCTTCCACCGCGACAACAGGAAATCAGAAAGGAAGATCTTTTCTTCGTGACAGCGAACCCCGAAGGAACCGGACCCACAAGTCTTGTAGATGCGTTCGTGACAGGGGGCCTCGAAGGAACCGGTCGGGATGCTGCAGATGCTGACTGTCTCAGTAATTGCTGCTTTTTCTCTGCCCTTCTGCGATTTTCACGTTCAGCCGCAGCCGCAGATTCCCGAATGGCGAGAAGATCGGCCCGGTCATGCTTGTCAAAGGCGAATGATTGTTGCAAAGCTTCTGCTTGGCCGTCACTCCAGACCCGGGGTGAAGGGTGACCTTGTGGTCCCCAGAGTTGGCCATCAACCCGATCCGGAAGAGGCAAGCCTTCATTCACAGCCGACCACATTTCCCCGGCGTACCGGTAGACCCGATAGACGAGTGTAAAGGCTTCAGACTTCCCGCTCGTGATCTCAACTGTGAACCGCCAAAAATGGTCGCAGCGACGCGGCAGTACCGCCTTATATTTTGAGAACTCCACGTACCAGTGCGTGGTCCTACGCAGCTGAGACTCGTTGTCATCGTTGATCATGACGTCCGGATCCGCGTCATCCAATGGCACATATCGGGACCCAAACCTGCCAAGTATATGCAGATCAAAGCCATGGTGTTCTACAAGCCGCAAGACAAACATTTCGTAGTGGCGCTGGTTCTTCTCGTTGTACGGGATCCGAGGGCGGATGTCGAATCCCATGAACAGCCGCCGAGCAGCCTCTTCAGGCTGGGCTACCCCCTGAAATTCAAAGATGGCCATGGTAGCGAGGGTGCCCAGAGCGATTTAAACCAAGGTTGAAAAGAGATGCCCCAATGATACTGCCTAGGCAATTCTGCGTGGTGTCTGAACGGGTTTGTCGACTGTCCTGAAAGCGAATGTCGAGTGGACGCGAGGTTCAAGATTGCAAAACAGCAGAAGCTGGACAACGCAGATGGCGCGGTCTATTATATTCCAGCTAAACTGCCAGCTGATCTTTCCTTGGTGGCGCGTTGTTGGCCTTCGCTCCCGGCTCGAGACCGTGGCTTCCTTGTATCATCCAGAAAATGTTGGATATCGCGCCCGAAAACGGCAGGATTCCAATGCCGCTGTCCAGTCTGCGACCTGCATAGGTACCTTACATGTGGACATGGCGTTCTACATTTCTTCCAATTTTTTTGGATGCTGCGCAGAAACTGCACCCTGCATTACCTTGGTAGTAGTAGGTACCAAGGCTACCTAAGTTGGAAGGCACGTCCAACTCCGCTGCGCGATTAATCCATCAGCTGCGTCGCCCTTCTTTCCTGACAACGCCCCGATGACGACACTCGCTGCCTTTTTCCGTCCACCCTTTCGCGCAATCAATGCACTTGCTTCCCTACTGCAGATATCGCCCGAGAAGCTGGCCCTCAACAGTCAGGACGCGCGCCTACCTCCAGTCAGGGAAGTACCGCCTGCCCTCCCGTTCCCTTTTTCAATGACCCCCAACACACACGTTAGCTTTTGCATCACCAGCACGCTAGATCCGGCCACCTGTTCACGGCGGGTCACACAACAGCCAACCGCGGGCATGCGGGTCCATGTCTGGTCCTGGCTCAATGGTTTGGCCTCGGAGTATCTGCGGAGCCACACGAGCGGGTCTTTTTCCACCAACTAGACGAGTACCTCGGTGATATTAGCTTCAAAAATGATGCGTGGAGAGGAAGCCTCAAGAAAATCCCTAAGCACAGTGTTGTCGTGCTGGAACCTGACCCCTAAGCCAAGGAGATTAACGAATTCCTCGAATCAAGGCGGTACCCATTCGACGCCCAGGAGGAATTCTACCAAGAGTGCAGCGAAGGCTTGAAGAAACTAGGGCTGCAGGTTATGACCTTCCTCGAGTACGAGCAGATGTATGTAGACTCCAAGCCGTAAAACGACTGGGAACTCGGAATATCCCAGTGTTACGGCGAGCTTCTTAGGGATGAGTTCACAGAGCCGCCTGGGAGTAACGAGGACCGACGAAGCACACGTGAGACTGAACAAAAGGACCCCGACGGCGATTTTATACCAGCTCAGGGGTCAGCTGCCAGAAGAAAGAGATCAATAAGATGCATGAGATCCGGAAGCAGAGGCGATGCGGCTGGCGACTATAGTGCAACAAGGCTCAGAATTGCGCGCGGGGTCATACGGACGATGAGAGGTTATATTTCCTCGGCCGGGGGCCAAAGAAGGCGAAAAAGGTCAGTCTCTGCAAGAAGGAGAACTGCACGTGCTGTGTCTCTTGTGACTTTGCCCATGGCGAGGCCGAGTTTTTCTGTCCTACGTGCGACAAAAGGGGGGCGCATCATATGACCCAGTGTCTGGAGTCTTGTTGAAATGAGTATATGTGCCGAATTCTCCACTATGGATCGCACTGATTCAGTATATCATCTTGACCTTTGTATAGCAGGATATTTGACGGATTTTTCCTCTTTTGTTTCCTTTCTGTTTCTCCAGTTTTTTTAAAAAAAAAATTCTCGAGTCTGAAAAACACGGCATCTCGCCGCGCACTCTCAAATTCCAACTACCGACACCGCGGGAGTGGTTTCCCCGCAGATGGGAATTACAAAATCTGGGGAAAAGGGTTCCCAGAGATGGTCAATCAAAGTGGGCTCCATGTTTGGATATTGAGCCGGGAAAGACGGGCAAACTGGGTAAGACTGGGTAGGGCAGAAGGGAATTGAGCCGTAAGAGGAAAATATTGAAAATATTGCCAACGCCAAGATGGCGGGATAAAGGCGCTGCGTAAGCGCATGCACATACATGCAGTGGTGACCAGACGATGATATATATCTTGGGGGGATGTCTCTCGGTTTATGTTTTTGGAAAGGGGGAGAGGAGGTAATGGACCAACCAACAGTTGAGCATGAAGTTCACCACCTTGACTCGAGCCTTTCGGCTCACGGCCGTCATGGCCATGATAATTTCTAGTTATATTGTGGAAGGAACCCCCACCCTCGAATCTCTAACCAACGACCTCCGTCGCGCCGAATCCGTTCGCGAGATTAAGAACCTGCAAAAAACCTACGCGCAACTCGCCGCCCATGGTCGCTGGACGGAAATGGCTTCTCTCTTTGCCGAAGACGGCATCCTCCGCTGGGGCCAAGGTAAAGCCGGAAATGGCGCGAACATTCTGAATGATAACGACGCGGTTTCGTCAACAGGCCCAGCTGCCATTGCGGCGTTTTTGAAAACCGACGCGGGGAAAATGGATGGCATCTCACCTGGTTCGCTCCACGCGCTCATTAACGAAATGCCCGTGATAAGCCTTTCAGAAGATGGAAAAACCGCAAAGGGAAGGTGGCATTCCCTGAAGTTTTTGGGCGATGGGGCAGGCAAAACGAGGATCACGGGAGGGTTGATGGAGAATCATTATGTTTTGACAAGCACTTCTTCAAAAGGAGAGGAGAAGTGGAAGATTAAACTGCTGAGGTATTACCCGTTCATCGACGGGAATTACAAGAACGGCTGGTCGAATATCGGGGGGAATAACTTGCCCGTCATTCCGTTTCACTATACCCCGGAGACGGCGGGCCTGCCCATTCTTTCGAGTGGGAATACCAACCAGTCGGTTACAGCGGTCCTCAGCTTGGATGAACTGAAATACCGGATTAGTCGACTCAACGACGAAGATGAGGTTCGCAACCTGCAACACACGGCGGGCCACTACGTCGACCGGCGCATGTGGCCGGATGTGGTTGACCTCTTCGCGGCAGATGGAGTTGTCTCGGTGGATGGTAGGGCCAGCGCGCCCGGTCCGGCGGGAATTATGAGTGCTCTCAACCGCATGGGTCCGGAGGGTCTGACTCGGGGCGTCCTCAACGAACACCCCATTTACCACATGACAGTGGAGATTAGTCCCAGTGGGATGGAAGCGTTTTCGAGAGGTTTGGAAATCGGCATGATTGGAGACTCCAATGCCAAAACCGGCGAGTGGCAGTTTTGCGAGTTCCGCCACCGTTACGCCAAAGACCTTACTACTGGCATCTGGAAGATCAAAGAGCTCGCTTACACGAGATTAATGGTTGCAAGCTACGCGGCCGGCTGGTCTCACGGTGGAACAATCCCTCTGAACACCACACGGACTATCCCACCTTATCTTGACATCCTTGGCCATCTCTCCAACGCGACGCAAAAACCGGCCGACTGGCTTCCGTTTTACCGCGAAAACACCAACTCCACTACCGATCTCCTCACCGATCTCCGTCGTCGCCTCTCCCGGTCCACCGCGTATGACGAAACGGAAAACGTCTCTGCCGCATATGGGTTCTACATTGACGACATTAACTGCAATGCTTTTGCCGCGGTGCACGCCACAAAGGGATTCAAAGAATCCCCAGGCGTAGGATGGTATTATTCCCCGCAGCGGATCGCACAGGCTTGTGTCGCGCGCTATGGGAATAATAGCGGAGCACCCGGTGCTGTCCGCGCAAGTATCCCGTTTCATTGGCGGATGCAGCCCGTGATTCTCGTTTCTCAAGATGGACGGTCTTCGACGGCGAGGATTCGTAACTTACAGACGGGAACAAGCAAAAATGGGGGCACCGGGTTCATGGGCGGGATGTATCACGATCAGTTTGTCCTCGAAGAACAAAAGAACGGAAGAGGTAGCTTGCGCAAGATTTGGTGTCTGACGATTGATGAGTTTTACTGGAATAGCGGAAGCTGGTCGGCAGGATGGGCGGGGGTAAACTCCTCGGCTTTGGGAAGACGACACATGCAGCAAATCACCGACGAAGAATCTGAGGAAACCCTACATGTATACCGCAGACAGGGTATCAAGGGATTAGAAGCCGACGTGGGCGTCATGGACCCAAAAATGGGTCCTCGCGAAGTCGGCTTCAACGGCGGGCCTCAGCCGCGGGTATCATGGCCGGGAATCCAGCGTATGTGGTGGGCATTTCGAAATCCCGTCAGCGGGAAAGTTCCCGACTCATATTGGCCGGGGTGTGTTCCGTGTAAAGCGAGGCCAGATTGGTCACTTGTCGCGAACGGGTACCAGGAACCGGCGACGGGACCGACAAAAATCACCGCTACGGTCGTGGGGCTGAACATCTCGGTGACGATCCAAGGCGGGCCAGATGAACCTGTGGAAGGGACAGTACAGCTCCGCAAAGGGAATCGCAGCTCCAACTTGATGGGGGAAGTGGCGGTCAAGTCGGACAAGGAGATTATTGTGTTTTCAGTTTCTATCGGGGATCTGCCTGCAGGACCGAATGAGTTGGTGGTATATTTCTTGGGCAGTTCGAGGTTGCAGCCAGGACGGACAAGTGTGGTGATGAATGTGCCGACAGTGCCACCACCTCAATCTCAACCATGAATTGGGGGGGGGGGGGGGGGCACGTGGAAATCTGCTAGAAATACATAAGACGCAGTCTTATCGTGGAGGACGTCAAATTTAGGATTTACTAGAACCACTTGAAGATTTGAAGATTCTGCAAAGTATTCTCTGAAACACAGCTTTTGCTGCTGAACGACACATCAAAGACCTCCCACGCATTTGACACGTAACAGTCAGTCAGCCAGTCAGTTTATGGCCGTAAAGTACAGTCTCACAACACAACAACAGAGGGACGAGAACGAATTGGGCCAGAACCAGAACATCGAGGCCCGAGGCCCACACATGCACTGACGGTGCCGAAATAGTTCACAGAGTTATCTCGTCGCGTACCTATATGCGTACTAACGTTGTTATGGAGCTCCATGCTTGCAGCTCTATTAGATAGTTTCAATCCTCGAAAAACATCACACGCAGATACCCTCACCATGAAGCCCGAACTTGAGACGGAGGAGGAGGTGATGCCTTTTTCTCAGATCCATCAATCAGCCACAGCGGTTCTTCCCGGGAGAAGCTGAGATTGTTGACAAGCATGAAGCGTCTCGGCGAGCTCTCCCCAGCAGCAACCCACGCCCTGGTCTTTTTTTTTTTTCTGACCTCAACCTTCTGGGCCCTCATCTCCTCAAATTCATCCTCTTATCTCATGGACATCAGATGACACAGTTGCCCTCAGTCTTGCCCTACGACCTTGGACACGGTCATTCGATCTTCCACGGGACAAAATTTGCCGCCTGTGACCAGTTTCGCTGGAAGACGCCGAGAGCCGAGGATGCGAGTACGACATCCTCGCAAACGTCAGAGATCACATCATCCATTGCGCGCTGCTGTGGAAGCGTCAGCTCAGGGCCTCTGCTGAGAACTGGAGATTCATCGATCCCGTCATTGCAAGCGAGGAGCACACATTTCATTGCGCGGACTTCCTCGTGAACGTGACAATGTCAAGAAACCCCCAGATTGGATAACGGTGCCAATCGGCGTCTGGGTAGGATACGCTGCATGTTATGATATGCAAAGCCGGAATGTTGGAGAAGAGAAGAGGGTGGCGGCTTACTGAAGGGACATGAATTCGGAAACACTTTTCTGGGGACAAACGCATTGATAGTTTAGCTAACATACCTAGGTAGCAATGAGCCCCTTGGACCTCGGCCACTCCGGTAGATGAGAGATTCGCTTCCCACAGTGTTCAGTAGTGCAGGTAAGCTTAAACTCGCCCAAGCAATCTCTTTCAGCCACGGGCAAGGCGTACCAGCCACGTGAAAGCTTGAGTCAGACGCCACAACACCATAAGACGAGAGGGAACTGAGCTTTCATCCGAGAGCTCGCCGGTAGTTAAAGAGGAGGTGGCGGCCATATCCCCAATGCAGGCCCTGCTGGAGCTTCAGTATTTTGCCTAGAGGGGGTGACATCGGATTGCAAGTTGTAACAACCACCCCCGAGATTCTGCGGCTGCTAAATGCATCGCAGTACGAAAAAGCTCAAGGATATGATTCCGACAAATCAGGGCCTGAAATCGACGCCTTGAACAGGCTATACGCAACCTATGCGACCTGGCTTTTAAAGCCTGCACACGTTATTACCGGAAGAAATTATAGGCCAACACGACGCCATTGCACCTCACCCGAACGCGGAGCGCTTAGACCTGGTCGGCAATCCTAGCATCAGCCTCGTCGTTACTGACTATTCCACATTTACAGATGCCTGATGACGACGTAGGTAAGGTAGGTAGGCTTCGAGTGCGACCTATGGACGCGTCAAGGCGTCATCCAGAATCTACCCTGGCGAGGTACCAGGCGGCTGTTTTCCTTGTAATCCACACAGAAATCCAACCACCAGTGATACCGGCCATAGAATCTTGAGAACTCAGTGTGTTTTCCATGTCGCGTCATATTTTGCTGATTTATCTCCTGGGGACCTTCTTCGCCCAAACAACCTCTTCAGCCTCCTGTGATCTCCCCCTCCTCAACGTTCCTCTTGGAGAGTGCATCATCCCTATCACCGATGGCATCACCCCGGGCAGCGTGTTTTCCTGGGGCATGCGCATTCTCGTCCATGGAATCCTCCTCTGTGCCACCCCGTCGCTCTTCACCTCAACCCCTTTCTTCGATTCCAGAGAGGTGTGCTCCGATGCTCACCGCGGCGGGGGGAACCTTGGCTCAGTGCAGGTCGCAACACGGAAACTGGTTGATCGGTTCCGACAATATCTTTCAACCCTTCAGTCAACAACTGAGAGGCGAGAACGAGAACATCGACAGGTTCAACATCACTGTTGGGAAGGAGACCAAGGCCCCTATCGATTTTCTGCCCGGAAAGTCAGTCACCGTGCTCTCAGGGGTGATCGACAACTGGGAGAACCATACTGGTCATCATCTCCCGATGGGTCCAAAATCCACCGTTATCCAAGAGCTAAAGAATGCAGGTCTTATTTGCGTCAAAATCATGGAGCCTGTTCGTCGGCGCGGCGGGGAAGATGGGATCGGTCATCTTCGGCGGATGGCAGCCGGAATTGGTAAAGCTGCCGATGGTCGAGTACCAGATGAACTACACCACCCAAACAGTCAATGGAAGACTTTGTGAGCTTTAGGTCGGGATTGAGCAGATCGATATCACTATCGGTGGCGAAGTCATACAGCTGATGACTGATTCGGATACAGCATCCCCTGAGAGGTCTCAATTCAAGCGGGATGCCAGTAACGAGCCCGGAGATGACCGAGATCAGCATCTTCCGAGAGCCGGGGATCGGGAAGGCGCCGGTGTGGGGAGAGCTTTTCTGTCAAAGGTGTGTACCACCCTGAAAGCTTACCCCAGGGCGCTCCTCAATTGCTTAGATCCACATCACAGGTGACTCTGGCGGCTCACTTCTGTTTCAGCTGTACACAGTCGTCGAGTACGATAGAAACGTCTTCCGGCTTGGGCTTCTAAACGAAGATGCAACTCCCCAACCTCCGATCCCGCTAGGATCATGCGCTAAAGAGGAGAAGATCGGCCCTTACGGCGAAGGACTGATTGGTTTGGGCTCCGCTGTCTTCGCACTTCTCATAGTAGCTATCTTCCTGGCGTGGCTCTCCCAACGGAGGCTAAAGAAGAAGGACTGGGAAGTTCAGAAGGGGCTTGCAAGAGCACAAGCAAGTAACGCAGAGAATCGTCACCAACTCGAAATACAGCTCGAGGGTTTGCGACAGCAGATCCGGGATATTTCCCGTCCTGAACTCGATCACAGGACATTCAGTCATGCCCAACAGTCTGGAGGGGTGAGCGGCTTACAGACGATTGAACTGCAGGGCTCAAATACAGAAGGGCCTCAGAGTCCTGAGAGCCCCCAGAGCCCTGGGGATACGCATCGAGTGCCCAATTTCTAAGCAAGAGATAAGATTGACACCGTTAAACCAAATTTGATGCATCTCATAGAACCAAACCCAACCCCATGTGTTTATGTTATAGGCATCCGAACTTCCTCCTATCAACAAAAAACGCCAAATCTTCAGAACACAGCACTTCTGTTGCCCGCAGTCCCCTCAGAGAGATTATAAGCCTAAGCGGTGTCTCCCCTCTTCGCGTCCCCTTTACACCACCACCCAAGAATGAAGAAAAACATGCTGGTCTTGTAACTATATACACAACCTAGGGCGTCTTCCGTATTAGATCCAAATTACCTGTGTAAATATGGCTTACCATCCTTGGCATAATCTTTACCGTACTTTCTTACAGTATTACCATGACCTATCTATACCCATATTTTTAAACTAATAATGTACCCTAGGTACATATACAAAAGCACCCAGACAGTCTTCATTATATACGTTATTTTAGCTCTCAGCTCCACATCACTATAGTTTTTTAATCTTTAATACAACATTCCCACCGTTTTAGACCGTGGCACTATAGCCGAGGCAGCCCAGAACAGTGGCCACCCCTTCGCTCAGTCCGGCTCAGTCTGGCTCAATCTGGCTCAGGCTCAGGCTCAGGCAGCAACCACTCAGTTCCGAAGAAAGAAAGAAAAGTTCATGGTGTCTATTTTAGGGTCGTGACAAATTGCTGAGTCGGTCGGGATCCATGCAAATGAGATGAAGAAAAAAAAAGAAAAAAAGAAGAAAATATTTGAACCGATATTCGGAATCTGACATAAATGAGCCCCACTGAGCTGAGCCCTGCTGACCTGAACAACCTTTGAATGATATGCCGAGTAACGTTGGACGAACCGGGTAGAGATATTGTGTCTTTTTCCCGACACCCTTAACTTGAGAGGGAGTGAGTGGGGTGGAGTCTAGCAAAGTTTGAACAGCCTTCTGCATCGGTCTAGACTGCAAGTCCAGTCCCCCTGCGTGATTGATATGCACACCACCCGATTGGTGGCTAGAATGCACTATTGACTCCATCCCGCTACCCTGGTTCAGGTTCGGGCAGTTGCAGGGCGGATGAGCGTTACGAGACCTCCTTTTGCATTCAAATTACTTGGAGAGGTGGACTTTCTGCAATCAGCCTTGAGCTGAATTAATACGGGCCGCTTATAGATTACTTCTTTTAGGATACCAGTCCTCAGTCTCGGGCACGCCCAGTCCCTCGATCCCTAAATATATCTAATAGGTAAGGGACCAGACCTACCCGCTTCCGTATTATTGCTGTGGCCTCCCGCAAACAACATACGATGGTACCAGATGCCGACTTAGGTGACCCGATGGCCGGGATTCAGGAATGACCTGAGACCTGCACGAGATATGAGACATGAGATATGAGACATGAGACAGAGGGTATGACCAACGCCAGCCTCACCAGAGAAAAAAGCTGAGTCTCATGAGAGGTGTGTAGTAGACTGTCTCAAGTATATAAATACCTGGATCACTCTTCACTTGGTGATGTCGCCGTTTTTTTTTTTTGGAACCCCCATCACAGCAACCTGTGCTTGCCAGACAGACAGAAGATTCTTTTGACTCTGACTCGACTTGACTCTGACGCAAATCCAATCCAATCACCATGTTTTCAATTCACATTCTCACCCTCGCCGTCACGGCAATCCCCGCTGCTCTCGCCCAAAACTTTTACGGCTGCTACACCGAGGGCGCAGGGGTTCGGGCTCTCACGGGAAACTCGACAAATGATCCGGCCATGACGCTGTCCATGTGTCAGACTTTTTGCTCTAGCTTTAGTCTCTATTTGTTTCTCCCCTTTTCTTGTCTCTCTCTTTTTTTTGTTTCTTTTTTTCCTCTTTTTGTTTCTCTTTTTTTCCCCTTTTTTCCCCCCTTCCTTCTCCTCTGTCCTCCGGTTTTTAGGAAATTATGTGACTGACTGAACCCTCACCCCGGCGTGTAGACGGCGTGGAATATTCCACCGAATGCTACTGCGGCAACTCCCTCAACGCGGGCTCGTTCCCCTTTTTCCCCGGAGACTGCTCCATGTCTTGCGGGGGCGCTCCTGGCGAAACGTGCGGTGGCCCCGACCGTCTTAGCCTTTACGGAACCTCGTCGACGCTGCCTACCGTTACGGCGAACCCGCTTCCGAATAACGCTGTCGTTACTACGTTCCAGGAACTCGGTTGCTTTGTCGAGACTACAACGGGACGAGCCCTGTCGGGACGCAGTACCACGTCGTCTTCGTCCATGACGGTTGAGGGATGCGGTGACTTTTGCCGCATGTCGGGATTTTTGTTCTTTGGAGTGGAATATTCCAGCCAGTGCTACTGTGATAATTCGAATGGGTCGCCGGGTCTAGCGTCGTCCCCGACGGCATGCTCGGATGCGTGCGCGGGAAATGCGAATCAGGTCTGTGGCGGGTCGGGGGTGTTGAACGTCTATGAGTGGTCTTAGTCTGCTCTTCTACAGGTGTGTACTTTTAGTCTACACGTACTTCTAGTCTACATGTACTTGTGGTCTACATGTGTGTATGCACCTAGCTATTGAGGGGCCAAAACGGCGGAAGGTAGACTTCGCTTCTTGCCCATACGCAAATGCTTCCTGCCAAGTATCTGCAGAGGGTGCGTATTTATTCTGTATACCCACTTCACGTAGGCCTGGGTTAAAGGGGAAAAAGCTGCTTGGCAATGAAGGTTGGTGAAAAAAAATGGACAATGCTAAATAAAGGAGACATTGCTACAATCAAAACCTAAAAGTGAAGTTGAGCATCCCATGTCCGTAATCCTAAAGTGAGTCCACCCTAGAAAAACACTATCATATCGTACACTTACTTCACTTCCATACACCTACTTACCTAAAATCATCTCATGAGTGTCAAAACTAATACGGCAAGGCCGTTCCATCATAGTGTACAAACCCATGCGTGCCCTCTAGAGAAGTGCGAGAGGCTCGCTCAATCTGTCAGACTCAAGCATGTTAGACATTTACCCTGAATCATGAAATAACTAGATAGATAGGGGTCAAGTACACACCAGTTTAACAAGACTCGCGGCGGATTCCTCAGGCGTGATAGCGCCAGGGGGAGCATCATGTCCGTAAGCTTTGGAGAAACCAAACGTCATGTCTGTCAAGACGATACTAAATATAATCAGCATTTCCAAAGGTGAGTGATCAAAGTAAACAGTGTTTGAGAAGGAAGGGAAA
>Ga0247765_1000718_pt1 | contig 22704 bp, 21 predicted proteins | sample UWRJL106311C6_FD_179949 | JGI IMG/M metagenome (GOLD analysis project Ga0247765, IMG submission 179949) | Plant litter microbial communities from Arlington Agricultural Research Station in Wisconsin, United States - UWRJ-L106-311C-6 | ecosystem: Environmental > Terrestrial > Plant litter >... | reverse complement strand
GAACTGGGAACCTTAATCTGTCTGCATTGAAAGAGGCGAAGACTCAACCCGATCTCAACAACACAGAACAAAACAACCCTCATTTCCAAAAAAAAAATTTAAAATTTTTTTTTAAAAAAATTCGTGTGGACACCCGACCATGGATTGATCTGATCTAGGTACTCCATACCACTCACCACTCCCCAATCGATAATGCGGTGATTGCATTGGATCACGAGGCGCGATCGGGGCTGACTGACACGGCTCAAGCTGGTGGAGGGGCAAGGAGGGGCGAAGGGAGGGAGGGGGTCGATCCTGTAGGACAGGAATTTCATAGTACGAGATGAACATGGACAAAAGAGAGAAATAAGAAGCATCATAAACATTCCCCGCACCGCCATTGCATCGGGGTCGATATATCGAATCGGCCGTTCATGAATCGACGACAGAATTCCCCAATCCGATTCAGGGAGGGTTGGATTCATTGGCATCTGTTACCCCACGTGAACGTAACCTTTTTCTACACCAACAGGGACGAGAGGTTGTCTCTCAAGAGAGCGGGGAGGATAGATGGACGGCATGCTTTCACTAACACAGTGCGGAGAGAGGAGGGGCTCACTAGGATGGGTTCGTGGGAGGTGGATTGGTTGTGGGCGTGTGGGTCTCACATTTCCTGATGAGGTGTGTCACGCAGGTACCGACACCGTGTGCACGCAGCTGGGATGCACTGGGGCTATTTTCACCTCTTCACCTATGCTCACCCCCCCATTCCCGCTCCCCTTCCAGGTTTCCGTCCAGTCCGTTCGCTCACTGGATACTCCGTAGAGCTAACCTACTGAGGTGCCGTAGCCCCAGGAGCTACACGACCTTACATTAGGTTACCATGCAATGGTCAACGTCAAAACTTGACGGGAGCTGGGGTGAGCTGCTGAGCCGCCAAAGAACGTTTGACCTGACAGCCTATCCCACGCTGCCTACAGACTATGCCTTGTACGAGGTGAAAGGAACGGGATGGGTCGAGTTGTTCTCGAACCACACCGAAACAATTCTGATGCGGAGTTTCGCTCTGTTCCAATTGAAACGAGATATTGGCTCTATTGCGAGAAGAGAGGAAAACAGGTTCCTTTGCTTGGGTGGTCAGGTTTCTCGTACATCCCTCTTATCCGCAAGAAGAAATTGCGAGGCATAAAGCCACCTGCCTCTCGTGTAGGACCAGCCTTTCCACGACGTCAAACCTATGTTTGCGTCTTGGGTCCGGGCCAATCGACCACCAGCTCGGGTGCAGAAACACTCTCCGGAGCGGCCATTGCCGAATTGCAAATATATTTTCTATATCGAGAGATCCAGAGTGGAGATAGATCGCGGGGCTCCTTGGATGGAGAGCCGGAGAAGCGTCCTAGGATGGCCCATTCTCTTTTGCAGGAAATCCAGGAAAAAAACCTGGGGAAGGAAGCAAGCCCCGTCAGCCCCTTCCCCTGCTTAGGTCGACACGAACCTCGGGTTGTTCGCGTACCTCTCTCACCAACGAGGAATCCCTAAGAGATGTTTTGCATTTTACCAAAGACTGTGGCCAATCTCCCTGCCAAGCCCGTCCATTTGTGGTCCGCTCTCCCTGCTGCCGGCTCACCAGCCCACTGGCCCATAGCGAGGAAAGTTTAGGAAACCGGGCGAAATAACTTCGTCCCCATCTCGAGTTACCCGTCCCGAGCAAATCCCGTCCCTGCTAGTCAAGCCAGTTTAGCATTTCTGAGGAAGCTGCCCTGCGAGGCCCTGCTGACCTCAGCAGCGTGCCTTGTTGGCGTGAGTTTCTGTGGCAGATGGGCGAATGACGGAAGCCGACCTGGCCAACACACTGGTTAACAGCTGCAATCGAGCCAACCACTCACCTAGCTCGGTAACATCAGTTGGCGGCCCGTATCATTGGCCGCGAATGGGAATGAGCAAACATTTTTGTGAGATCAGCTCACTTGGGTCCCCAAATGTCGGGTCAACCCGCTTCGACCATTTCTCGCCGCCGTCAAGTAGCCAGATGAGAGTTTCTCTGCTGGCGGGTAACATCAGAAAAATCTGTGGCATTCCGTCCCGGGTCCCGTTCGCGGGGTTGGTTCCGCCTGTTCATGTATGTAACCGTACCATACTTGCATTCATACGGGGGGGGGAGCAGCGGAATAGCAGCCTGGTCTTTGTCGGGCGTGTTCGGAGGAAAGTCTCAGGAGCCCAGTACAAGGTGGAATGGAAACCCCGCTTTTCTGTTCTGCCAGCCTGAAAGACCAAGGTTTTTTGGTTCGCCAGCGCACCTTCCTCTCCAACGCCAGTGTGGCAAGTGGTCCCCATCCTTGTAAGCCTGTCTGCCTTGATGGGAGCGCCTGGAGGGGCAGCTAGCGACCCAAAAAGAGACGATTCTTTAGCTGGACGCGAAAGAGAGAGAACAAGAGCCCTCTTCAAAAGAGTTGCATTCCCAGGCCCGCCCAGTTCGATTTCTAAGACATACAGTTGTTCTTGACCCGAATGTGGTAGCCACTCACGCTTTGGATGGCACGGATGGCCGCGCGAAAAGGTGGATGCCACACATGACGGACCCCATCGAGGAGGGGGTGGGGGGCTGAAATCATGGCTAAGGTACGGAGTGCTTCGTACTGCAATGTATCTTTTTTGTATCCCACATCCACACAGATACCTTTGGTTACATCAGACCACGGTCAGTGTCTTCTTCAGCGACAGGCACCGGTTTAACTGAAGCTGGCATTCTGGACGAACTGAGCTGCGTGAATCCGCTGCTGATTCCACTGCGGTCACAGCACGCGGGCTGTTCGCTGTGAACAGAGAAAGCGATGCGGAACAAGTTTTGGGCAAGAAAACGATCAACTTCAAAGAGAGCGTAGCAGTTAGGAGAAACAAGGAGCAAAAGAAACGGTCGAGCGCACCTTTTAGCCTCGTCCGAGTCCGCATCGGTTTCTGTCGGAGTCGCAACGGTAGGGCTGCGAGGAGGATCCGACGCTGTGGTGATTGAGTAAATGATCTTCGCCGCCGTTCCTGGTTGTGAAGCTCGTTATGGGCAAACTGCCGCTTCTCCCGGTCGACACTGGGCAGCGGACGAATTGGATGGCATTTCTCTTTTATAAAATCAAACGGCTGATGTGTTGTGTAAGCAGCGCAGTCGGCCCTACCGAGGAACTCTAAGTTGTCAGTCAGCGGTCTAGGTCCGGTTGGCCGCCGCCTCTCTGGCTCCGGAGAGAGCTGCCGTGTTACCCTAGTAAGTGTGTGCTGATTGATGCCGTCCCACGATGTGGATCCCGCTGCCTTTCCCCTTCACTCTCCCCAGTCCTCTGTGCTGCCGGCCCTATGCTGCGCCGCAGCCCAGAGAAGAGGAGATACCTGGGGCCGAAAGCGTGCAAAAACCCATTGACTTTGAACTGCGTCCAGCTATGTTCCCAGACCGTTAGAAGTTGATGAAGCTTCCTACCCTGCCGTTCGGCCGGGTCCTGGCCGGATGAGAAGCGGCTGGCAACACAATATGTAGTGTACAGCATAGCTGATTATAGAATAAGTGATCGGAGTTAACACTTGGTGCAAATCACATCTCACGGCAACCTCCCCGCTGTGAGATGGGTGCGAGTCATGCGGTCCACCACTCGTTGATGAGCTGCACTTCTTGCTGTGTTGCACAAAGGCCTAAACCTGTTCATGGCGGGCAGCTGACATCCTCAGACCGACAAGAAGTGGTGAGGACAGCCCAGTTGGTTCGGAACCTCATCGCGGTTTTTTCTTAGCACAGTGCAGCAGGGCAGTTGCAAGTCGGAGATGGACCCTGGACCCTTGCAGCAGCCACCCGCTCAGGGGACTGTCTGGTATCTCAGGTTTCAAGTGGGCCTTGGACTTGAGGCTTTCTAACTTCACGCAACTGATTCCGTGCTGTTGATGGCGTTCACTCGCAATTTTCCACCACTCCCGTTTGCGGCTGTCTTCTTGAAGAGGCGACGAAGAGAAACAGAGAGGAATGGCTTGTGCCACGCTACCGTCCTTCCGTAGGTGGCTTGGGTGGTTTGCTCTTCCACGCATCTCAGCATCGCATGTCATTCTTGCTGCAGTCGATGGTCACCCCGGTCACCAAAGGGCCCAATGACCCGCATTTGGAATGCCATCGGTGCGAACAACAGTCAGCCACTGCAGACGGGAATCGAAAAGTGCACTTTTGTTTTCTCCCAGACGCAGTGTCCGTCTTCAGGCTCTCGTTGGGTTTGGCGTAAAGATGATGACATGGCTAGGTGCGTCACCGCCGACCAAGAAACATTCCTAGACACATCGCATAAAGCTACGACGTGCATTGAGGGGGTGCCTGAATTGAAGTCCAAAGTTTTGCTTTTCCTTTTTCTCTAGATTACCTCTTCAAAGCCAAACCTCGAACCAAGACGGGAAGCGGCCCAAGAAAAAGACAGGGCAGGGCGGACTTCGGTCGGGACTGGTTTGCTTGGCCGTCCTGCCACTCCCTGCTTTGTAGTCCTGGTTTTCTCATTGCACGACGATGCTGGTCAAAAGCAAGCGCCAGAAAAATCGGGGATTGGTATCTGTGAATGCGTACTGAGGTTCCTGACCGAGTCAGTCATTTAAAGTTAAGGGAGAAGCTGCTTGGGTGCTCGACTTGACAGTCTCATTCTTTCGTGCCGCCTTCCGGCTTTCCTCTTGTACACTCGCCATCTGCTCGACACACGTTGCTTGGCGGGCTGCGCAGCAGCCGGCAAGCCGCAAGCGAATAACATTAGAGGGGGTTTAACAGCCCCGCGTGCTCCGTAATCCGCGGCCATTTTCGATTCCTGTTGCCCAGAGGTGATGCTCGTAAAAACCCTTGTGCATTTTCGGTAAAACGGCGCAACTGTAGCTCTGGGTCATAGGACACCAAAATTTTGGAGCTCAGACATCCGGTCTGGCTTCACTATTCAACGTTAGCGGCTGAGAGGCATTCGAGCGGGCGACCTAGTTTTATGTAGGTTTTGAAGAAAGTGGAAATTTTTTGGGCGAGGGTAGGGTTGCCCTTGGAGATTCGGGCACAGGGCAATCCGGCCAACAGGGTTGTTCTCATACTCAACAGGGCCTTCCTTCGTTTTCATTGTCCCAATCTCAGCTGTCAACAACCTGTTTGAAGGAAGCAAGAAACAAATGGCGCGAGAAAAGTCACTGGATTGAAGTCTGTTTCGCGGGGTAGGATGGTTAGCTCCTGCTAAAGAAAAACCCCATTTCTTTGAAGACGGGAAGCCCCTCCACCTAGGACTTCGTACGCTGTGCTAAGCAATGACCGTCATCCTGTCTCGTCCGAACCAGGCTCTGGTGCGAATTGTAAAACCGTAAGTAACGTGGGCAAACGTTCCAAGCCAGGTCCTCTTTGAGCCACGTCAAAAACGTGAGACTCCCCTTTTCCCACGATGATGGTCCTTTGGAAGCCGCAGTGATCTGAATTTCCAAGTGGCTTACTTCAAGCTTTAGAGCTGAAGATTGGTTGATGCAGCAGCCACACATAGAGCGAGCACCTGATGCTGGGGCCGTTTTTCTGGAGGCCCACCCTGTTGCATCCACACACACCCATGCAGGTTGCTGCTGCTCACCCGCACCTAATCCCTGCTCCTTGTCGGGCAAGTGAAGCGACTCGACTTATAGGAGGTTCTGGGCTTGTGCCCGCCAGTACCTGTTGCGGTACCTGGTTGTACCGCCACCCACCACTCCTCCACTCAGGCCCAAGCCGTCCGGGGCCAGTCAAAACCCTCTTTGCTCGCCGCTCATTCGCTGCACCGTGCCAACCAACGGGGGACAAAGGCTGTGGGCTTAGCGGGCGCCCCAGCACTGAAGTGACATAGTGAAGTACCCTAGGTACCCCCATGTGGATCGGAACGTCGTCCTCGTGCAGCAACCCACTCCGCCCTCCTTTCTGCTCCATACTGCTGCTGGTCACCCTCGGTGCCTCTGGTGCCTCCTCCCGACCTCGCTTTCTTTCTCCTTCTCTTGAACCCAACGTGCTACTCTGGTGCTTCCAGCTTGCACTGAGGAGTCGTCGAGCTTTCAATCCCCCTCATTGCACTGGTGCACTTGCTGGTGACTGCACGCTCCCTTCATTTTTGAGCCCTGGGCTTTTTGTCGGCGCCGGCTTTCTTCTGCCTCGTCCCCGCCTCTCGCTCCTACACATTGCCAACTCTTCGTTCGCTTCCCACGACTGATTCCCGAACCTCGGAAAAGGCAGTGAAGGAGAGACAACTGGAAAGTGAATACTCCGAGTTTGTTGTTGTCTTGAGAGGGATATCCACAGGGTCGGCAAGTGATAACGACAAGGTTCCGGCCGACTGACCAATTCGCCGAAGGCGCTCCAACAACCTTTCTGTCAAACAATGTGATTGGGCTGGAGCAAACTTAAACTGTATTACTTGACTTTGGAGACGCCTCTTTGGCCGATTTAACCCCCCCCCCCCGACATTACTCGTCTGTCTTGCCTCATTTTTGCTCTTTGGGTATTGGAGCGAGACCAACAACACAAGCAACAACTTTCAGGCAGTCTGCCGCCAGCCGAACAGCGATTCCGAATATCACTCGTTGCCGAATAACCGACGACGGGAAGACGGCGGCGATAAAAGAGGCTTCAAGAAAGAAGTGGGAAAGAGTGGGAGGAACGTATGGGGAGTTGGGGACGATTGTGAGATCATCATCGAGCCAAGATGGTGGTTGATATCCCCGACGGTGGCCTCGTCCTCGAGAGCTCGGCCAAAGGCATGGCTGGGCTCTCAATGCAGACCTTTGCGATTACGTTGAGCGATGATATGATCGAGGACATGATCAACTGCGTTCAGAATGGCCAGGAAATCCAATTGTCGCTGGGAGGCAGTCCTGTAAGTCTTGTCTCCGCTTGTGACCTCCTTTTCAGCGCTCTCTCACCTCATTGTGGTGGGTGCATGGGACAATGGCACCCTTTTCACAACGAACTCTTCACCAATGGTTCAATAGCCCTCGTCACCGCGTCTTTTCTTATTGTCAGCGCGGTGAATAGAACACGACACACGCCCCACCATTTCTCTATATAGCCTTCTCGCTTTCTTCTTAGCCACGTAAACATGGTCCTAACCACCGCCAACAGGCTTTTCTATTCGACGACAAAGAAGTCCTCATTCCTGAACCCCAAGAGCTTTACGATTACGACGTCTTCTACTCCAATTCCGACAACCCGTCCGTGGTCAACAGGCTTCAATATCCCGCCATGTCGATCTTTAACCCGCTCAAACATAAGCCTCTGGGCAGGCCGAAAGCTTCCCAACTCTCGTCCAAGACCGAGAATGCGGGAAGGGCGGGAACTAACAGTGCCGTCCGCTCAGAAAGGAGTCCTGCTCTAGAAGACGAAGACGATGCCATTGCGAATCTCAAGAACTCATACGCTAGGGCGGAGGCTGAGAAGCGAGAGAATGCGTATGGCGATGGTCCGGATTGCACTTCACTGGTGGAGGCTGACCTCGATTCTAGCTCGACCTTGATTGACAGCGTTCTTCCGACCAGGGGAGGCAAGACGAAGCCCGGGAAAGTCAAACTTCTCGGTCCTCCAGCTACCACTGTGACTCGATCACACCCCGGGAGCCCAGCGCTCAGCGCCATTGCCTCGCCGTCGCTCGGCCCGACAACCACAACTGCACAAGATCGGCTGAGGCAACATCGCTTTCCCATTATTCACGAGTTGGCAGTGCAAGAGATGACCTTTCAAGAGCTGTTCCACAAGTACAATGAGGGTACGGAGCAAGAATTTTCCTCCGCACTCAACAAGGTGGCCGATTTCGATAATGATCTGCAGCGCTGGGCACTGAGAAAGGTGTACTGGAAGGACTTGGATGTCTTCGAGTACGATTACGAGACGAAAGAGCATCGCCAGAAGGCCATTGACCACGCCATCAAGCAGTACGACAAGATGAGGCTAGGTGCTTCAGACCCTCTGTGGCAGAAATTGCTTCCGAAGTCGGAGCGCGGTAAAGGGGTGTGTCTTAGCAAACTACAAGCTGCCATCGCCAGCAAGGCGGCATCCACAAAAGCTGGCGCGCAGAAGACGGACGCATCGAGCCTCAGTGGAGCAGATTCGGAGAAGGACGATTCAGCCAGCTCGACAGCCAAGAGGCCAAAGGGTGGTGAGCCAATGTCTAGGTCGAGCTCGCAGACATTGAAGAAGAAGCCTTCGGCATCAGAAGCCCAGGCCAAGCGTTTGTTGGCTAACCCGAAGAAGACACCCGCTACTTCCGCTAAAGCCTCGCCTAAAGTCTCACCGACCAAACCGACAACAACCTCAAAAGCCGCAGGATCCAAGGGGGGACGGGTACTTTCCAAGGAGTTTATCTCAGACTCGGACTCGGATGATGACGAAGTACCGCTCTCGAGCTCCATGCCCAAGACGAAGACTGCCGCCACTCCCGCTTCAGTTCCCAAAGTTGCCGAGCGACTGGCCGAGAGGGCGAAGGTAGCAGAGAAACCGAAGGAGCCCGCTGCCCCGAAGACGAAGGCTACGCTGGCAGCAAGACCGGCAGCGAAGGAAAAGGATACGATCCGAGCACAAGTTGTAGCTAAGCCGATCAAGCCGCCAACGAAGCGCCGGCGAGACGACGATGACGATGACAGCTCCAGCTCAGGAACCCCTCTGAGCAAGCGAATCAAGCCCGGTGTAAAGGCACAATCTGCCGCAGTGGTCTCCAACAAGCAGCGGGCGACGTCGGATATCAGCCAGGGTAGTCGTGGCAATGGATCCAATGGCCCCGCGGTGAAGAGTAAGAACACCTCGCCGGTCAAGTCGTCTCCGTTGGCGTCATCGCCACCAACGAACGCTTCGGATCTCGACCATGACCGGCCGGTCATTACTCCCCGTGGCCGAGAACGAGACCGGGATATCGATCGCGACACGATCGTCAGCCGGGCTGGTAGCAGCACTAGTACCGGCAGCAGCATTGGGCCCGGTGAGATTATTGGTAGTGGCGGCCCGAACAAGAAGCGGCCGGCAGATAATTCATCGCGGGAGGGAAGTGCAAAGCGCCAGCGATTGAGCGAGGAGATCCTCAACAAGGCCCACAAGTTCAAGCAGTTTTACTCTCGCTACGAGACACTGCACAAAGAGATCCGGGCCTCGGAGGATCCTCACCCAGACCGTGTGGCTGACTTGATGGACATGCACGCTCGTCTCAAGGCGCTAAAGCGCGAGATTTACGAACAAGCACCAGTCGAGGCATGATATGCTTTGGGTTGGTCTTGATTCTCGGAAGACAAGCGTATGATTTGGCCAAGTTTAGTTGGGGAAAACGAAGAGGTAAGAGGGATTGAGGTAAGGGTACGTTCATGATTACAGCCAGAACAAGGGACCTTCAGGCTAGAGGCGGCGTTTGACAAGCGCTCTCATGTTCAAACATAAACCGGGAACGGCGCATCGGAGGAACCGGGCATCGGTCAGGGGTGTTCTAGGTCTTTGCATTTCTTCTTCTGTATGCCATCAATGATACCAGGGCAGATAGACTAACATGTCTCTCCCACGATTGAGAGAATGAGTGGAATGAAAGTACAATAAGTTGACAAAATTGCATGAGATGTGGTCACATGCCTGCAGATGAAGACATCAATGTGATCAGTTGAGGTTGACGTCGTGAGGTCTGTAGTTGGCACCAAACCCTCGGAGCCAAATTGGAATGTGCCTTGGCCGTTCGTCAGCGGGAAAGCACCGAAACAGCCCACAATCTCAATCCATCTCACCCCGCCTCACAAAACGAAAAGAAATAAGTAAAATATATTCATCTTAAGACGATCCTTCCCGGAAACCTTAATAGATGCTAGGACACCTGGACTCCCGTTGGCAATATCCCCGGATTCCATCCCATGTATCGCAAACTTTCCCCTTTTTGTACCGCAAACGTCAAGGGGTTTGCATACGTTTGATGACCAGACTATTCTTACTACCGAGGCCCTTTCCAAGTAAATCTCTTTCCTCTGTCCTTTATCCCGATACCCTATGGTAGTGATGATTGTGGCAGAGAGAATGAAGATTTTCGGCGTGAGGGCCGTCCTCCGCCCTTCCTTTTACGCATGTATAACATTATCTTACAACAGAAACTCCAAGCGCCTGTTTACTGTTTACAGCTTTGAGAGAAGACGGAGGAGGGCGTGCCCCTACTGCGTCTTGAAGAGAAGGATCGCGCAGTGGCCGAGGTAGAAGTAGATGAAATGCTTAGTCTCTGTGTGTATGGAGCACATTATCAGTAACAGTTTTTTAGCAACCCGAAATCGGGACTGAGACGAGGTCTAAATGAGATGGGGTGGGGTACGGGCGTAGGTGAAAAGTAGGCATTCGAGAAACATACCATGGGTCACGAAGCTGCCAAAATTGCGTCCCACAATGCAGTGCCAGGTGGGGCCCTTTCGCTCGTCGAACTGTCCGGCGGGTTATGCAATCAGCAAGTGTCGGCACCAGCTGATGAAACCAAGCCTAGCCTACCGTTCTTTTAATGTGTTGGGCAATGTCCTGTCAAGCGAGACCGTCAGCCACCTGTCCCCCGGGAGCCGCATGCAGCAGCGGCAGCGGTATCCAGAGAGCGAACCTTCTCGATCGTGAACTTAGCCATGGCTTCCTGGGCTGCATGCGCAGAGCGACCACATCAGCAAGGCCTAACAATTATCCCGGTTTGGGTGGTTCATCTCCCGACATACCAACTTCAATGGCCTCTTGCTGCATATCATCGGTCTTTAAGCGAAGAATCGGTCGTGTTAGCATTTGGCAAGGAACCGCTGGCGGGCGAAGCGAGATCGGGGGCTTGTGTTACCATGTCGGCACTCTTGATTTGAGCTGCGGCGCAAAACGGGTTCGGGTCAGCAGTCTCGCTCGAAACAAGGAGATCAGGGTTTGCGGTGTAGCACACACCTTCCAGCTTCTCCCTGGGAACTGGGGAGGCGCTCGGCTTGATCTCATCACCCGGCATTTTGGAGTTGTAGGGGGGTTGACGGAGTGAATGTCACGTCGATGTATGCAGTGAGGCTGAACCAAACTCTCGCAAGAATGTTCTGAACTGCGAGTTAGTAGACGTGCGCCGCGCTGTTGCAGAAAGTGGCCGCTCGCGACCGAGTATGTTGCTGGAAAGGGGGTGCGGTGCAATGGAAGCAGGGAGGCTCGAATCAGGTCAGGAGTTGTAGTAGTTCCTCGCATGCATGGTTAAAAAAGGAAAGCAAGGGGGTCGTTACATACAATTGAAGCAATCGTGAACAATGCGCAGAGGAGGGTGGATGCTGAGAGCAACTACCGTTTGGTGCAAAATAGGTGCGAGGAAACAAGAAGGGTGGTGATGTTGGCAACTCAGGGGTAACGTCGATCTCGCTGTCATGGGTCTGTCGTCGGGTCGGAGCCCCAGCAGCGAAACAGAACCTCAGCCCTGAAAAACATTGCCTCGCATCCAATCCGCGCTTCAGAGGCTTGCAAGGGCACCAAAGGTGGGGGCATTCTGTGGGCAGATTAGATAAGAAGTGTGGGTACCAATTTTTATAGTCGCGCTTGATGCAAAAATTGCGAGGTGAACATTTTTCTCTTTAGATGCACGAAGTAGTTACCATGCTCAACCGGTACCTTCGACCATGTCGATGAAGCGAAAAAAGGCCGATATGGCCACCATAAAGTCCTCTCGGCTATTTATCAAGAACCTACCGCCAAATATCAGCGAGGGAGAGTTCCGCGAACACTTTTCGTCACAGGGCGAGCTCACCGATATCAAACTTATTCCCGATCGCCGGATCGGGTTCGTCGGCTACACTTCACACGATGCTGCTGCAAGGGCAGTCAAGTACTTCAATCGTTCCTTCATTCGCATGTCAAGAATTTCTGTCGACATTGCGAAACCCGTATGGGTCCCTTCCGCAATCCCTCCAAACCGCATGCATGCTAACCGGAGCCCCAAGATTGCAGACCCTATCGTCGCCTCAGCCGCAAAGACTGCCCCGGCGCAGGTAGGCCCTTCTACCACTCCGGTCACACCGAAGCTACCGGGTGGGCAATCAAAAGATGATCCTAGCCTGAAGAAGAGGAAACGGGATAAACTCGATGGAGCTGATCACAAGTTGCAAGAGTTCCTTGAGGTTATGGGTCACCCTACCAAGAAGTCACGAGACCTTGAGGAAACATATGGTACCCCCCTGGCCGACACAAAACCTGCAGTGTCGGTTGTGATAGAAGCTGGAGAAAGTGATGATGAGTACGAGGAAATCCCCTCACGACCCTCTAAGCCGGTGTCCAAGCCGCCCCCCGTTCTCAGGGAGGTAGACATCCCTCGAGAAATGGAAGTTGACCCCCCTGTTACTGAGCCGCCTAGGATGGAACCCGGGAGGGAGCCTCCAGCTGCCGTGGATGCGACGGATGACGATTGGCTGCGGTCAAGAACAAATCGTCTATTGGACCTTGTTGATCCAGATGACCCCGGCTTTGCCGCCCGTCCACAACCCGCTGTTCCAGCTGCCAAGGCGGAAGCCACTAGCACTGGCGGAGGAGAAGCCGAGACCGATTACAACGGCGACTATCTAGATTCCCCGGTCCGTGAACCTACCGGGACACCCCAAGAAGCGGCAAGCTCAGCCGACCCTGAGGATTTGATACAAAAGACAGCGAGACTGTTCCTTCGGAACCTAAGTTATGCAGTTACAGAGGACGATATCCGGGAACATTTTGGTACTTTTGGCACCCTTTCAGAGGTAGGCACCACCCCTTCCACTTTTATTGCTGGCCTCTTTCATGATGAACCCCAGATAGGGACATCTTATGCAGAGCATTTGATGAGAACTTGGGCTCGGTATTTTAGTAGATGCTTTGAGGATCTGATCATGGCCGCTTTCATTTACCTCATTGAACATACCTGCCGGCGACCGGGTGCTAACTGCAAGTTAGGTGAAGCTCCCACTGAACAAAGAGAGGCAAAGTAAGGGCTTCGCCATGATCCAATACGAAGATCCATCATCCGCGATGGCTGCATTCCAGACGGACGGCACCACTTTCCAAGGCCGCATCGTTCATATTCTCCCTGCCGCTGCTAAGCGAGAGAATAAGCTGGATGAGTTTTCAATCTCGAAGCTGCCGCTCAAGAAACAGCAGCTCATTCGAAAAAAGGTAGAGGCCGCGTCCTCCGCCTTCAACTGGAATTCGCTGTTCATGAGCCAAGACGCCGTGAACACAGCGATCGCGGAGCGTCTCGGCGTGACTAAACACGAACTTCTGGACCCCACTGACGCGTCAGCTGCCGTGAAACAAGCAGTGGCCGAGACTACGGTCATCCAGGAGGCGAAGAAGTATTTTGCCAAGAACGGCGTAAATATCGAGGCCTTCAAGTCCCAGCAGCGCGGGGACACGTGCATCCTGGTAAAAAATATACGCAACACGACGATTGAGGAACTTCGAGTGTTGTTCGAGGAGCACGGTACCGTCCTGCGGGTGCTCATGCCCCCAAGTGGGACCATCGCCATTATTCAGTTTACACAGCCTGCTGAGTGCAGGACGGCGTTTGCCAGAAAGGCATACTCAAGATTTAAAGACTCGGTCCTGTTTTTAGAGAAAGGGCCGAAGGACCTCTTCGTAGACGCCGCAGTTTCGCCGATGGATGGTCTCGTGGGAAAACAAAAGACATCCGTGGCCGAACTACTGGAACGTGATGACGCAGAAGATGGGGCGGATACCAGCTCTGTATTTGTCCGCAATATCAATTTCTCGACAACCAGCGAGGGCCTGGCGGACGCATTCAAGTCGCTCAGCGGGTTTGTAAGTGCAAGAGTAAAGACCAAAGCGGACCCTAAGAGGTCAGGACAGTATCTTAGCATGGGGTTTGGCTTCTGCGCTTTCCGGACCAAGGAGCAAGCCCAGGCCGCCTTGAAAGTCATGGACGGCTTCGTCCTTGACGGACACAGGCTCGGGGTCAAGGCGTCGCATAGAGGCAATGACGTGGCTGAGGAACAGAGGAAACAGGATCTGGCCAAGAAGGCGGCGAGCCAGCGGACGAAGCTGATCATCAAGAATTTGCCGTTTGAAGCATCCAAGAAGGAGATGCGGTCGCTATTCAGCACATATGGCAGGCTGGTGGCTCTTCGAATCCCCAAGAAGTTCAACCACACGTCTCGTGGGTTTGCTTTTGCGGAATTTTCTACCGCAAAGGAAGCATTGAATGCATTCAATTCTCTAAAAGATACCCATCTTCTAGGACGACGGTTGGTGATTGATTTTGCCGAGGCGGAGGAGGTCGATCCTGAAGAACAGATCAAGGCGATGGAAAAGAAGGTAAGGGGGCAGGTCAACAAGGTGACGCTCCAGGAGCTTACAGGGAGAGGGCGAACCAAGGTCAATATCGGTAACGAGGATGAAGAGGGTGAATGAATAGCAAACATGACGAAGAATATCTCCCCATATGTCTCTCGAAGTTCGTGTCTCAGACGGCCACCCCTGTGTTGAGGAAGTGGCGCCACCCTTGCCACGAGGTTTGAAGAAGACCAACTCCACAATTGCTGTTCCGCCTGCATTCCAAGCCGCCAGCATGGTATCTGCGCCTGATGCAGGACTTTGCGTGGTTAATCTCGTTCTCATGCCTGTGATGATTCTTTTTTCTGTCTCGACATGACCGCTAGCGGGAAAAGGGCTGCAGATTTTCCCCTTGGGGAGGGGTGCAAACCACTCATTCCCTTGCGTTCCAACCAACGCTATCTCGCCGCCCATGTACCTCAGCGAGTCGACAGACGGTGATGATGGCGAATTCTCACCCTTTGCATGCATCACAAGAGGTACGCAACCGGCTCAATTATTTGGAGATGGAGAGGTCCCTCCCACCCTCTCTCCCTCCCTTCCGACCCGACCGGATCAGACAGACCGGACCAGACCAGACCAAGCCGGACCAAAAGCAGCCTCAGCCAACATTTTCCCTCCCTACGTACCTCGTCTAGTATTAAGCACCGTGGCATTCCCGTTTTGCAGAGAGAAAGAGAATGATGATTCCAGTCGCTAACATTCTTATATCTCCCGTTGGCTCACACTCCTGGCAGAAACCATTCCTGGGCTTCTTCTCTCTGTTCTATCCACACACTCTCTTGTTCGTTACCCGTTCTCACGGCCTGGATTGGAACCACACCAGGCCAGACCAGATTCTCGGGACCTGGGACTTGCTGGGATTGAGCTGATCTGTCGGGACTGTATTTCCTCCTCTCTGGGGCTGTGTAGTCTATGTGTACGGAGCTGTGCTGTGGTCCTTTGTTTTCCGAAAGCCCTATCCGTTCCGGCCACCCCGTCTCGGTCGAGTACCGCCAACTGGGGAAGGAAAGGAAAGGAAAGGAAAGACCATGGAGATGCCGCTTCGGGTTCCCGTCCTCCCGTCACAGGTTACCGCTACTACTGCTGCGCAGTTACAGGCACAGTCGCCTTCACAGTGCTACCTGTCATCGTCATCGGCTTCAGCTACTTCGCCTTCTACTGCGGCTTTGGCTGCCGATTACGGTCTCGACTCGTGCCATGGTAACATGAGCGTTGCTGTAGCTGCTGCGCCTGGAGCCATCAGACAGCCATTGGGGGAGTCGACAGGAAACGCGCAGCTTGGTGTGGGTATGGGCATGAATGGTATGGGCAGTATGGGGTTGACGAGGTCTTCAACGACAAGCTCTTCTTCCTCCTCGGCGGGATATGCCGCTCGCCACCCTCACTCTCACCCTCAACAACCTCAGCATCAACCGCATCACCATCGACCAGGGCCACTGGGGACTTCCTTGTCGTCCGTAGCCCTGACGCCGCCGATCTTGACACCGCCGATTGTGCCAACGCAGAGTTTGGGGTTGCAGTATAGAGGAGAAAAAGGATACGGCCATGGGCATGGGCATCAACAGATGCAGTTACAACATCATGGCCACCAGCATGCATATCACCACGTTAGACGGAGGAGAGTAGACATCAATCCTCTCTGGCTGTACTGGCAGCAATTTCAGACATACCGCAAAAAGCAGGATGAGAAGGACGATAAACAGGGACAGAAGTGGCCGCAGGTATTGGAAGATGCTTTCTTGGATGGTAAGCACTGCTCACTCACATGCACTCTCCCTTCCTTACGTGCACCCATACATCACCCTTCTAGGGATCAACTAGTGGACGTAGCGACTGACCACTCGACCTCGTAGCGCTCCTGATCATCCCTCACATTGGACGCAAAAAGTTTGTCGTCCGCCAAATGCAGTATGGGAGAAACATGCTGCTGGGCGAATACCTGTGGCTTGCCTATTGCGCCAGCTTGCCCCTGGGAGTTGAGCCGGATCCGGTGATGTCGCGGGAGCGGAAGCAGGTGTCGAGCCATATCCAGGTGCTGAAGAATATTTTCAAGAATCACCGTTGTTGTAGGCCATTCCCTTTCCTCGTCGCTTCTGCAACTCCCTTGTTCCTTTTTGCCCGTCATTTTCTCTGTTCCCCGCGCCCCTCCCCCCCTCTTCACTCCCTGCGCAACACCGGTGTGTTTTGTGTGGTTCACGGTGACAAGACCAATTGGCTGACAAACCGGCTCCCTTGCGCCATACCCTCCCTGCAGGCCACATCTTCCTCCCCAAGGAAGTGAAGAAATCCAAGACAGCTGAGGAGGGTGAGCTTGTGTCGCTCAAGAGACACCCCGTACTGGTCGCCCTGTCCGAGGGACGCTTGCCTGACGAGCGACCCAATTATGAGTACTTTTCGCGCATCCTCGCGCTCAACAACCAGATTGTGGTGCGGCCCAAACGGTGCTGGATTTTTGTCTCGCACCAGGATGCCGTTGTTCATGACGACGGATCCGGGTCCATGGTGTTGACGGGGGAGCGTCTCTTTCGCGACAACTACCCGCACCTGGAGCGCAACCTCGACCGCGAGAAGTGGCCCAAAGAAGAGCAACAAATCTTCAAGAGCACCATGCTGCACGAGTTCACTAAGGAGTTTGTGCAGGTTGAGTCGAGCGCCCTGCGCGACCTGAGCAAGGAGTGGAAGAAGCCATTCCCAGAGCTGCATTCTAAGCTGGAGGAGCTGATGGCAACAAATGCGCAGAAAGATATTCTGACCATGGAGTCGCAGATGGATATCATCCATATGCAGGTGACTCTCGAACTCAACGAGAAGCGCCGGTTCCCTGCCCAGTCGGAGCTCAACTCGTGGGTCGAGATCAATATTGAGAAGCCCCAACTGTTGAGTCATCGGTGGAGAGTCGACACTAAGCTCGTCCGTCCAGCAGAGCTGAGCTATGTCAGTGGCAGATCCAGCCCACAGCTGGTGTACGACACATCAGCTGAGATTGCTATTCAGTACCAGCACCGACCCGAGTGCGATGGTCCTCGTGGTGGTGTTGACCTCTGTCACTGCCTGTCGCAACTGAACCGCCGCGACTGGGTGACTGTGCCATTTCCAGCCGATGTGTGGGCATTGACGTTAAGCAACTGCGCCGAGTATCCGGCACATCCCTTCTCAAACATGGCGCGACGGCGGGCGAAGAAACCTCGGACTGTAATGCGCGGAGAGGCCGAAGGTGACGACGATGGCCAATCCGATGAACCACAACCTACCCAGATGAATCTTGTGCCTCAGATTGCCATGATGCAGGAGATTTGGTCCTGTCCACCCGAGGACTACCAGGGAATAGATGCCGAATCGCGAGCTTCCAAAAGATGGACACGGCGCGCCATAATCCTGTGGACTTTCAAAACACTGCATAGCATGGACGCCAACGGCAAGCTCGTCACAGCCGAAGGCGGTAGGACCAGCTGGCGGTTCCTGACAGTGCTTGATCCGGTCAGCGAGTACCACTTGCAGAACTCATTGGTAGGGGGAAGTCGAAGCAGCACCCCCAGCGTCTACGGGGATGCCGTCGGCTCAACAAGTATGGCCATATCCACCGGTGTCCCCCCGTTGGCCCGCGATACCATAATGTCCCCCAGCCCTACGTACCAACAACACCTCGCAGCCAGCATGAGTGAGAACTTCTCCGCTGCCTGGGAGGCGGCTGATGGCATCAACATGTCAACCGCGGCTGTGCAGGCCTACGACGCGCACCTCATGGCACAAGCTGCCGCGTCGGCGCCGCCAGCCAGCTACGGCATGCTCAGCGGATATGGCAGCCACGCCGGTCTGTCCACCCCTCCGCCCAGTGCCTACCTCACCAATTCCTTTTCACACAGCTTCGACGCGCCCAGCGGACCCGACCACGTTTCCGTATCTGGGTACACGAACAACCCCGTCACCGCCGCCATCATCTCTGGGTCACAGGTTCTCAGTGATAGCATTCCCTCCATTGCACATTATAGCTCATCAGCAGCCTCGTACCACGTAGCATCGACGCCTTACAGCTCCACCTGGGACAGCTCTGGTATGGGCAATCTCGACTCGCACGCATGGCAGACTGAGTATGCTACCCCTGGAACCAGCGATATGAGTAATTGGCCTGATGCCGACGGGGGACGCCACGATCGGGGACAAGAAAACAGCCATGATGACCCATCACAATGGGCGCCAGCCACAACCGCAGCGGCAGCATCGTCATGGGCCCTGACCACCCCCGCGGCGGCGGCGTCAACACCCTACTCACACCCGCACACATGGGCTTCATCGGGTTCCGAATCTGCATCAACAAGCGGCACCGCCACCGACGAGGAGCACGACATCTCGCAGGAGTGGGAGGACGTCGACACCTCCAGCGCGAGCGTGCTTGTCTCGGACTTGTCCAGAAGGGAATCCCATATTCAGATAGTCCCGATTCCAAGATATGAGGGTGACATATTCGATGGCCATGACAGGTCGGAGGTCGTAGAGAAGGCATTTTCTCAGGGTCAGATTCTCAAGAGCCAGAGTTTGGGATTGTCCAGAAAGCGGAGGAGGGAGGAAAGCTTAGAGGGAGATGATTATGAGGCGAGGGGCACCAAGAGGTGAATGTTGCATACTATCGTGGAACGAAATCCAGGATATTATCCCCCCCTCCCCAAAGACACGAAATCCCCAGGATGAATTTTAATGGTCGTCGGGAAGGGACTAGTGGATTCAGAGTGGCGGTGTTTGCTGCTGAGTATGGGGCAATGCTTCTTTGATGTACTTTGGAATGAAACCTGGAGACTGGAGGTTCAATCAAATGTTTCTTGGATGGCGTGGAGCCATATAAGGAGGTCATTATATCTATTATTTTGTTCGGATGAACAAACTGGAATGGTACGCGGAAAAATCGAGTTTTGACGGGCAGTTCACCATCGTGCCTTCCTATTTTGTCATTATCTGCATGCACACACGAAGAGTGGCATGTATATTTGTGGCGGCAAGCAACATTGGATGAACCGCATTGTCGGGTATGTGTCTCACAGATTCAGATAGCACTAGCATCAACTAAACAATAATAACATTCCAGCGTGCAGGCCAACCCTGGCCGCAGCTGTTGAAGCCAGAAAAAAATCATTGGAAACAACGGTCGCACCCCGGGCCCTTGGACCATGTCCGTTTTTAGCTAACCTGCATTTGTTTTGCAGCGAGTTGATCATCGCCTCCCAAACACCTGGGTTTGGTTGAGGATTTGGGGGCATTTGCCACGCGGCCCACGCCCAGGCATCGCTGTCGCAGATCACTCACCCATGAGACCGCATAGCGTGCGTGCACTGGCAAATGGGAAAGTGGAGGGGGGATTGGCGGTTGGTGTTTATAAATAATTTAGATCTTGATTGAATTTTCCAAGAAGAAATTCCGCTTTTGCAGTTCATAATGCCGTTCGGCGGCTGGCGGCTAACGCTTGACCTCGAAACAAGCACAGCCAACTGAACGGATGCCAAGACGCGATTACCTAAACTGAACTGGCCCTGCTGGCTGGTCGCCGCAAGTGGATGCGCGCGAGCGAATCGGTTGGGACGGGACCCCTGGTGATGCAACATCTTGGGCTCTCGCTAATCTGGGGCGCAGCGTGCATTGACTGCTCGACTGGATGAGGTGCATCGATCGACGTTTGTGGAGCTCCCCAGGCTAATGTGGCGGCCCCTGCGTCTATCGAGACTTCGTCACCTCTTTCACATCTTGAGATACGGCTCTCCACGTGCCTACCTGTTTCCAAAGCCAGAGCTTGCCGCAGGTCACTGGCCAACACAGCGACCAAGGCCGTTTCGCGACCCTGTTCACGGCCAGTGCCACGGCAGCCAGCCCAGCAAATGGCATCTTTCCTGCCCGGATTTCTCTCATTCCCTCTTCCGCGCGTCTCCGTCATGGCTCTGCGGGGAGGACTCTCCGAGAGCTGTGCACCTGTTGACTTTCCTGGCTGTGCCGGACAAGAAATCATCCCATCAACTCGTCGGCCCCAAATGCCCTGTCTTCGCGGTCCCCCCCACACCTCCGGCGCGCCTTCCTTCTTTCCTTCCTTCACGACCCACCGCCATCTCGGTAGGCTATTCATAAGCTGGCCTCCTTTGTTGTGGCCTTGCGGTCGTGGCGGTTCTATTGTTCAATTTCTCTTTCTATTCTTCTCGCTAGACAACAATGGTAGCGTGACGCTTTGTGTACTCATTCATTTCCTTTCTCCTCTCGAAACAGCTGGCCTGCTTTTCCACGCTGGTCGTTTCTCACCGAAGTTTTTAAAAAAAAGACAACTCACCTCTTGCGGGCAAGAGACAGCCATCTAACGCCTCATATTCGACCTTGCGTCTCTTTTCCCGTAACATCTACGATACACCAAACTATCCGAAACACACAGTCATCCTCCAACATGACGACACAAGTCTCTCTACGAAGCCTCTCGGCTCTTATCCTCGCGGTACTCGTCAAGATAGCCGACGCCCACTCATGGCCCGAACGGACTCAGCGTATTGCGCCCAACGGCACCATGGTTGGGACTCCTGGCACCGATCGATCTCACGCTGCACGTGGTTCCCGGCCAGAAGACTCCATCGTCTGGCTTATCCCCCCTAACGGGCGAGAGAAGAAGATTCATCCCGACGACAAGATCGCCCGGCCAGACCAACGGGCCCTCACAGCCACAAGCTACTCGGACAAGTTTCCTATGCTCAAAGTGGCGCCTGGTGACTTTGTAGCCATTCAGTATACCGAGAATGGGCACGTCTCCAAGGCGGAGGTTGGCCAGCCCACAAAACCAGTCAACCGAGGAACCGTCTACCTCTACGGCACAACAAACAACGACCTGACTAGCGCTAATCTTATGGACATCCATCTTGTGTGGACGGCCGATGGTAAGGGCGGTGATGGAAAGGGTAGGCTCCTGGCTACCAGGAACTACGACGATGGTCAGTGTTTCGAGGCGATTCCAAGCATCGATACAGAGGGCATCACCAGTCACCGCATGAAGAATCTGGCCACTTCCGGCGAGCCGCTGATGGGCGGTTTGATGTGCCAGTCCGACGTCCAGGTTCCCTTTGATGTTCCTGTCGGCCAAATCTACACCGTTATCTGGGTGTGGGACTGGCCAAGCATGAATGTCCAGGGCGTCGCTGTGCCTCCAGCCAGCTACAACACGACGCCTTCCGCGTCAGGTGAGCCTTTTGTCACCATCCCCGAGATCTACACTGGTGTAGTCGATTTCAAGGTCGTTGATGCTTGTGATGAGAGTCTCGGCGAGGTCAAGGGTCCCGGGTGCGGCACTAAGGGCGCTGCCCAGAAGAACATGGTTCAGTACGGACGCCAGAACCGCCCCAGCGCCGCTGCGATTCACGCGCATCTGGTAAAGCCATTCCTTGTCGATGTGCCACAGGCCGGCCAGGGCGCTACGGCTGCCAAGGCCGACCCAAAGGACATCCCGATGGACCGCCTCATCGGTGTCAAGGCTCCAGTCTTTCCTCTGGCTCCCTCTTTCTTCCCGCCACCCGGCAGCAAGAACCCCGATGTCAACCAACCGGCACCGCCAGCTCCAGCGCCAGCCCCTACCTCGGGTTCCAGCTCTAGCTCTAGCTCCCGGCAGAGTCCCACCCGAGCTCCAGGTTCCAGCTCGACTTCTGCCGCAGGCTCCACCTCAACTTCTAACTCTGGCCCGAGCCGTAGCCCGAGCCCCAACTTCTCCACCCGCCTCCCCACTTCCAGCCGGGCCAGCCCCACGGCGACTCCCAGAGCAAGCTCCTCTCGGCAAGGCGGCATCTTGTACGTCACTGTCACCGTCCCTGCGGCGACAGTCACAGTCACCAAGTCTGTCGTTGTCCCCGTGCCGACTGGGACCGGCAGCCCGGCACGACGACCGAGCGCCACGGCTCCTCGGGTCCGGCGCATTCGCCATGCTCGTGGTCTCGATCTGGAGTGAGCAATAGACTGTTCTTCCGAGTGACAACAGCATCTACGGTTATTTCTGCATAGTGTACAGTCACATAACATTCAACTTCTTTTTTGGGGGGTTTTGGGGGGGTTAAGTTTTTTAATGCAAGCAGTTCTTCATATGGTTTGGTTTGGATGGCTGTGGTAATGAAAGCCATGGTTAGTGAGAATGGGTGGTCATTTGGTGGGAGCACGTGGGAACCAAGACTGGAGAGGAGGATATACCCTGGTGCATTAGGTGGCATTCTTTTCACTATTGACGTACATACACGAACAGCATATATTGCATAGCGTTTCCTTACTCTCATTTGGTTATCTAGCTAGTTGGGCAAGGCGTTGACGGTGGGATTGGAATTTGGGGAGGTCGAAGACAATGCATTCTCGGCAGGTCCAGGCTATAGCAACAGAAATGGCCACCATACACGATGGCAATGGAAACAAAGCAATTATTCTTCGAG
>Ga0247765_1000717_pt1 | contig 22714 bp, 20 predicted proteins | sample UWRJL106311C6_FD_179949 | JGI IMG/M metagenome (GOLD analysis project Ga0247765, IMG submission 179949) | Plant litter microbial communities from Arlington Agricultural Research Station in Wisconsin, United States - UWRJ-L106-311C-6 | ecosystem: Environmental > Terrestrial > Plant litter >... | reverse complement strand
TATTTAACTATTAAATTCTATGAATAATAGTTAAGAAGGTAATAAATAATATTAATAATATTAATAATAGTAATTAAAAAGGTAGCAAATAGTATTAATATTATTATTATTAATCTTACACCGCAGAGGAGCTCTAGTCCTCGCTTTAGTGGGCAAGCGGTCCCTCTATCTATCTGTTTAGGCACCGTGGGTGCTTCTATAGTACAGGTATCGGTGCGATATCACACCTAAACCAACTCTACTTCCAGCCTTTTGTCTACTAGTCTAGGTCTCTCCTACCTAGGGTGTGTGACAGGAGGGGAGAAATAGTATTAATAATTACAAAAGTAGCAAATAAAATTCTTAATCCTTACTACAATTTACACTATATAATATCTACAGTTTACCACCTTTTAGTTTTTAAAAAAATTAAAATAATCACATATACACATATATAAAGAGAATTATTACTACTACTTTTAACCCCTTTATTACGTATTATTAAAGAGTTGGAAAATTAAAAGCCTAAAGGAATTAGAGGATAACTTCCAAAATGCTGGAATGGAGGAAGAAGAGGAATTATAATTATTTTCTTATATTTTTTTCCTATATTAGTTTTATTTTTTTCCTATATTAGTTTTATTATTATTAGTTTTATTATTATTAGTTTTATTATTATTAGTTTTATTATTATTAGTTTTATTATTATTTATTATTACTATTATTAAAAAACCCTCCTTTTTTTTACGTGACTTAAGTCAGACTTAACTTATTGTAAATAATTCAAGTCAAGTCTAAGTTAAGGCCCTGACTTGACTTACGGTAAGCCAAGTCAAAGTCAGTTAAGTTAACTCAAGTCTAAGTCAAGGCTCTGACTTGACTTGACTTGACTTATTAACAACCCTGTGGTAGTTTATTTACAAATAGCTTTAAGGCTATAATAAACTTAATTAAACGCGACACTTTATTAAATAGCTTCCTTACTACACTTATTAACATCACGTACCATTATTCTATTATACTTTTCTTTTCTATTAATTCTTTCGGGTTCTTAAATATTATAAAATCTCTACAAGTAAAGGGGTTTAAGTTTTAGATTATTACAATAATTAGAAACGGAATTGCTCAAGCAAGGTCAGGGTTAGCAATTAGTCAGACTACTGTAGTCAATAGTCTGACTACTGACTACTGTAGTCTAGTCACAGCCCTGACTACGACTACAGTAGTCTAGTCAAGACCCTGACTACTAGTCAGACTACTTTGACTACTGTAGTCAGTAGTCTGAGTAGTAGTCAGTAAGTAAATATATTAAATAATATTTTATTTTTACTATATAATTAATATTAATAAGTAATTAATAACTAATAACTAATTACTAATTACTAATTACTAATAGCTATACCTAATAATTAGTAATGTAAAGAATTTATTATTTTAGTAAATATTACGTAACTCCTACTTTATAAGGTAATTTTGCTAGTTTAATATATTTTTGTGATTTATAAGCGGAATTGCCACCTGATTTTTATATTTATAAACAAATAATAAATAGTAAAAATAATCTTAAAAATAGCAATAATACCTAAAAGGGTAATAATTACGTAATAACTATTAAGTATTAGTAATATTCTTATTACTAATTATTACATAATCTTCTTTATTATTTATAATTACGCTACTAGAATATATTAAAAGCGCCTGGAAATACGTATAAGCAAATTAAGCCAAATTAATAATTGTAGATTTTAGATTTCAAATCTAGGATTAAAAATCCAATATAACTCATAACCTTAAAATGACTTATAAATTGGGTTTCTAATCAAAATAAGTCATATAATAAGTTATTACCACTTAAATAATAGTAATAAAAGCCCGTAGAAAATGGATTTTACCTACTTACGGCTTATATAAAGAGCTTCAGCTTTCTTGAGGATAGATTTTACTTTTTAAAATTATTAACCACTTATTACCATATAATTACTTATAACCACACACTTTTACCTTACTTTTAACCTTAAAATATACCCTTTTAAGATATTTAGCCTACCCTTTATCCTATATAAAATATCTTCCTATTCCTTTTCTGGTAGTAAAGAATCCTCGCAGGCTTTTTCTTCTAGCCTTCTACCTTCTAACCAATAAAATATTATTATTACTATCAAAAACTTCGTGAGAACCCAGGACCGGCGCATCTGCTCGCGCACACGGCCAAAAACGCAGCAAACACCTGGAATCGAAAGATAATAATTACTCTTCGGCCCCTATGGGGTTGAAAAAGAAGCGTACACGCGGCGCTGGCGCAGCGAGGACGCTTAAGGGAAATCGGGTGATTGCCTTAACCGCCCCCGAGATTTTTCGTAGGGTAGAGCCGGTAGAACTCCCTTACCGCCCTGCATTAATTAATAGTAGTAAAAAGATCGCCTCGTATATAAAGCGATTTTTTAGCGAGAGTAGATTTAAGGCGATTTTAAATAACGACGACGACGATATACTTAACGACGCTGTACCTATTACGACTAAGGAATAAATAGCTATTACTTCTATACTTTTACGTAAAGTAATAGCTTTTATTCGCAGTCGTAGCGAGTACGATGACCCGGAGGCGCGCGAGGTTATTACTTGCTTGGCTAAGCAGGTGGCTATTACTATTGACCTTTTACTTATTAAGAAACCTACTATTGGATTTAACCCAACAATAAAAAAAGTCCTTAAGAGATTTAAAATTATAAAGAACAAGGTTAGTACTCGTACCGAAGCTATACCGCCGCCAAAGGTTGGTAAGTTTTGGGTGTAGGTTGTTACCTTAGTACTAGCGAAATACGTCTTTAGGGCGTATATATTGGAGGTGATAGTATAAACGGGCCAAAAGAAGGATGATGATTGTAAAAGTAATGAGTAGGTAGTGGATATGGTTAATAGGACTTTAGGTATAAAATATAGTAATAACAATCCGACCTTAGCTAAAGTATACGTTATACGGTACCTACCTAGTAGTAACTAAAAGATTATATTTAATACTAAGGAGGCTTGTAAAATCGCGGAGACTACTACGGGCTGGGTAAAGAGGGCGTTTAACCCGAACGCAACTGTAGCCCGGAAAGGCTATACCGTAGTTATATATAGGCTGAACTTATAACGAGTACGGGGAGTAGTAATACCCTAGTTCTTATTGGAAAAGATCAAAGTTGAAAATAACGTCGAGGTAATTAGGGTAATTATACCTAAAACCGCTAAAAAGAAAACAAGAACGCTACTTTACGTTACGATTAATACCGTAAACGATACAAACGCCCTCTGCACTCGGGGCGTAGTGGTTAAAGGCACCTGGTATCCGTGTGAGCCGTTTACCGACAACGTTACGCTTAGGCAGTATTATCGATACTACGGTTTCGGTTATATAGTAAAGATATATATTGCAAGGGCAATCCGCTATGGGTATTGTAGTTCCATATATAGGGAGATAAAGTATTAGGTAAAGAAAGACGACCTAAAGGATACGATACTTAACGGCACGTATACAACCCGAATACGATACGTTAATTATACTAAGAAATACTTAATATAGTTTAAGTAATACCTTATACGGGTAAAGTAGATTGCTTAGGTAAAGGAGAGATAGGCCAATAGGCCCTGGTATTTCATTTCGCCAGATTATTCGAAGAAAATAACATAAGAAAACGCGATAATAGCAGCTAACCCAACTACGGTTGGGTTTTGTAACGGTAACGTTACGAGAAAGAGACGAGCTGAATTAAACGAAGTAAACCGCCCCGTACGTCACCAGGGTCGCCCCCCGGCTTCTTCGGTACTGGCACGGCCCGACCACGGCTTTAGAGACATCTCCCAGATGATCGCGGCGATGAGCCAGTCGGCCGACAACACGATGGTTCTGGATGACGACTAGCCCTCAGAAATAAATACTAGCGAGGGCGTACCGCCCTCGCAGGGGGACCTCACCAATTGGCAGAACCGACGTATCCAAATAGAAGGCCGATGACTGGACCCCCCCTCCCTATAGGGGAGGGGGGCTTAAGTCTAATCAGAACTAGGGAGGTTTTTGTACGTAGCACCGGTTGACTGGATACCTCGCAACACAGGCGCAGCGTTTTCCACCTAGATAGTATCGATTAGAAGTTCCGCTTGGCCACTAGGGCCGGTGGGTGGCACCCACCCTACGCACGGAGTAAGACAATATATATATAAATTTTTAAAGTAAGTAAAATTTTAATATATAATTTTTATTTTATTACTAATACCTATTTTATAAAGTTAAAGAAGATTTAAATTTAAACCCTCTACAACAACAAAAGGATATATATAACGCTTTAAATAATAAAGATGATTTTTATACGCCAGTAAGCGAAACCCCAGAATATATCAACTACTTACGTAAGCCGGTAGCTGGTAAAAAGGTATATATTTAAATTTCTTTTATTATTAGTAATTTAATATTATTATTATTAATTTTAGAAACTAATATTTAAAAATAGATAAACCCCTTAGAATACTGGAGAATAAACGCTTTTAAATATTTAATTTTAAACCTAATAGTTAGAAGATATTTAGTAATTCCAGCAACTTCGGCCCCGGTAGAACGAGTATTTTCTATTAGTGGTAATATTATTACAAAAAACCGGAATAGGTTAGAACCCGATACGGTTAAACGGACAGTATTATTAAAAAGTTGGAAAATTAAAAGTTTAAAGAAATTAGAGGATAATTTCCAAAATACTTTAATAAAGGTAAAGAAGGAAGAGGAACTTTGGATTATATTACTTTTTATTTTTTTAATGCGATTCCTTATTTAGCTATTAAATTATTATTATTAATCTTACACCGCAGAGGACCTCTAGTCCTCGCCCTAGTGGGCAAGCGGTCCCTCTATCTATCTGTTTAGGCACCGTGGGTGCTTCTATTAGCTATTAAATTATCAATATTAAAAGGTTTTTATAAATTTAAATAATAATCATAATATGTTATACTTAAATACTAGTCAGACTATAGTAGTTAGTAGTCAGACTACTAACTACTGTAGTCTAGTCACAGCTGTAACTACTGACTACTGTAGTCTAGTCAAAGCCGTGATTCTGACTACTGACTAATGACTACTGACTAATTTGCCAACCCTGCGCAAGGTTATTCCATACTATTAACAGAAATCTAAACTAAAGAGAAAAGAGAAAGGAAAAGAGAAAAGAGAAAGGAAAAGAGAAAGAAGCCCTAAATTGCACTGCCCTAATAGTGGTACAATTAGTAGGGCGGGCGGGGTAGGTTAGCAGAATGCTTTTCAGTAGATCCTAGTTCGGTTGCGCTAGTGGGGTGCCCCCCGCCCTGGGCCGTATTAGGAGGTGTGGGTACGCACGACGGCCAGTCTGCCATCACTCTCTGGTTAGTTTTAAGTGCTACCCTTGATGTGACCTTTCTTTTTTGCCGGAGCCTCCGTATAATAATTTTTTTTTAAAAAAAATTAATTATAATAGGTAATTAGTTGTTTAGAATTTTGTTATTACTACAAATACAATATTTTAGTAAAAATAAATTATGCGGATAAGGATTTGCACTTATATCTTTTGGACATGAGCCAAATATTTTATTATTAAACTAAACCGCAATATATTATAAGGCTAAAGTGATTTAAACACTTATAACCACTGTTATAAACAGTGTACTTTACTAATTAAGCTATAGCCTCTTTAAATTAATAAGTTTAATAATATAGGCACGACATCGAAGAGCGAGAAACGTCCAGAAGAACAGTAATAAAATTGATTCGAGCACACAGGGCTGCGCTTACTAAAAATAAAACGAGGACCAGCCTCTAGCTGTCCCGGAATATCAAAAAAAAAACCAAAAATAGTAAATTCTACAGTATGATTATGTAACTAGGACTACGCATATCATAAGGTTATATTACAACTTATTAGTAATATTAATCCAAAGTAGAAATTTGTAAGGTATGAAAGAGTTATTCAATTTTTTATAACTTAAGTTGCTAAATAGCTCCAATTCGTTAAGTTGTTTAGTTTAATACTATTCTATCAATTAATATATAAAATGGAATTAATCACTTATTGGGCTATAATTTAATATATTATTACATAATATTCATTCTATACTATATATAAGTTTATAACTGTATAGCTCAGGTATTTAACCTAATAATTAAAGGTTATTAAAACCCTAAACATTTAAAATGTGTTCAAGGTTTTTTACCGTAACGGTTTTGCCCCAAACAGCTCAGCTATATACAACGACTGTACAGTTTACGGTAAAGTGACTTACATAACCATAATTTATGGCGGTATGGATTTTTGCAAACGTTAAAATACGCTGTATTAAAAAAAAACTATATAATTAGTACCTTGTGGAACCACATAAGGATAACATTGTTAGGAATTTTAAGTTAGAACCTGATAACCTGACTTTTTAATACGTACGATAGATTTTTGAACACATGTACTTCTCTAAGCTGTAAAAATTTTTTTATTATACGGCTTATTCCTTTTATAAGGTTTGCAAAAGGTTTCTCATTTAACTTTAACACTTCTCATTCAACCACATTTTAATACATATTTTATAGCTTCCGTGTCTCCTTAAACATCCTACTATAAAAGTTACCATTCTACTCTTACTATTTATATCGCGTTTGTTTGGCTAGCCTTTAACGATATTCTATCTTATACTCATAGTAGTTATAACGTTAGGTTAGCTGGGACTAGCGAATCGCCAGCGTTGTATATATTCTGCTTCTTTCGTCTAATGTCATTCTGTCCCGGGCGGGGAGCTGAGTCCCTCTGTTCATCCCTCAGAATCCCCGCACACCTCGCATTAGCTTCTCCAAGGTCTGCAACGCCCGCAGAAGCTGCGTATCGTCATCTTCATCCACCCAGCGTCTGCTCGCCCCTTGGCTTCGCCCAGCTGAAAAGGGGAAAAGATCGGGTTTGCAGACTGCCCCAGCGGCTGGCAATGTTCCGTTGACAAAATACTCTTGTATCGCTCGAGCGGTGCAGACTGATGGTTGCGCCATGGACGTGTGCTGTCAAGTGTCAGCCAATGTTAGTGCAACTAGCAGCAACATGAAGTTTGTAGAGAAGAAACCCACCCCATAACCATCTTGTCGTAGCACAGCGCTCCCTTCAAAGCTTTTGCTGATATTAAATGCATTGCGAATCGGCGTGACCGGGTCGAGCGTATTCCCAATCAGCAACATGGGATGTCTCATTTTGATACTCCCACTCAGCGCCGCCGCCACCGGATGTTCCTTGGCTGGCATTTTCCACTGCACGCATCGCATGAGCGTAGGAACAAACGTATCGCCTGCAACCTTGCTGATCTGGTACATTCGTTTCATTATTGGTTCTGCTTTTTCTCGAGTGGCAATTCGTAGGTCTTTTGGCTTATCACCACAGCGGATAGCCGTTTGCGCGTCGGAAGTTGTTGAACGAGAATAGTTCCCCATTTGTTGCGCGTATACCCGGAGACTTGACTCGTTCCTTGTGAGCAGGCTGTGTATCACATTTGCGGTTCGCGTCCAGGAAAGTGGGGAGGAGAGATCCCCGAGCATGAAGGCTTTGACGGCGCTGTACTCGATGAGTGACCCGCCATTGGGGATGGGGTTGTATTTCAAGTCGTTTTCGAGGAACGAAAAAACCTCGTTTGCGAGCTGTGCTGCGTTGACTCCGTTCCGTGCGAGAGCGCAGCCAGAATTGGTGGCTGCGCATGCGGATATGAAAGAGGAAAAAGTCTCGTCCGTGTCAGAAAATCGAGAGGTATCCCTGTTATTGATGTTAACACCCCAACCGTGATCATTTATATCAGGTAGGTTTAACTAGGGGGATCACATACCAATCGTGAAAGTATTCATGGACGTTGACTATGCCGTCAAGAATCATGCGGTCTATACGATCTGGAAACATGGAGGCAATGGTAACACCTAGGGTACTACCATACGAAAAGCCTGAGCCTACATTAGCACAGAAGAAGTTAATGAGGAACTGTCTCGGCTGTACATACCCCAATATTTCAACAGTCCATCCTCACCAAGCGCATCCACAATTTGCATCGCATCCCTCGCCACGAAGGCAGTCCCTACCAGCTCGCCGGTTTGTCCCAGATTCGCATGGCAACTATCGGCAACGACCTTACCCATGCCCCAAAGTCTACCAAAAGAGGTGTCCGAGGCATTGGCCGTCTCACGGGTGAGCACGTTGTTGGTCAAAAGCTGTCGGTCATCTTGGTAACAGTTGATAGGGAGGGTGTTGCCCGTGCCCCTGAGAACGGTCAACATACGCCACATCTGCATTTACATGACAGCAGCTACTCATCGGTGAAAAGATGCCTAGATGGGTGGAAAGGCAGGAGACAGGCAGATAAACAGGTAAATGGGTAGAATACATAAACACACCTCGGATCGAACGTCACCAGATGATGCTGCCCCCCAGTGATCTCCTGAAGGTAATCGCCCACCTGGACGAGTTGCGTCCGCCCATCTACACCGGGGCCGCCAAAGTTCAGGATAATGCTACCAAGTGCAGGGGTCTTTTTCGCTGCTACCCTGAGTATTTGAAGGTTTAGAGTCTTTGTTGATTCCTTAGCAGTGTAATCGAGTGGGACAGTAAGGTTGGCGCAGCTAGTGTTGGTGGTGATGCGGCTGCCGCGAATATCGCTGCATGGACCCCAAGTTAGGAGGGATGTGTTTTTGTGGGTTTGGCAATGGGTGATTTGAGTGGTGGAAAGGGTCAACCCAAGAATGGGCAGCAAGTTTGAACGATGCATCGTAGTGGAGAACACACAAAGAGAGTGGAATTGAGAGAATACATCCCCCAATACGTGTGGGGAAAATAATCCACGGTGCGGTTTAATGTATGAAATGGGCTTTAATGAAAATGTGGGAGCTCCCAGAACCACGGGAAGTTCATCAAGCCAAGCCACAATTCATCATCAGCCTGTTTGCCGTTTCGTAAACCATTTACTTTCCACATCCTGCCCACTGTGCCGTGCCTCATTTGTGCATATGTGTGCGACCTCGCCAGAGAGATATTAGCCTCTCAGTGGGGGCCACGGAACTCACCAAACGGTTACACAGAATTTCACAAGTGCCGCGCCTTCGAACTTCATGTTGAGTTTCTAGGGTCAGTGTGATGATTACATTCGATACCTGAAAGTGCGACACGGTTGCAAAAATGCTACAAATAGATATAGCAAAGCGGACTTCCCCCCAGCGTATTGAGGACATCCTTGATGGGGATCGCTGGTCCCAACTTCCCCATGTCAAGCAAGTCATCGATGGTACCCGGGCGACTCGGGGGATTGTTTCGGAAGGTGATGGTGCCGTTCACCTTGTTGGCCTCGGTTGGGTGCAGGACCTGCCAGATCCAGTAGATGCGGTCGATCATGGCATGATGCAAGTAAAACGCCGGGTCGTTGAGAGAGGTGAATACGTCGGAGCCATCGCCACCCATGGCATAGTGGCCGGCCCCGTGAAGTCGGAGAGTCCCCAGCGGGCCTTGCAGTTCATCTTGGAAATGGCCAATAGTGGCGGATGCGGCGCCCACTGTGACGTTGAGCAAGTTCTCGGTTGTGAAGGTCGATGTCGACGCCGCCATGGTGAGGTCACGTCGTTGGCAGCGGGTGTTGAGGCGCTTCACATCGGTGAAAACGGGGAGATATCCTTGCATGGCGGGTTGCACAGGACCAATGTTGATTTCGAATCTGTTGATGCATGTGGTCAGATGAAATCATCTCTCAAGATTACCGATGAGAGTTCATACCCGACAAAAGGTCCCGATTTCACACAGCCACCACCCTTGCCGGATGGCAGCCAAATACGGCCAGCTCCCACCACACTGCCATTGTGAGCGAAGAACTCGCCATCACCGCCCAAACTCGTGTTGCTACCGTCAAAGACCGGCGACTTGGATAGATCGTCCTGGTACTTGAACCAGTTCCAATACTACGATAGTCAGTATTGTTTCCGTTAGTAGCTTGTGGTAGTGACATACCGGCAAATATCCCTTATAGCCGCACTGCGTCCGCAGCTTCTGCTCCCAAAGGTAGATTAGGTAACGATGCCACGGGAGAAAGTTGGCCGTGCCATGGATGAAGTTGGTCTGGTTCATGTGCACAGCGACATAGTCGTCAAAGTGGTTCTGAGCTGCCGAAAACTCCGGATCGACAGACGGGAGGGTCCACAGGCACTTGACTGCTTCGATGTACTCTTTTCTCTCCTTCTTTGACAGTGCCTCCCTTTTTTGCATAGAAAAAAAAAGAATGTTAGAAATACCGAATGGAGAACGACGGACGGGGTAGGATGATACCAAAGGAATCGCCATACCAATCTCGACGGACTGCCACATTGGCAAGAGTGCACGTTTGGCGTCCATCCTGTTGGGGAGCTGCGGCATTTGTTTCGCGCAACTTCTTCTCGACCTGCTTCTGCAAATCTTTGAGGATTTTGTCGGCGTCTTTCTCGGGGGCGGCAGCAATCCCCACTGTTGCACCTAGCAAAAGTGCGCACAAGGAATGGAACCGCATTGTTACACGAAGCCCAAAGTCGTTGACGATGCCCTCAGAAAAGACAGGAGTGGACCTATGGTCTATTTCATAAGCACCGACAAAGGGACTACTTGGAATAAAAATAAGTGGAGGACGAAATGCCTTCCATTTGGAGAATCGGGACAGGTAGCCGTGTCTTGTCCCAAGCTAGAACCCAGAGAGGCTTCAAAGTTATTGGTAATCTCGGGAAGTGGACATTACATACGAGTATCAACCCTGTAGCCAATCGCAGGTCAAGGTGTGCCGTGTAACCAGCTCGGCACGGAGTCCCATTGCGACGTAAATTGATCCGCCCCAATGGATTACCCGGTTACACTCTTTACGGAGAAGGTGTCTGTGTTACCATGATCCGTGGGACAGATGATGACTTCGCAAGATGGACCTATCTAGTGATAAAGTTGACGGCAGACATCAATAATCACTATTGGCATATGCAATGGAGTGCTGCAGGCAGGGTGTGAGTGAGCATGGCCAAGTGTCTGTCAAAGCACCAGGGAACAGACGGGCAGGTGTCATTGGGTTCATGGGGAGTTGCCATCAAAGCCTACAAGGTTTTAGACGCACGATCAGACGTATTAGAACAAATACGATGCGATGCGCTGCTCGTTGAAGGCTGCATTCAATAGTCCATCGGGGTGCATGAAGACTGCTCGGATTCAATCTTAGGTAGTTCTTGGTAAAATTATGTGAAGAATATTTTGGGAGCAGAAAATCTGCTGGGTTCTGTTTCCGCCGCCTTGGGAGGACACAAACCTATGGCTCGTCCCATTTTGATGCCTACCGTTATCCTATTGTTTGCCCTCACGGGCTTCCTCCTACGTCAGCTGCGAGAAAAGTGCCGGATCCGATATTTGGTCGTCGGGAGGTAATTATCAATACCGGACATTGGACTGAAGCTAAAGGCGCAAATGAGGTATCGGGTGAATGATTTGTCTCAAGGTCCCTGAGATGCGTTCGTTCGGTTTCACGGACCTAGTGGGTGCAAATTGCTTCCGCCGCAGATGCCCAGCTTTCAAATCTGCACTAATGGCTTTGAAATACATGTTAATCATTCCAGAGTACCTAATTTATTGGCTATTCACCGCTGAGTAAGGGTACTTGGCTGTCATCCGCGCTCCTCATCCAATAATTCGGAATTGATTCCGAGTGAGTACTTCCGCTCTCCATCTAATAATCCGAAACAACCTCAGACTGAGCGTTTGGGCCCGGCCCACCAAATCGGAAGCCTCGATGCTTATCACCATGGATGTAGGTCTGGCGCGCTATTCCGGAACAAGTACTCTCTGCAGTTTTAGTACCTGCATCATGATCCAGCAGTGAGTGGGCAAGGGAATAAGCTTTGTTTTATTTCTGAGGATGCCGCTATCTGAACATGTCTATCAGAAGCATGCATGTAGTTAGACTTGCCCGTGATACCCGCGAGGAAACCTACTATTCCCTTGCTACGGATGACTTCCTCGCCCGTGATTGCTTCTTCTTGTTCGGGGTACCGTTGCAGATAGTAGTACAGACGGCGCGACCAGAAAAGGACTTGCCATAGGTTTTCAGCCATGCAAGCATCTAAACCCAGCCATTCTGAAAGGACTCCGTGGTTATCGAAAAAATCGCTGAACTCGTTATACCCAGGCAGACCATTCTCAACTCAGTGACTTTAGGACGACAAACTCTCGCGTCTGCGATCTCTTCTGCGTTCTCTTGTGGGGATCCGCATATCCATACCTACCCGGCTGACTTTGGAAAGCAAAGTATCGTATCTATACGCGGTTCTTGCTCCCTCGGTCCGGGAAGTGCAGAACTAGACGTTTTTCGGGAGTGTCTCCAATGCTCGCCTTTGACCAAGACAAGAAGCAGGCGCAACCTGGGAGTACCTATTGTTCCATGTCTGCACTAGAAACCTTTGCCTCTGTGTCCCTAGCTCCATCAGTAATGCCTTGAGTTATCGTAAATTAGCCCCGAAACGACACTGCGTGACAAATTCAGGTTAGATAGGACGAGGATGCTCACGTCACCACAGAGTGCGAATTATTACATCTTCTGCATTGCCTTCTTGATAACCAAGAGCCCAAAATGGGGTGGGCTGGCGGAGGTTTTTTTTTCTTTTAACAAAAAATTGATTCCATGCCTAGTGCTTACATGTGAATGAACAACAAATCTTGTGGCGCTCGGCTTTGACTGGTTGCCATGCCCAGAGGCTAAGGGATTGGATAGTTCGGTCTTTTTGTTCGGTCTAGTCTCGTGCCTGGTCAATGCACTTGCGAACACACGTGCAGTGCACATAAACGCAGGCTGTCCCTCAACTCTCTGAGCAAATTTTTCAACAACACTATGAACAACATCTCATCGGACCCTTCAAGTTGGCTTAACAACAACAACATGGATTCCGCCCTCGGTCAACCGCTTCTGCGAAAGACGATTTCCTCGACATCGACGACGAGCATAGAAGATACAAGCACGACTGCATCTCGAAAAAGACCACCAGCAAATACCACAATGACCAGACTGCGCCAAGCTTTCGGGTTTTCCCAAGGCTACAATTTCGGCCTGTTTGCGATTTTAGTCGGCATTCTCATGACCTTTACCCTCTCACAATTCTCATATGTCGATGTGGACGGCTCATTCTGTGTTTCCGGAGACGAGTTTGGCGAATGCTATTTTGACTTTATGAGATTAGCCCTCAAGATCCATCTCCGTACCATTTTTCCGGCTTCGTTTCTCGTTTGTTTCCAGTTTGTCCCTGTGGTTCGTCGGAAGTTTCGGGCCTTCCATAGAGTAAACGGCTATGTCGTCTTAGCTCTTTCCCTGGTAGGGGCCGTAGGGGGTTTCATGTCCAGCAGACATGCGTTTGGTGGTGAAGTAGGCTCTCATGCACTGTCTATTGTGTACTTTGGTTCTTTTGCCGGGTCCATGATTATGGGAGTTATAAATATTTGGAAGCGTCGGATTGAGCTGCATCGGGCATGGATGATACGCGGATGGGTCTATGTAAGTCCCGACTACCCTATCACTGCAACTTCTTGCTCCAACGAGCTTGAGACTGACCATGACCTCAAAAAACGCAGGGCAGCTCCATCATCACCATGCGGATCCTCACCTTCGCCATAGCCGGGCTGATCACCGTATTGCCTGGGCAATATTATGGCGCTCGCCTCTGTGGCCAGATCGATTACTTGGTAGGAAAGAACGAGACGCTCGCAGAGTTCCCCGAGTGTCAGGCTTTCTACTCGGGACTGGAGCCGGAGAAGTACATCTTGATTCGCGCCGACCTGAATGGCTCCAAGGCCACGGCGGTGTCTGCATTTGGCATTTCTTTTGCTCCGGCTGGTTTTTTGTCTTTTATCCTCCATGCCGCAGGAGTTGAGATTTACGTGAGTGCAATGAGACTTGGCTTGTTTCTCTCCCCAAGATACCATTTCTGACACTGCGCGCACTTTATAGCTTGCTCTGACGAGCGCCGTGAACGAGGGATATCGACCGATTTCGGGGTCGAATTAAATATAATCCGACCTCTAAATGATTATAAGCGAACAACTTGGTGACGACGAGGGGTTTGCACGATAACATGAATAGCTTGGGATGGTTAGATGGGTGGAAACAGGAGAAGGTTTCGCTATTTGCTGCCAACTTGGGGTTTTTTTTAATATAGTTAACATGAGATTTAGGGGTTTTCCAATGCCCTAGGTGGCGTTGGCACATGGAAAGGTTTTTGATGGTGTGTTGCCGATTTGACCGGGGGGCGTTGAGTGACTTGGAGTGGTTTTTTTTGGATACCTCGCACAAAGTATATAGTTCCGTTATTTTCATGTTCGTGGATGTTCGTTTACCTCCGTCTGACCTTTCGAGCCGTTCTCAAAAAATCGTCCCTCCGACAGACAGCGACGGCCATCTCTCACGAATATTCTTCGGACTTTTATTGTCCGCACTTGAAGTTATCTCCACTTCAATCGTTCGATCGTATATTCGGTCAATCCATCCCTGATGGCCACACCGACTCTCCCCAGCGAGACTCTGCGGCGTCCCCCCCATGTCTCTGGGGCCACTACGGCAAGCGCGTATCAGATTCCTGCACCCTGGCTACCCCGATGACCAAAATACTCTTTTAGATCTCCCACGCGTCGATCCCGGACCCTCGAACGTAGGTGGGACACGCATGGCTGACGTGCACCATAGTACGGCTCTCGTTGCTTGTCAGATAACTGCCAACCACGCGTTTGACGGCCGCCTCGCCCAAGACGCAGGCGGCCAGCATCTTGACAAGAGACGTCTACTACTTCTTTATCGGCGACGGTTCTCGTATGTACCTATCTATACCGTATCTACCAAATCATAATGCTTTTCCTGCTAACTCTCTCCTCTTTCTAGGCCAGTATCCCATTGTTTCCAGCTTTAGGGCTGGAAATTCCCACATGACTGCATCCCAGAAACTTGGCTCAGTGCTGTGCATGCCCCTCCCGATTGTTTCAGGAGCGTCACGGTGTGCGCCATAGCTGGATTTGGCGTCCTTGTTGACGCCGTTCATCTTGTCCACCGAGAAGAGTGTCTGTAGTGGAAGCGGAACAATATGAACAGATATGGAGCTGATCCCCTCAGCGATATTGACGACTTTGCAAATCTACTTGGTCTTCGGGCGGACCTGCACACCATCTTTGATGCGCGAAAGTTCGCCATCGTCCCAAGAAACGCTCGGCTTGCAACATATATCCTAGCAGACGGCGCAGCGGATTACTGGCCGGCCTACCATAACGTCCTGGTCCAACATGTTCACATCCGATCTGCAGCACACCTCTTTGCCCGCTTCGCATGGGCGGTCCTGCTCAAGGTTAAGCCATTTATCTGCCAAGGGCCTCGTCGGGACGTCATCATCCAACATGACTTTCATGTAAACGGCCAGGGCATAACTACCAGGCCGAGACACTGAGCGGCGGCCAGCTAATCTCGAAATACGGCGGAGGAGGCTCCAAGGACGCCCTAGATAGTGATGAGGCCGAGCCCAGTGATGGCGATGCTGCATTCTACTTTTGACCAACCTACCCGGTATTCTTTTTTATTTTTGAGGGGTTAAAGGTAGATACTTGAGGCCTCAATGAGGAGGTTCAGGGCTTTTAAAAAAGCAAACTCCAAGGCCTTAAATATGTATCAAAATCAAGGCCTACTTAGGTGCCTACCTAGGTAGCTACAGATAAATATCCTGCCTCAACCCTTTGTAAAACAGCTGTCCCCCCTTCTTCCCAGTACTAAACTGGCATTGGCTCAATAAATACAAATTCAAGCAAAAATTGCACGAACCACCGCATTGACCTCCTCGCTGCCGTTCGCAGATTGAGCACGCTCCTCGGTCATGAGGGGAACCACTTGCTTTTCAATAGTCTCGACCATGGCCTGGATATTTGCCACATCAAGATCTTTCCGGTTCCGATCAACAACCAAAACACTTCCCCTGGGAACTTGATTGTTGTTAGGGCGGTCCGGCAAAAGGGCCTCCCACTTGCCATCCTTGATATCCGTCTTGAGACAGAGGAACCGCACAGCCGGAGATTGCGAACAGTCATCATCGTTCATGGTGTGTTTGCGAGAAGAATAAGGTGTGATAGCCCATTCTTTCCCAACCAGGTAGGGAATCTGGACCGGGTCGTCACTCTCAATGTTGAAGAGAGGATGGGTCTTGGGCACATTGACCTGAACCATCTCGGCCTCGCCCCGAGTTTCCTGGTCGGCAGGAGAGTTGATGCGAACGCCTCGGACCTTGCCGCCGAGCTCTCGCAGCATCATGTTTTCCCAATGACTGATATTATTACCTCGACCGACCGGGTCAATGAAGCTGCCGATGGTGTCGCGGTAGTAGCCCAGGTAGTCGATGGCGTCGCGATACGCCGTCATGGTCATGTCGGCGAGGAAGGCCGGATCCCCACCCGCGCCTTTCTTGAGGACAGCGACAATAGGTCCCTTCCAGACCTTCTCTCCATAAGCGTCTCCCGCCAAAGCCGACCACATGCCGTGGAGACACTGGTTCGTCGAAATGCCGAGTTGGTTGTTGTTGAGACGCGGATCGTCGAGCACCCAAATGTTGAGCGTGTTGGCGTTTTGCGGACGGCCGCGAAGCAAGTTGCGACGTACCGGCATGACATGTCTTCCAATATAATCATCATCGTTGTTGGAGTTTTGTCCAGGGAGGGCGAGGGCCTCATCGAGAAGGGGATTGAAGTAGGATGATCCGGGGGTCGAATTCAGGTCCTCACTGCCGATCCAGGCTAGTTTCGGATGAACCCGCTTAACATCATCGCTCTGCGCTGCCACAGCATGGCCCATGGGAAAGATGATGGCAAGGTGGTGATGCGGTGACGGACGACTCTCGGAGGCCGCGAGTTCCTGGAATTTGCGACACAGCTGCTTGTGGACGGGCCAATCCGTCTGTTGACACTCGGCAGTGCAATACATGGTGGACCGGCATCCTATGCAGAGACGGGCGGTGGCCGATCCACAGATGGTGCATGCGGGGGTGGATTCCATGATATTGACTGACCTGGCAGCGACTGGTCTGGCAGTGAGAGGGCAGATGAGTGCAAGTCAAACTCTGTGAAGAACTGATATCCTAAGTGAGGACAGAAGAATGGACAGGAGCGGACACTGGAGTAAGACTTTAAGTATCTACTTGGAATTCCGCCATTGCCTCGTTAACCTGGAGTTGGCGCAGAAACAAGCGGTCGCTAGGGTTTTGGAAGGCAAGAGATACACATTGCCGACGGAAAGGTGAAGCAAGCAAACAGTGTGCGCGTTTTGCTGTGACGACAGTACTTGGATTCACGGTTTGATAACTGCACGCTGGACAACCCTTGTTGAAAAGTGTTGTATGCAGCGACGGTTTACCCGCCTACTAGTCGGTCACCTGGTGTTCTCGAGGGCTCTGGTTCGCTCGAAACTTTTAGCTTGTGTGATCAATCGCTAATATGCGCCACAGCGTCATCGTCAAGTCTTGGCATGGGGAGAGCCTGGCAAGCACAGCAAAGCTGAACTTGCCACCTTCGCTATGGGTCTGGCAGTCAAGGGGAGGGAATTGAAATCCCAAGACATCTGGGATTATCGACGGCAATCTCATGTGCTTATAACAGCATGTCAATTCCTCCAGGTTAGCAACATGAACGTAGCAACTAGACCCTAAGCAAGTGACATTGATGGTTGGATCGTGCCTTTCTTCGGGCTGAATGACCCCGCATCCCCGGATGACCAGGGGCGCTTAACGCAGATATCACTGGATAGAGAAGCTGCTCACAAAAAGACCGACGCCCGATGTGCATGATGGCTGTGACTCGGTTCCCCGCTTTATCTCCCAAGTCTTCTCATGTCGCCAACTCCAGCTTTTCTCTGAGCGTCGTCAATACATGTAACAGGTCTGAAAAAGCCTCAATAGAAACTTTGTGCTTTCGCTCAGCACTAACCCTCAATTGAAGAGAACACAAAGCCGCCTCACTGATTCAACAACTCTGCGCGGTTCACGACATGGCCACCCTTCGCCCCGGCAAAGTCCAGCCCGAAGTCGATGTCGGTGCCGATGCCGATGCCGTCAATCCCACCCCGACTCCCATAACCACACTCGGCAACGACGGCGGCATTCTCTGTCTCGGGGTATTTCGCACGGGAACCTATTCCATGACCAAAGCCCTCAACACGCTGGGTGTCGACCGGGTTCTCCACGGCATGGATCTGCGCGGGAACCTGGGTCGGGACGACCCTGTTTCTCAGCAATGGGCGCGCGCCGCTTGGCAAAACATGTTCTTTATGCGTCGCGTACTCTACCCTTCAAGTTCCGGTGTTCCCCCGCCCGCTTGGCTGCAAAAACAATTCGTCTCCAACACCGCCCCCTTCACGCGCGCCGATTGGGACAGCGTGCTCGGTGATTACCAAAGCGCCACCGATGTCGCGAGCTTGCATACTGCTTCTCTGCTGGAAGCTTATCCCCACGCCAAGGTGATACTCTGCTATCGCGATCCAGACAGGTGGGCGGCAAGTGTTGATGATACGGTGGTGAAGCTGCTGGCGGGTAGGATGGGTACGTTTGTGCGTCGATGGGCGGAGCCGTTGTCGGGGACATATATCTTTACCATGCTTTGGGATATCCTGAGGTCCTGGTTTGAGGTGGAAACGGCGACGGAGATGCGCGCGGTTTATAAGAAAAGGTTTGAGGCGCACTATGCCAAAGTGAGGGCGGCGGTGCCGCCGGGGCAGTTGTTGGAATATCGCTTGGGGGATGGGTGGGGTCCGCTGTGTGAGTTTTTGGGTAGGCCAGTTCCGGAGACACCGTTTCCGAGGGTCAATGAGGGGAAGAGTTTGCGGAGAATATTGAGGGTCATCATGGCAATCACACTGCTGAGGGCGTTGTGGGTCATTGTGAGGTTCCCCATCATGCTGGTAGGTTTCTGGGTTCTCGCCAGGGCTGGCCAGAACATGTATTTTGGTAAGAATGGGTAGGTAGGGTTGATATTAAGTATTAGTCTATCGATGGGGGGTTTTCGTTTCTATGTAGCTGTAGGTAGTTGTTCCGCGCTCTCTATCTATCAAAGGCGATTATTGCTTCTTCTCCACTTTCCGCGCAGCGCTAGCTGCACTTCCACATGCTCTGATGCTTGACACAATCAACGCTAGCACCACCATTAGCTTTCAGACTAGCCTACGGATACCGGGAAACTTACCAAGAGGAATGACGATCCAAAACGCATTCATCAACACGTAGTACCCGTAAAAGTAATACGGCTCGGGCCGCGAGTACGACTTGGCGAAGATGACGTGGTCAAACCTGCTCGTGGCATAGTAGAGGATATCGCCATACAGCTGGCCCACCGAAACCACAATCTGCACAGGGTGGCGCAGGGGGTGGTCGGCGGCGATCAAGTAAGCGATGAGAAATGAGAGCGGACCCCAGAGCACCTAGACCAGATGTTGAGTCAACATGAGCCAAACGACCAAAGAATTGATAGCTCTGGGGAATACAAACCGCAGTGATCGTCTCCATACAGAGAACAAAGGGATCTTGGGTCAGATATCGCGAGTCGGACAGGGAGTACTCCTTCCACAGCTGGCCAAAAATGGTCTGAAGACCGCCCATGGCGCGAAAGTTGACGACATAGTAGCCCTCAAAGAAGAAGTGGATGCATCCGCACAAGACGAACCAGAGCACCGTCAGAAGCTCTGACGTGGGCAAGCTCGACCGTGTTCGCGAGATGAGGAAATACGTAAAGGTAAAGACGCCAACACAGCCCGTGGCGAAGAAGGAAAGCAGTGTCGGAACAGTGTACGCGTTGGCAAGATAGCCTGCGATCTCAATGTCGGGTGGGTAATATGGGTGTGACGCGAGCGAAGACGCGTTGGCGAGCTTGTTTTGCAACATCTTGAAAATCTTTTTTGGTGACGGTCAGGCGAACTTGTTTGCGGTGTCTGTAGTCGGTGTTTGTGGATGGGAGAGAAAGTGAAGTGTGAAATCGTGTCGCGGCAAATTGAGTTTGACCAAAAGCTCTTGGCGGGCCGAAAGACATGCAAAAACCCCACAAGGTGCGCGTCCCGCGCGTCGCGGGGCAAGAACCCCTGAGAAAATTGTTATTTCGGATCTCGGATTGGATCCACCATCACGAAACATCAAGCATTTCCGAGGGCAAACAAATGCCATCTGAGAATGAGAAGCTCGCCGAGCGAGATGGATTCGATGTTTTCGTTCAATTGCTGGCACACTTTCCTTCAACAATCTGGTACGAAGTACCTATTTTCCGATGCAGTGGCGCGGGCAACCTTCGCTGGAAAATCACATGTGTTCAACCCCTGGCCAAGGCTTGGCGTTCTAAACCTTGGCACTTCATCACACGAGAGTCCAGCAAGGTTTTTACTCCCAAGATCGTGATTGTGGTCTTCTCATTCATGGTCTCGAAGTTGCCGGTCCAGAATCACGCTTTTCGTGGTAAACCGCTGGGATTCGGAAATCGCGTACCGGACCCCTTCCCCAAGACATGAGCTAACAATTCCCTAGCCCTGAGGACCGAAAAGGGGATCTTGGTCTGCCAACGTGAGCACGTGCATCTAGGGACCTACCTACTTTGTTGACTTTCCGACGACATCCGATTGGGAGGTCGGACAGCGGTAGTTTCTCTGAAGTGGAATCATAACCCAATGATTGATCGCAGATAGGTTTTACCTGGACCAGAGGGTCAGAGACACCCCATGATTTCTAGTGTGTGAATGTTCGTCTCACCGCTTCCGTGCCGCGACTCCATGCCATGTTCCGCTGTGCTGTTGAATCCGGTCCCCTCTTGCCCCCAGAGCACCTAGTTGTATGTTGTGTGCCGCAAAGCGTGACAACGACAGACGATACTGGTCTACGGCACGGCTCAGCTTGAGACTCTGTTTGATGTACGATGGTGGAGGATAGAAAGCCGAAACTGAGGTGTAAATCCAGCCAACAACATGAAGTTGAACGGTCAGGACGCTTGTGGGCACCCGCCCTCTAATCCACCTGCGGTTGCATCTCAGTGCACCTCTGTCTACAGGCTCTACTTGCACTGTCAGGATATTAGCCCCTATTGAGGCCGTGATGGTGGAATGCACTGCGACGCTCCAGCGAGCACCCTGAGCCCCACAATAAGGCGGTAAGCATGTTCACGAGTCAGTCAATCGACTTGACTTTTTCAGTGCATGACTCGTTACCATCGGACTGATCGAGCGCGGGTTGACGATGATGCAGTGGCCAACGAGCTTGGGCGGTCTGCATTCTTCGAGCTCCGGTTGAGGTCCACATAGATGTTAAGCTAGACCAGGGCGATCGCAAGCGTGCTGCAACAAATACTAAGAGAGGGTTTGTTCCAAGACTTGTCGTTTGGGGTAATGTGCTACCTTGTGTTAATCCCCGCAAGTCAGAGGTTCTTCTTCAAACAAAACACCGAGTTCGGTAATATCACTCCAAGACTCGCCGGTGATTGTATCCCCGACGCCGTCGTCGGAACCGTCGTCGGGATTGGCAAAGCTCCCCGTGACACCTGGGGTTCTGTGGGGCTAGCCGTGCCGTTGCATTGCATTTACTGTCGTCGCATCGCACAGCTTGAGTCTATGTAAGTATAGTAGAACTCTTCATCGGCTGCGCTAGGGTCTTGCTGTGCTTGCGCCTTTGGGAACTAGGGACAATTGGTTTACGGATTTGGCGGTGTAAGGTACTTTAACAGTGCCAAGCTGAGTATTGTAGTGCTATGACTTGTATATAGAACTTAGGCTGCCTACCAGTATCGAGACATTCGCCGACAGTTCGGGAATCCTATCATGAGTCGGCCAAACTTTTGTCTCTGCTGACTGAACTTCACGACAGACATCAGGAATGACAGTCGAAACGGTTTGTTCGCCGAGCCCGACCCTTAGTGTCCTTCAGACTTGTCCGAAAACCGTGGAAAACCAACTGCGGCAGTTGATATCAACAAGGCCCATTCAAGCAAGTCCCGAGTCCCACGAGAGTATGCCGCGTCAAGAATTTCGAAAATCTTTCTCAATGATCAGCCCACCTGGTAACCGAACTCATCCCAGCCACGCTGCTAGCGCATATAGTTTTACCCGGAAACTGCCTTGACCTCACCACTACCTCAACTAATTGCCATCGAGATAGATAGGCGAAGCTGCCAGATCCTACCGAAGGTAGGCGCCCAGAAAGTCGCTACATGGCCATGACAAAGCCGTCCATTACTGTAGTGCACTACATACTAGTTTCTAGAGTAATAGATGCGGGTCCGATTAAACTCTATCATCCAAGTCCCGGTTATATGGTGCTTCCTGATCCTTCACCTGGTTCATGATTAAAAACGTAATATAAATTGCGGCACTGCTCTTTGAGCACTAAAACAGCCAAACGCCAGCCACGTCTGCACTGGGCCTAAAGTTTGTGTATGGCTCAATATGCCCGCCTTTACAATATCCGAATGGCCGATTTCGGGTCCCGCTGTCTTCCAATGCAGTCTGGTCTGCATATGAACATGATCCATCATAGCCACAAAACATAAACGATTATTTTGCACCCGCCGTTACTGAAGAGCCGGTTTAACGTTACACGAGAAGGATTTTCGCCACGCTTCCTAGTGCAACTGTGGTCTTTCGGGAGGTCTTGGTTCCTCGCGACGATATGGGGCTGTGTAACCAGAGCAGTTTGCGCGCTGTATGCCAAAAAAAA
>Ga0247765_1000716_pt1 | contig 22756 bp, 22 predicted proteins | sample UWRJL106311C6_FD_179949 | JGI IMG/M metagenome (GOLD analysis project Ga0247765, IMG submission 179949) | Plant litter microbial communities from Arlington Agricultural Research Station in Wisconsin, United States - UWRJ-L106-311C-6 | ecosystem: Environmental > Terrestrial > Plant litter >... | reverse complement strand
GTGTCGGGGCGGGCATTTCTATTCCCCCCCCCCCCGTGCAAGACACCGTTTCAATCTGTGCATATGCTGGCTGGCTGACCAGACAAGACATGAGCATAACATAACAGGCTCTCTCTCTCAGAACGCCCCTTTTTACCTACCTACCTACCTACTTACTTAGGTACCTAACTGGACCATATGAGCTCAACCGAGGCGAGATGGGTGCATCTCGCCCCCAGCTGCAAAAACAGGTCTCCCGACGACGTCAGCTACCTACCTACCTAGGGAGATGGTGTCAAACGCAGCGACTTTCATAACAGACTGTAAATGGTAATTCAATATGAATCTGTGAATCCGTGCTCAAAGTGTCGCAGTCGTTGGAACAAGTCAATCTTTTAGGACCGCTCTTGGTGGCAACTGCGAGAGAAAGCGAGGGCAAAGTAATCGTGTGATGCGGGTGTTGGAGCGGGTGCCTGTGCAGCCCCTATAGGGCGTATCGGTACCTGTGAGGATGAAGGATACAGGAGTGCAGGAAGGTCACATATGTATAGGTATCTTGCCCCCCCCCCCTTAGCTCTAGATCAGTCTGACAAGCAATTAAGGCTGATGCCCTCCAATTTCAGCAGCGGGGTGGGCAGACGGCTGGGAATGGCGTGGTGCAAAAAAGCAAGTATCGGGAGAGGGAGGGCTCTGGCGATGCACGGCGGCCTGTTCTCGCAAGGCTGTGCGCGTCCATGGCATGCCACATGCCATGATTTTCCCATGAGGGAAGTCACCCAACCTTTAACCAGCTGTTCATATTGACGCTGAGGTTTTCCATTAGAATATCTCAATACTTGACACGCTAAAAACAGGCATTTGTGTTTAAGAACCCCCCTTTTTTTTTTTCTTGGCCCCTCTCGCAGCCATCGAGACTGAACTGGTTAGGCGCAAACTTGCAGGGCAAATAAATCCCAGACGGCTGCATACCAAGACAGAAAGGCACTGCCAATGTGCTCCAACATGAATTATTCGCCTCTTCGCCTCGCTAATCCCGAGCCCTCTCCTTGCCTCCCCTCTGACTGTGCGCAGAGCCCAGCCACAACCGAGTTTACTGGAGCGGAAACGGGTACCAGAGATCAGACTCAATGTCAAACCCATCTCGGGCCAGGTGCGTCAAAAATGTGTCCCATTCATCGGGGGTCGTTACCTGTGGTTTACCACCGTGTTGGAGAAGAAGTAGGACAAGATGATGAAGATGAGTTGACGACGATGGATGGAGTGATTCGGATGAAATTATATAGTCGATCGGAGAACCCTGGATCGGGGATTTCATCATGGCATTGGGATTTGCTCCACGCTCAAGCAGAACAGCTGCAATCTCGGGCGTGGCTAGGTGAATCATGCTGCCGTCAAAGCCATGCGTGTGTAGTAAACCGGGCAACTGACCCGCTAGCGGGGCCCAGCGCAGATTGATGTTCGGGTCTTTGACAAATCTCGCCACCACAGTCGAAAGCTGCACGTAATACGGGTCTGGCCGGGAGGGCTTCAAAGCCATGCCTGCCGTGCCTGCCACGTTAGGGATATTTTCGACGTATATCAGCCGCATGAGCTCTGTCAAGCCCTCGACGTCTTGCTCAACTGCAAATCCTCTCGACAAGAATGATTCGGCTGTCTTGGCAGCCTCGCCGGCTGATAGGTCAAACGGGATACCTGTACCAGAGACTAGGTCGCTTAGCAGGCGATCCTGGCAGTTTGCCATGCACAGCGCATCTTTCTGGTGTACATCTTTGATAAGAAGTCGCAAGCCGGATCTCGCGGCAAGCGAGGGAAGAGATGAGACGCCCAGCCCGATCAGGTGGTTGTGGTCCAACCCCTTGAGAAATTCGTATTGGCTGACACCTGTAGTCTCTTCAGCTCGGCGGAGATGCGTGTAGAGTCTGGACTCATCCGATTTGGACTCCTGCAGGTTATCCGGAAATAAGAGATATCTTGCGATAAACGAGTGGCCGTTTTCTTCCCTAACCTCTGCCCGACTCCTTCCGAGTACCAGGTACCGAAAACGAGGGTCCATGACAAAGTCTTTAACAGTCTTGTGCATTAACTGAACTTTCCTGATTTTCTTAATGTCTGGGCGTGCGCCAGCTCGCGGAGAGCTGCCCGCAATAATGTCGACTAACCCCCCCGAGACGCCCCACACGAGCTGCTCCGCATCTCTCAGCTCTTCTGGCGTGCTGCGAATGCCCCAGTTAGGGCGGTAGTATGATGGAATACGGCTTTCTGACACGGAAACTATTCGGGAGAGGTCGTTTGCTGAAAGGTTGAAGTCAGACCTGGCCAACGTCTCCAGGACAACATAGCATTTCCAGCGCAGGACGAAGGGTACTCTTTCCATGATGGACACGTAATACTCTTCGAGTTGACCGGGGAGAGCCCCGGGCGTCTCCAGGAGTTTCTGGTTGATATCAGTGCCGGTGAGGAAGTATTCGGCCGCCACCCTGTGAAGATCCGAAACGACAAGTCTCACCCAAGGGAATACCCCCATTGAGCGAGCCACAATGTCCTCAACCAGGTGCGGGAAATTGCACACTGCTTTGATCTCGCCAGGAATAGTTGTGAAGCAGTAGTTGCGTATGTCGTCTTGAGTGTGCTCGTGAATTCTAAATCCTGGATAGCCGGCAAACTCGTCCCGGAAGTGAGTCCACGGCCGGCTTGAAAACAGGACTCTGATTTTTGTTTTTGGAAACCTCCCTTCTGTCAAGTTCTTGAAAAACCGCGAGACAAACTCCGGGGGGGCGTCGTACTCGTCGAGGGCGTCAAGGAAGAGACATATGTCCAACTTGACATCATCTTGGAGACATATCTGTACAAGAACTTGCTCGAGTCGTTCTCTTTGCCATCCACCGTCTTGGACTTGGATCCTGAGCTTCTCGCGTTGCATTTGAGCTTTCAGGAAAGCTTCGATTTGAGATTCCGTGTCTTCACTGAACCGCACTCGAGGCTCCCCGCCGCCGACTGATAGCAGTTCGTTTTGTTCAAGGACCGGGGCGCCATATTTCTGGAGGGTACTGCGAATTCTACCATTCAGATCGAGCTTTCCTAGCCACAGAGAGACGCACGTCTCGGAGAGATTGGCTAGCTCAGGACCGACCCAGCACGCACGCCTCAGCAATTGCTCTTTCCTGAGCCTGTCGCCGTCCTTAAGGCAGCAATCCCTGTACCGCGTCAGCTCGTTTTCCACACGTTGGAAGGCTTTCAAATTAGCTGGGTTGACAAAGGGAGCAAGCGTCTCTCGCAGAGATACAAGACTGTTCTGATCTCGTATGATATCGTCAATTTCACGGTCAATACCATCAGAAGCGAGGCAGCCGGCATTGGAAGCAAGATGGTGAAGATGCTGGTGAAGTGTGCCCAAACCCGCTTGCTGGGCTTCCCGATTATACTGGTCGTCGAGAACCGATCGCAAAATAGGGGAGAGGCGCGGTTCAGCCGCCACAACTTGGCTGACGATCCTTCGCAGCAGGCCTTCGAAGGACTTTTGAAGTGGGGTACCACGATGATGGAAGAAAAATCTGGCCTTCGCTTGTTGGTGCATAAGCTGCTTGGTTCTCGGATCGCGATCCAAGAACCTCACCAGGCTCGATTTGCCAGAACCAGGCTTGCCGCTAATCCAGAATATGCCTCTACCGTCATGAAGCCATTGGGAAAGGCCGATGGAAGGCTTATCAAATGCCCAGTCGAACGTATGGTCCGCATGCGGGACGATTTGTTCAATATGAGCAGCGAGCTCTGGGAGGCGCAATGAGTCCATGATTCCTGGAATCCAGACACTGTCAGGTTACCATATTCCTTAGCCAGTACATGTATCGGGTCAAACTTACTCGCATCGTCCCATACAGGAGCAGTCTGGGGCAGTGGCGACGCGGCATGCGCGTTCGGTTGAGTCGAAAGCCCAGGGAGAACATGAAGGCCGCCTGCATTGCTCGGACGAGGACTGACCAAGACCGGTTGGGTTTGAGAAGCGCAAATTTCGCCAAGCATGCTGGCAAAAACTTGGATTTGGTGGTCTCCTGGTGAGAACCTGACCATGTCGGAATGGGTTTCGTCGATCTGGATTGTGTTCAGAGACTCATTGGTTCGCCCTCCTGTGGCGGATTCCTTTGTGACAAGAACGGTAGATGGCGCGGATGTGGTAAATCCGTCGCTCATCGCCATGGTTTGCGTTTCCTTGGTCTCGTAAGCCCAAAACAATTTGACCGCGCGAAGAAGCGAGATGCCATCAAATTGGCGTTCTAGAGCCCGCAAGTAATGGGAATTGTCCGAGAGCCGTGCCACCAGGCTGCCTCTGCTGGGCTGGCCATCGAGCATGGTAAAGACACTGTGTATCGGCATGACTTGGGTGGGGACGCCGAAAAAGATGATGCCGCGCATGAGAGTTGAGATAAACGTCTCGGTCTGTCCGCCCCGAGCGAGCATCACCAAGGCTTGCTTGAGGACGACACCGCCCAAGCTGTGTGCGAGGAAGACCAGGGGCTTTGCGCTGGGGGATGACCAGCCACAGCGTTTCAGGACGCTAATGAGGGAATGGGCGAGATCGGGAACAGCCTCAGCTGGCGTGGTGGGATGCAGGGTAGTTTCATAGCCGAACATGGCGAATCGGACCGTGGGCAGCATCTGAGGCAGAGCGTCCCGGATCCACATGAACGACTTATCGCCGGCGTGAGACTGCCATGAGCCGATAGGATGGCCTGTCGGGCCTGAGATAGCGATACAGTCGCACTCGTGCAGTTCAGGGTCCACGTCGTTGAGCGGAGTGAGGCCGTGGAAGTGGCAATCAAGATATAGCGGCTCAGCCAGGCCAGGTGTGTAGAATGTCCATTCTCCAGTGCCAGAGCTCAAGTGGGCGACATGGCATGGGTTGAAACCCGCCATGGTCAGCGTTGCTGTCTTCGTCGGAGGCCGAGTCCATGGATCGATGGCGAGAGCTACCGATGTGATGCGAACTTGGTGCGGTGAAACGCCAATCGGGCTGGAGACGACCATCTCGAGAGCCAGCGGGCGGTCAGCCCAGGCGGGGAGATTGCGAAGTCTATAGAAGTTCATCTCTGTGACCGTGGGCCCCCGGAGTGGCAGCCCGTCACCATTCGATGTTCCGCGTCGCGGGTGCAGCCAAGTTGATTGAGGCGAGTCGAAGATGCCCAGCCGTGAGCCGACGAGAGAAGTGACGAGACTATGTTTGGGAGAGAAGGCACAGTGGCCAAGTTGGCCCTGGTGTAGGCCACCGCAACAGTCACGTGCAGTCAGTCATGCTGGACCCTCCTAGAGTCATGGCAGTGGTCATTCGATGTTGAACGCAAATCTTATTTTCAAATCATGTCCACCACGCCGCTAGTGAATTCCAACTGTTAACTTGAAATGTATTGAGCCATTCCCAGCTGGAGGCCAGTCGTGGCCCTTCAACAGCGGACACGGCCAGTGTTGGTGCACAAGATACCTGCCTACGTGCCTTGTGTAGCTGTACAAGTACAATACGTCACGGTTAAAAGTAGGTACCTTAGACACCTGCTAAAATTGCCTCGCTCCCCTTCTGCCCCACCATAAATGTCGGCATGACCGGGAAGCCACCAGGCGCCACAGGGAAAACACTCGCATCAACCACCCTCAGTCCCTCGACGCCAAACACTCGGAAGTTCGAGTCTAGCACCGCCATCCCATCTTCCCGCTTCCCCATCTTGCACGTGCCCACGGGATGGTGACCAAAAGTCTGCTCAAAGATGAACTTGCGGTCTTGCTCCGGGTCGATGCAGTACCCTTCAGGCGTGAACCCCACGCTGCACGGCGGCTCGGTGGGCGTGACGGGTCCAAAGGGTGCCGGCAAGGTCATGAACAGCCGACGCACCCAGGCCACAGCGTCGATCATGGCGTTGAGGTCAATCTCGCCCGCTTGCGGGGACTCGTACTGTCGGATATTGATATCCGGGGGCACGGTCGGGTCAGTCGATTTGATACGTACGAACCCGGCATTGTTCTGGACCGTCATGCGCGCCAGGCTTCGCCAAAGGGATGTCGGTGCGTCTGCAAAGGGGAGATTGGCAGCTGGGGGCATGAAGCCGCGGAATACCCCGGGTGGGCTGGTTAATTGAGTCAGCTTGGGGGTCCTGTTCTGACCTAAGAGAGGAGGCTTGAACTTACGCAAAAGTAATGACATCGCGGTTCCCATCAGGGCTGTGGAATGTCGTGACGAACGCACACTCACTGTTCCCTGAGGGCTGCGAATAGGGCCCCGTACTGTTGGCTAGCAGGGCAAGGCACGGGTCGCCGGGGGCACCAAAGGTGCATGCAACCTCGGGGGGGCCACGCGGCACCGACGTGATGTTGACAGGACTGAGGCCAACAACCGGCAACTCCTGGTTGTCACGCAGGTTCTCGCCAACACCGGGAAGGTCGACGAGCACGGGAATCCCCAGCGACTGCAGGAGCCTGGCATCGCCGATTCCACTGAGCTGGAGCAACTGGGGCGAGTTAAACACGCCGCCGCTGAGAATCACCTCCTTCCGCGCAAAAGCCTGCTTCTGCGTCCCGCGGGGAGCTGTGGTCTTGTTGTACCTGAACGTTGCGCCATACACGCCCGCGCCCTGGAGGTATTGGATGCCGTTGGCCCTGGGTGTCGGCCCGGATCTGTCAAACAGAATCTTGGTGGCCAGCGATTCGAGGGCCAGAGTCAGGTTGGACCCCTTGGCAACCGTGTCCTTGACGAGGTCGCGAGGAGTCCAGCGACGGCCCTTGTTATTGTTGTGCATCGGAAGGCCGAAGGATTCGGAAGCCTTGTCCCGGGATGGCCCGGCAAAGTTGGCATCGCGGTCTAGGAATCCGAGTGCCGCATCTTGGCTCAGTGTCGTCGCCCTGCTCAGGTCTTGTGCGAGATGAGACAAAAACGCAAGCCGTCCCGGTTCCGACAGGTAGAAGCTCGAGTCCCCCAAGCCAGTCTGCACGAAACCGTCGAATCCATGTCCCTCCCTGGACTCGTTCGGCTGAAGGTACAGATTTCTCTCAATCTTTACAAAGATGTTTCTCATGGATGCAGCACTATCTTGATGTCAGTCTGTTCACCGCTCTGGGTTACAGTTCAGCTTGAAGCGGGACATGGGGAGCCTTACTTCCATGAAGTATCACCAACTAGCTCAGCGATCTTGTCCCAGTCGGCATCATTCGGCAGAACCGAAGCCATGGCGTTGACGATAGCACTGCCACCGAGGGTCGCGCCACGAGGATACCACACACCATTGAGAGTGGCACCGGCTGGAGCCTTCTCCTTGGATCCGACAAAGTACGAGCCGTCAGGAAGAGTCCAAACATTGAGACGATAACGCTCCTCCACAGCGGGATCGGTGTGGTGCTTTGCAAAGAAAGCCCACTGAAGATTAGGATTTCCGGGGAAGGCGAGCGCTGTTGCCGTCGTGGATGCATCATCGCTCGCATCGGGGCCCGCCTCGATCAGCAACACACTGTGGCCTGCCAAGGCGAGGTTGCTGGCAACGATACCACCTCCGGGCCCGCTGCCTACCACAATGTAGTCAAATGTCGCATTATCACTGACTCCCTGACCAGAAGCCGCACCAAAATAAGAAATGAAGGTAAGCGCCAATACGGCCGAAAATGAGCGAATAATAATGCTGCGGAACAACATCTTGGCACCCCTCCAGACCAGACCACAGCAAATAACTTACTGCACACCTCGGAGAGCGAACAAAAGAAGGGGGAAAAGTGCGGGATGAAGAACCCAAGGCAGAATGGCGGCGTAAGATGGGTCAAAATAGAAATAAAAAGGAGCGAGCGACATGGTCATCGGTATTGCAACCCTGGGCGCGGAGGAGCCACCCAAACCTCAAACTTTGGGTAAAGAAAAAAAAAAAAGTACCGCCATAACAAAGATGAGGATAAATTGGGCGGGGGATCAGGTAAGGGATCCATTCCCCCCCTTTCGTGTAACAATAAAGTCATAGCATGGATCGTCTCATAATTCACCCAGAGACAATGTATTGATCTCTAATCATTCTGCATAAACAGCTCCTGAACCATGATGTGAGCGGTGGTACGTGCTTCAGAAGTAGCATGGGATGGAACATTTGTGCTGCTTGCAGCGCCAAGCCTATGATCAGTTCCAGCCCGCTATTTATCAACATTTCAAATTTTACCGACCGCGACACTGACACAAGCAGGATTTACTGATGAAATCCTTATCATTCTCCTGTCAAAAGGGCCATGTCGTGCTACGGGAAAATCCGATAAGTCCGCCCAGCAGAGGGAGGTAAGCAGCAGAGCAAGTCAATCGATCTGACCACCACACATATATGTCATCGGTGGTGTACCCACACTAGAATAGTGTTGATGTAACCCCCAAAACCCAAATCCCGGCCCCTGCCCTGCTCTGCCCTGTCCTGCCCTGCCCAAAAATAAATGACACTCAGGTAAGTTAGGTAGGTACCTACCTACCTACCTACCTACCAGCGGACGAGCGAGCGACTTTAAGAATAGCCGCTTTTTCGCAGGCTAGGATTCCGTTCCGAACCCGCCAACCATTTGGAAGACATCAATTAGCCGTCCCCCCTGTACCTTACCTTGGAGCCTTGCCCCAAACTCAAACCCAAACCCGGGTCGGCACATGCAGCAACCCAGTAACCCACCGACACCGACTGGACCACCCCACCCACACCTCACCACACCAGACACAGACAAATGCACGGGGAGACGGGGGGGTATCTAGATGCACGTTCCGGGGGATGGGAAAGACGTCTCTGTTTTTTTTCTTTTAACCGATTTATCGTTCGATTGTGTCCGTGTTGAGGGTTGGATAACACTAGACATAAACATGGGGCATGCAGCAGACTAGCTACATGTCGGACGAATGACTGGGATGAATCACAAAAAAAGTTCCAAAGCGGGCCTCTACTGCCGCCCTACAAAGTACTGGACCCGATTCCACGATGTTTCTGGTCGGTCGGTCCATATCGGCACTGGCGCTGGTGGTACAGAACACAGAATAATCACCTGGGCAGCTGCAAGTTCCCGGCGCAGACGCAGAAAACTGCATGCCCAGACCCCAGAAATACACTACCCACGGCAAAGAATCAGTTCCTCGTCCGCTGAATGGCTAGGTAGGTGCACATGGTTTTTCTTTTTCGGGACATGTCAGGTTCTTGTTTTTTTTGTGCCCCACGCCTGCCCCGCCAGGGCCTAGCCAGCCCAGCCAGCCTTATTGGAATTGACCCTAACGTATCACATCATAGCCGTCTTTGGCGGGGATGAATATAGTTGAGTTTTTGGAGACCAGGTCGCCCCCACGGCTACACACGGACGGCATTGGTCAAGTCTTTTTATTGCCTTGCAGTGCGGCGGCGTTTGCGGCGGATTTTGTACTCTAACATTGGTACAACACCAGTCCAGTAGATGCGAGACAGGAAGAGGATCGATAAGGTGAGATTTGAACTGGAAAAAAGCATGTAAGATATGTAAGATATGTAAGATGAAGATGAAGCGCAGTTGCAGGATTTTGACACTAACTTCTTCCTTCTTTTCACTTCCTGTCACTTTTTTTTTCTTTTTCCTTCTTCCTTTTCTTCCTCTCTCACGGGGTTTGTCAGATCAGATCAAATCAGATCGATCAGATAAGATCAGATCCCCACACAAAAACCAGATCGTTCTTTCTCCGACATCCTGCAGCTGCCTGGAGAACCTAGCATCTCTGGTCTCCACAATGGCAGTGCTCCCTTCTCACCATCTGGCCCCCTTGCTGGTCCGACAAGCTGCCGCCAACACAACCACAACAACATTACCACTGCCACTCCCCCAACAATCCCTCGACCTGTCGACGTATCCAACCACACCACTCCAACAATTCGGCCTCTTCCTGATAATATTTTTCCCCGCCCTCTCCGTCGTTTTCGTATCCCTGCGCATATACGATCGGTTCAAAACCAAAACCTTCGGTGCCGATGACTACTTCATCATCGCTGCGGGAATCCTGGCCGCCCTGTCGGCTGTGATATCATGGTACATGATGCGGATGCAATATATTGGGATTCATCTCTGGCAAATCCCGCCCCCCGGAACGTTCAACCCGCGAAATGGCATGATTGTTAATTATATCGTCGTGGTGCTGTATAACCCGCAACTTGCCCTCGTCAAATCTTCGGTGTTGTTCTTTTTGCTTCGGCTGGGTGGACACCAGCGGGGTTTGCGCAAGGGGATTCAGGTGTTGAATTGGTCAAACATTGCGCTCATGGTGGCGGTGCTGTTTGCGTCGATATTCACCTGTGTTCCCGTGTACAAATACTGGGATAAGAGTGTGGAGGGTGGGGTTTGCAACAACGAGGCCATGCAGTATCTGGTCACGTCGGGGCTGACCATTCTGACGGATGTGTTGGTCCTGATCATTCCCATCAAGATTGTGTGGGGGCTGCAGGTGGCGAAGAAGCTGAAGATCATCTTGATTTGTCTGTTGTGTTCGGGCATTGTGTAAGTTGCATCCGTTTCTCAGACCGTGCCTAGATGAAGTCGGAAACGAACAGGAAACTGACAAGAGTTTTGACAGGGTCACCGTCTTCAGCATCCTCCGCATGCGCGCCATCTACTTCCTCTACTACCCTCCGGCCGATCGAGGTGACGACTTCACCCACGATATTGCCTTTGTCTACTCCTCCATCGAGTGCAACCTCGCCATCATCACGGCTTCGATCCCTCCACTCCACGGACTTATGAGGAAGTGGTTCCCACGTTTCTTCCAGCTGACTTCGGCAAAGAACTCGAACCTGCCTTATGGCGGCGGCGCCAGCGGATCTAGGGGGTTGCAGACCATTGGCGGCTCTTCTTTTGCACTGAGGGACCTCAGGAGCCCGTCGGCTCGCTCGCACAAGGGAAGTCGGCTGGGGAGTATGTCCAACAGTGAAGAGGAGATGCTGGGGAAGAACCCGCTCGAAACAGTTAGGACTGTGGAGAGAAGCGGCTCGGTGGAGGATGATGTTCAGGGCGGAATGATAGGAGCCCCAGGGAATGGTGGCAAGTTTTGAGATGGACATTGTGAGATTAGTGTATTAGTATTGTTAATGATTCATGATGGGAGGACCTTGGCGTAATGAAGATACCAATCGGGCTGGATTTAGAGGAATTGGCGAGCTTTGTGATTGTGTTAGCTCTAGAATAGGTACCACCGGGCAAGGCAGCTCGCCGACGGCGCTTGAAAATGAGAACTGATCCAAGACTAACTAGACACCCATCTCATCCTTGAAAGACCTGGGCAAGTATTGCAAAGACTCGAGCCCCCCAACCTGAAGTAATCCCATGCATACTATAACCAGCCCCAGAAGAACCCTTGCGTGCCTGCATTCACGAGCACCCCGTGGATGGGAATTCCCAGAACCCATTTGCATCCTTGGCTTTGACGGCGAGTTGCTTGGTGTGTTTGAGCTTAGTAACGGGCGTCCTGGTATGATCTGCTTTGCTGCCATGTAGTAGCTCAAATCGGCGCGCCGTACCACATCCTTGGAGGAGGTGTCCCTGCCAGGTACGTTCTGCGGAACAACCCACAGTCTTGTCCGCTGCTGTTCGGCATGGTCTTCGTCGGACGCGGCTGAGGGGGCCTCTCGGGTCAACTCGGCCAGCTCCTCGGCATCCTGAGCTTCTCTCATCATATATCGATCTATGCTCGCTTGAATTTCCCTAGCCCTCTTTCTCTCTCGTTTCCCCACTGCGGCCATGGCATTCCCTTCAAGCACCTGGTAGCATACGCTCCCCAGAGTTCTCTGCACAGCCGTCCAGTGTCGGCGACCACTTCGATCTTCCACAGTCTGAAAGTTACCCTCTTCCCGGTCTTAGCCTCGACCGCCTCCGCTTGCTCACTTCCGCCAGGACTTCGAGTAGACCCAAGCAGCGGCTCTTGGGCCGCCCGACTATCCTCCAACACATGGTTTGTAGTTTCCCGGGCGATAGATCGCTCCTCGGCGCATCTTAGTTTGCATCCATGCTCAGTCCCGTCAGGCACAACCGGATTAGCGAAAATTGTCCCCCAGCGGCATACGTCTCGCCGAGAAGCTTCGGGCTCAGCGCCGATTCCTGTGCGCCTGGTGAATCACCTTGGTGGACCTGGGGTGTACTACTGTCGGGAGTTGAAGCCGGTGAGTCTCGGACAGAGGAACAGGCCATAGACCATTGAGCTAGCATCGCCGACTAGGCACGGATTGTGTCTTCTATAACTTTGGAGACGGAGAGTTGTAGTTCCCCAAACTGGTCTTTACGTCGAAGGCCCAGGAGTATAGTGTTTGCTGTTGCGTCTCTAGTCTTGTCATGGTTGTCCTAGATTACACTGTCAGCTTCCATCGATCTTTGCCTCAATCGACGGGAGAAAGGGGTAGGCGATAGGTAGGTATCTTACCTGCCTCAAAGATAACAAGACCCTTGTCTCGAGCTCACGCCGATACATATTGAGCCGTTTCTGTATCTCGGCAAGCTCATCTTCCTGCCACAGACTTTTCACGGTTGCCGCGAAAGCTTTCCTCTTGCCTGATGGCCCCGTAATGCGTAACTTGTCAATCCGACGGACTAGCTCGTCGGCAAGTTCCCTGCATCTAAGGATGACAGATTGTAGCTGGGTATCTTCGTTGTTTTGCTGGTAGAGGAGACTGGGGTATTGTGACAGATCGGCCGAAACTGACTCGAGGCTTTCCAGGAAGGTCTGCACCATGGCCTTTGTCGCGGAATTCGATGCTGTGGTACCCGCGGCTGAATTCCATATTTCCAGGATAGTCTTTCGGAGCTTGTTGCCGAACTCGAGGGGTTGAACAATGCTTCCGGCAAGGCCAAGCGCCGCCACTGCTTCCATAGTGTGGTACTGGTCGAGTCTCTGGAGATCACGATCGTTCAGGATCCGCGACCATCGTGTCAGGCATATCCGTTTGTGTGTGTTCCCTGACCAGGATCAGTCAGTCAGTCGTCTGCCAATCACAGTCCTCCGAAAGCCTCACTTTTCCTCGCCACCCTACTGGCTGTCAGTACTAAGCCCAACGCTCCGCATGGTTTCTTATTCGTCGTTTGGCGGTCCGGCCAGGGTGCTGCATAGGCAACAACGAACTGCGAAGAAAAATCTTGTTAGCACGCTATCATCGAAATGGTCCAGAGTCCTTACAAGTCAAAGGCGGTCAAAGATCAATCCAATGCCTTCCGGTGGATGCCCGATAGAACAACTTGGCGTCTCCTTTTCTCGAACAAGGCTCACCTAGCGCCAGTCCGCTGGGTATCGTCGAGAATGCTTTGGGTTTAAGGCCGGTTGCAATTGCTGGCAAGCGCAATAAGCTGGTCCGGCATCTTACTAATATATACTTCATTTTCAAGCTGCAGGACAAACTCGAGGTCAGAACATGAACCCCACGATTGGCAGTTGACAATTCGGCGATGCAACTGGCCCCGATAGATAATGACGTGGGCCAAAAGTGAGGGGAATGGAGCACAGGGGGGTTGATAGAAGGTCCATCAGCAAACTTTATTCTATGATTTCCCAAGACCATTTTTGCTCTATAGAAGAAAAGCTGGGCCAGAAATGATCGCGGCAAATCACATAGCCATATGAGAAATACATCATTGACTCGGCAGCATGATTAGAATCGATATCACGTGACTGGCAGAGCATACGCTAAAAATACCTAAGCTTCCGAGGGTGACAGCGCCAAGCTTCCTGGGCAAGCCCGAAACCCAGCCCCACACCACCAGCAGGCCGCCCACAAAAGCAAAAAAAAATAAAGCTCTAATCCTAGGATTAGATGATTAGAATTTGGACGAGCTGGGAATCGAACCCAGGACCTTTCGCATACTAGGGTATGCTAAGCGAACGCTCTACCAACTGAGCCACACGCCCTTGATCTAATTGTTGGGGATGAGGAGTCCTACACAGTGCTCATGATTTCGGGTTCGTGCGTTCCGCTCAAAATCTTGCCGATGCGCAGAGCGCAGAGCACGTATCAAAACCGGGAGACGTTCCGGGTTTGATAATCAAAGGTTCTGGCTTCCTCTGTCGCCGTAAAGGTTACTAGGCACATCAGGTCGGGCACATCAGGTCGGGCACATCAGGTCGGGCACGGCAGGTGCATCTCCAACAATCTGTGCTGCCAACATGTATGGACCTGGTTGGCGACAACATCGAAGATTGCTTGGCGCAGAACGGATGCTTCTGAAGGGCCCACCAACCACCCAAACGACATCAACGTCCCCACCATATAGCTCAAAATCCCAACCTGTCCTGTCACATACGACCATAGGCGCTGGAAAATTCGGGATCCCGTCCGCTCTCCCATAGACAAGCCAGTGACCGCCAGACCAGTAGTTGGGTCGGTGACGACCAGCGAATCCCTGGTGTTGTATGTATTTTTTTGGCCCCCCTTTCTTGTCTCCTTTTTCTGACCAACGCCCGCCACGGTTGCTCTAGAAGAATAAACAAGGGGTTTACTGCCGCGACCACCCCTATTGCTGCGGCGACCACACCCTGACAGTGCCAGACGGTAGGGCTTGCTGCAGGCTTGTTTTTGTATGGAAAATCTTGAAATTTCCATGATTCATATCCGCGCCGGTCCACCGCAGTCCGGCCAAGGACGCTGTCAATCCAAGTCGCCGTCAATCCAAGTCGCCGCGATCATTGTGACAGCGCGTCGGCTTCGAATCGATTGGGCGGTGCGGGTTGACAGCAAATTGGATTGACGGCAAGTTGGATTGAAGGCAAGCAAGTTGGATTGATGGTGCCCTGGATTGATGGCGCGCGCCTTGCACGATTGACGGTGCCTTGTCCCGGCGGTGGCATCAGCCAAGTGCTGTTTTGTATGGGGAATGCGGAAATTTCAATGCAGCTGGCAGGGCGGTATTATTGTGGGGGGGGGGGGGGGGGGGGGGCCCCCCGCAGCGATAGGGGTGGTCGCGGCAGTAAACCCCTAAATAAGCACGGCAACAGGGTAACTATGAGTCCTTCAAACTATAAAACGGGGATTGCCCTCGAGTTTTAGCACCTAACAATTTATAAGTGTCACGGCGGTTGGATTGTGATTGCTCACGCAAGGTTATTCCGTACCATTAGCAGAAATCTAAAGCTAAAGAGAAAAGAGAAAAGGAAAAGGAAAAGGAAGCCCCGAATTGCACCACCCTAATGGTGGTGCGATAAGTGGGGCGGGCGGGGTAGGTGGGCAGAATGCTCCAGTGGATCCTAGATCGATTGCCCTGGTGGGGCGCCCCCACCCTTAGGTCGGATTAGTTAGGAGGTGTGGTCAGGCACGACGGCCAGGTTGCCGTCACTATAAGCATATTAACAGAACTCAAGAAGAAAGATCACCGCACATCCACACTACCGTTATATCTACAATAGGGTATTCAGCCCCATTGAGCAACCAGGTTCGTCATTACCTCATTTCATTTACGTTTTCCAACCCTGCGGCACACACATCTCGATGCCAAAAAAAATTCACCCAAATCGCTTTCGCTATCAAACAACCGAAGCAAAGTTCCTTACACGCCAACCACAATGCCATCACCCTCAGCCTTCCCATACCCACCTCTCCCCCATTCCATCGACGCCATTCGCATCCTAACCCTTTCACCCGGCGCCTTCACCGACCCCCTCGAATGCACCCTCACCGTTGCCCCCTTCATCACCAAACCCGTATACGCCGCCCTCTCCTACACCTGGGATCTCCCCCACCCAGACATCTCCACACTCATCGACCACTCCACCTTCAACTTGACAACGATCCTCGTGAATAAAACCCACCACCTCGAAATTCACCCCAACCTCGCCCTGGCCCTCCACCATCTCCGCTCCGAGACTACCCCCTTCCCCCTCTGGATCGACGCTATCTGCATCAACCAGGCCTCGCTCACCGAGCGCAACGCTCAAGTCGCCATGATGTCCTTCATCTACGCCCGCGCTCAAAAAGTCATTGCCTGGCTCGGAATCCGCGAATTCAACACCAATCACGCCGCCGCGACGCCGGACCCAGTCAAGATTCTCGCGCGAGAGTGCGAAGACGGTGTTGCAGAGCATCTCGCAAACGCCGTAATACAAGGAAAAAAGGTCAAGACCTCCAAGGAGCCAGTGAGGAGTTCGTTTGACTTTGCGAGGATCGCAACGAGTGGGTACTGGACGAGGCTTTGGATCGTGCAGGAGGTATGTTTAGCGAGGGAGCTGATTCTTGTGTTTGGGGGGAAGGTGTGGCGAGGAGACGAAGTAGAGAGTTGGGAGATGTTGAACTACGCTAGGGGCTTGAAGGAGCAGCAGGACGCTCGCGGGGTGCTGGAAGGCAGTGGGAACGAGGGGCTTGAGGCGCGGGCGATGTTGAGGATTGTGGAGGCCAGGGCAGGGAGACATGGTGATGGGATGAGGTTGGAGACGTTAGTTGAGAGGTTTATGGGACAGGGATGTGGAAACATGAAAGATAAGATTTTCGGGTTGTTGGGGTTGGCGGTTGATATTCGGGCGGCGGCGGAGGAGGAGGAGGATTCGTTTGAGAAGAACGTGTTTGACTCTTTGGAGGATGCCGAGAGGTGGTTGGCGTCGGAATCGGTACGAGGGATTGGCACGCTGAGGGTGGATTATTCTCGGTGTTTTTACGACATCTGGATCGATGCGGTCAAGGCTGTGTACTTCCTGGCGCGGCCTATTACCGAGCGGTTCCCTCATTTGGATCCGTTTTACGAACGGGCCATTTCGGTTGTCAGAACGGCGGGGGCTCTACAAGCTGCTCTCGGGGGCATGGTCGAGGGGGAGCTACATCATGCGGCAAACGTGCACATTGGAGAAACGCCAATTTTGCAGGCCCTGGGATACGTCGCCGGGCGAATCACGGATATTGGTCCTGACTACACCTCTCTTGTTGGCTCGTTTCGGGCTCAGCAGGAGTGGCTCAGCAAATGCGAGCGAAGTTATGACGACTCGGACGATCTCGAGAGAATTCGGATCATCAATGAACGCTACTCGATTAAGATGATAAGCTATGGTAACAAAGATCTGAGCCGCGTCTGCGAGATTCGATCGAAAGCCGTGCTGGCGTGGCAGGGATACAGAACCAGCGTCGATCCAGATTGTGTGGACTTTGACCAGAAGTACCATGAGCTTTGGCGGGGTGTCGACCTCTGCCGGGAGGACACCACAGGCCATGTTTCGGACAATCCCAGAATATGCATTGGCACCGAACATCTGATTGCTCTTGTGCCATCAGCAACAGCGGTCGGAGACGTCATTGTGAGGTTTTGGGGCTGCGATGCTGCTTTCGTTATGCGTCTCGTCCATGTAGATGGCTCAGAGAAAGATCCCCGGAAAGAGGTCTCATACTTTTTGCTTGTGGGGAGGGCAGATGTTGCGGACAAGTCGATCCAAGGGGATCACTCGGAGGATGCCGGCCGTTTCAACATCAACACCACAAAGGAAAATAAGTCTCTCGTCTGGATTAACCTTGGAACTCGGGCCTTGCAGCTTCTGACGGCGAGTGTCACAATCTCGCACGTGGAATCTTGATTAGCAGTCCTCAGAGGGATCATAACAACCATTACATCATGAGTAGTGTTAGATTGGAAAGTGAAAGAGTGCCGGGGTTCCAAACAGTGCTCTAGCAATCAACGACCATTGCCTCGATGAAGGAAGTGGGGAGCACCTACATGACTTCGTACAGGTGGTATTTGATACGTGGGGACCCCGGAGTTCCGGAGCCGGTAATACCAATTTTGGCTTAAAGCTATAACTCCGGTGACTGCTCATAGTCAAAGGCCACCTAGGCATTCAGCTGAGTTCGCACTTCTATCACGGTGGTCCAACGGAACCGAGGCAAACGTGCGTTTCGGTCTGGAAGCGTGTCCCGAGCCCTACTCCTGAAGTCCGAAATATTGATCCGAGATGAACCAAGGGAGCCTAGTCCCAAAATCCATCAAATCACCATTCTTCAGCTTCCTCAATTGCGCGGATTCAAGCCAATCCGCTGGTCCCAAACCCCGCTCATGTCAGACCACAGGAAAGCCACCGTCTCACCCAACATGGGGGGGGGGGACGGCATCCTTCCGTGTCACTCTTTTCCTTTTACATTTAAATATGCAAGATCCGTCCAGAGTCAACATGATACTTTTATCTCTGTGTCCACAGCTCTGAGGTCCGACTGTCCAGAACCTCGAACCCCCCTACCAAGGATTAAGCAGCACTTCCTAACAACAAGCACAAAAAAATAGCAATAACAAACACAACACCACCAACAACAAAATCCCCGGGAAAATACCACGCAAAAATGTCCCTCCCCACAATCCTCCTAATCCACGGCGCCTGGCACACGCCCCTCTCCTACACCCGCCTCACCACCGCCCTCGAATCCCACGGCTACCCCGTCACCGCCTCGCGCCTCCCCTCCCTCGACTCCGTCGGCCCCGGCGCCCTCGCCGCCGACATCGCGCACGTCCGCTCCATCGCGACTTCCCTCCTCGCCTCGGGCCAAAAGCTCATCGTGCTCATGCACTCGTACGGCGGTCAAGTCGGGACCTCCGCCGTAGCTGGACTCGGACCGGGGATCCTCCATCTTGTGTATTTGTGTGCGTTTATGCTACCAAAGACAATGTCGCTGCATGATCAGACGACCGAGTCGGGATTGGCGGATGCGTTTCCGTTGGCGTTTGATATGGGAGAGGATTTGAGGGTTGCCATGAGGGATCCGAAGGGGATGTTGTTTGGGGAGGGGGTTGAGGTGGAAGGGTGGGGTGAGTATTTGGGGACGTTGATGGAGAGGCATAATGGGTGTGTGTTGGTGGAGTATGGGGATGGGGAGGCGTGGAGGAGTGGGAGGGTTACGTATGTGGTTGGGACCGAGGATAGGATGGTGACGCCGGAGAGGCAGAGGATGATGGTTGATACGGTTAGGAAGGAGGGGGTTGATGTTAACGTCGTGGAGATGAGGATAGGACATTGTCCGAATTGGACGGCGGTGGGGGAGGTGGTAGAGGTTGTAAGGGGGTTGGAGGTGGGGGGGAGTGAGTGAGGGGCGAGAGAGATTTGAAAGAGACTGGCTTCAATGAGATGATTTGAAAGCCGGGTTCCCAGTTTTGTGTTTGGGCATGAGATACTTTTTAACTTTATATTGCGGTTTCTTGGAGGGAGACAAAACTCCATATTGCCACAAAAAACGCTTACTGGCCTTCATGCATTCATTCATTCATTCATTCGCATTGATTTACTCTGGAACTATCAATCCAACCCCGCTCGCTATTTGTGGCAAAAAAACGTCACGGCAGCCCAGAATCGTATCTGCCTCTTTGGATAATCTTCTCCATGTTCTCATACACCAGTCTGCGCATCTCTTCGTCGTGCACCTCTCCCAGGTGCGAGGGAATTGAGTTGGTCTCTTTCGACAAAATATTTGATAGCAACTCTATAGGCGTCTTTCCACTAGTTAAGACGAGGCTACATTACAAGGGGGCTCCAATGTCGTAAGTCGTAATGTCTTTGTCATGCCTTCATAAGAAACCCCCGAAGTTGAGCTATCCATCTGGGAGCAAAAAAAAAAAAAACTGAGAATGAGAGAGTTTGGTGGTGATCGTTAAGACAAAAGAAAGTTGAAGTGTCGAATTCAGCCTCAACTTTTTTCCCCCCTCACGCCAAAGTCATAACTGGGTAACCTGCCGCTCTATTCTTAGCACATTGTTGATTGCATCGACGGAAACCCCCAAAACCTGGAGTATAACGCGCAGAGCTAGAGTGAAGCATGGTGACAACCATATAGGATGAAGAGGCGCAGTCATGCACTCATTCTAGTTCATTCTCAGTTGCAACATTTCTACCCTGGAAACGCAACACCCGCAACATTGGAAGGCCCTAGCGAAGAAAACTCACAACACGCCCAAGGGCTTTTGTCTCGTTATCAGACGGCTTGAGCAGCAGACCACTTTGGTACCTCGTTATGTAACCGCCACCGGAGCCTCCACCCGGGCGGCTCCGGCCCTTGCCCCCCCTCTTCTCCGTTCGTCAGGACCCTGGTCATGCCACCACAACCAGCAGTGCTCAATCGAGATCTGTTGTCACCATTTCTTCAGGTGCTAAGTTTCATGAGCTGAGGAGCATACTGGTAGGTAGGTAGTGTGTTAATCGAAGATATGACCTTTTTGCAAGATGTCCATTAGCTTCACTTGCGTGCCCTCTGGTAAGATACACTTATCGTGGGCGCTTTTAGCTGATGTAATCCGCGTAATCGGCTGCAGCGATGCAGATCTTCAACGATAATGAAATTTATCTACATTTGAGGCACGTGCAGCCCCTGAAAACGCGATTTTTAGCCTTCTTGGCTCTCAAACCCCTGTATCTCGATTTCTCAACGATTACGGCGTTGCCTGCGTTGCTTAAGGCTATTTACAAGTTGGTTAAGGCTCCTGCTGGCACGTATTTGCTCTACCTCCGCAATAGCCTCGGCCTCGCTCCTACCCCTGGATATACGCGAAGAAATAGCATCCCAGATTACCTTTCGGCGGCAGAATTGCACCTTGATATTATTGTCAGGGCGCCAACGGCTTCCCTATTGGCGCTCCAGCACCTGGATCGCCGGTAAGCCTGCAAAGCCTTCTTTCTACTCGCGCCAGGCGTCCTTAACCGTAAACAGCTTCGCCAGGTTTGTAACGATAGGGGGGTCCGTTAACTGGTTAGTTGGCGCAGGCTCTAACGCAGACTTTGGGGGTATAGGCGCTAAAATTGGCGCCGGCGCCGGCGCCAACGCTCCCAGGTAGCTAGTAATTGTAAGAGGGACCTTGCCAGAAAGGAGGGTATCCAGGATTTTGCCCTCCTAAGCGGCCAGTTAATTGGCTAGTTAATTGGCCATCTGATTGGCAATTTGTTGGTTAGTGTGTAGGATAGCTAAGCGAGTATTTTCTATAAGCCCACAGAGGTCTAGCAAAGCGCGCTGTAACAGGAGGCTTAGTAGTTTGGTTGTATCTGTAATACTGGCCTACGCTATACGCGCGAAGGTCTCCTACTTTTCGCTATAGAAGGGAGGGTAAGAAAAGAAGAGTAGAGATGGAAATTAAGGTTACAAAACGGTTAGATCTTGTAGGAGTACTATCCGAAGGCGCTTTATAAGCTTAAGGAAACTATCGCCGGTAAGATCGTCTTCGTTAAGGCCGCCTTATGCCCACTGGCAGCGGCGTGTGCGCACCTTAAAGCGAGGCTCCCACTCTTTAATCCACGGCCAGATTTGGGTCTGTAAAGCGGTAGGAGGATCATGTACTGCGCGCGCTAAAAAGTAGTCCCCTGGCGATTCAGAAAAGCCGGCAATAATACGTATAAACTGGCGCGGTAGGTACGTAAGGTAGGCCTGGCATAAAACGCTCTGATTCCAACGGCCAACCTGTAAGATCTACGCGAGTAAGGCGCCGTAGGTTTCTGCATCTTGTGCTCCAACTCGCCGCGGTAAGTGTGTTTTTTTTACTATAAATAGGCCAACTACGCCGAAAATACGCTAGGTATCCTATAGTTATGTACTGTAGGAGAGTTCTTCTTCGCGCTTTTGGCTAATAAGGACCTTAATCCTATACCAATCCTAGCGGCGGCGAAAGGAAGGCGGAGGCTCGCCAGCTACGTGCCATCACCAGAAGAATAATTGTACTAAGGCGCCCTGCGTGCAGAAAAGGGGGTTCTTATAGCGTAAAGATCCCATAAACTCCTTTCTAGCCGTCTTATTCATTTTACCATCTTGTAAAAGCGATACGAGGCAACCGCATTGCGTAGGGCCTTCGGTAGGGGGGTAGTTAAGGAGAGAGAGGTCGGCAAGTTCCATCTTCCGGCGGTTTTTTCTACGCAGGAGGTAATAATAGCCGAATAAAAGATTAATACGCGTACGGAGGTTATGTAGAGCGGTGGCTACACCATAAAGTAAATGCTCTTAAATCGCCAACCACTCGGCAGTAAAATATTCGGCCTAAATGCCTTCGGTGCCTTGATTTTTGAAGCTGGCGCGGTTAAGGCGGTTTCTCTAGCGGCCGCGTTGCTCCAAAAAGCTACGTACGGCGGCGTTACGTAGGTTCTCCGTATTCTTATTGCCGTATACCACTTATAGGTGCCAGAGCTCGATTACGGCAGCGATATACGCATTTACCGTACTTTTAGTAAAAAGGTTGCCTTCCTTGCCATTACCAGCGCTACCGCCAGCGGCCGTTACCGTAGCGACAGTTGACGGTAGTATATAGCCCTCCCGATCGTTGGCCAGGATCTGAGCCGCCTCGGCAACCGGTACTCCCAGCGTTATAGCGAGGGCTTCGGCCTCCCGGAGGGCGGCTTGCTCATCGGCCGGCAGTAGTAGCTCCGTATAGCCGTTGCCGCGGTTACGCCGCTTCTTCGGCACCTTAATACGCCGTAAGAGGATGTCTTCCTTCAGCCAAGCGGCCAGCTTATCAGGCGTAACGAGCTCGCCATCCGGCCACGTATAAAGGGTTCCATCCGGCGCCGCACGCGGCGTATTACACCAGGTCCTCCACTCGCGTTGCTTTAAGGCGTAGCTCCTCGTCGTATTCGCCGGTTATTCGTCCTTCTTCGCCTATAGGCCGGCCCTCCGTGCCTCCTAAGCGCGCCCTTCAGCGGCCGCATACAAGCCGTCGGCCATGGTAGGATACAGGCTGGTGGTGATGGCGGTAATGGTGGTGATGGCGGTGATGGCGGCGATGGTGATGATTCCAGGCGGGGTAAGGCGGCCTTACGGCGCCTTACAGTGGGTGGTGGCAGATCCGGTTGCGGAACCAGTGGCCGGAAGCGGTCGGCTTC
>Ga0247765_1000715_pt1 | contig 22757 bp, 24 predicted proteins | sample UWRJL106311C6_FD_179949 | JGI IMG/M metagenome (GOLD analysis project Ga0247765, IMG submission 179949) | Plant litter microbial communities from Arlington Agricultural Research Station in Wisconsin, United States - UWRJ-L106-311C-6 | ecosystem: Environmental > Terrestrial > Plant litter >... | reverse complement strand
CCCCCAACCGCCATGCAGTAGATAACCATTCATATCCCCCACCCTCGTCACGTCACGAGGAGACCCGCGTTTGTGTTACCCCCAGAAAACTGGTCTTGAAACAACAAGTTCGCCCGAGTAACCCGCCGGTGCTACGGCGCATTTTCGGTCGGCCGTGCGATTATTTTACACTACACTAGTTGCCGAGCAGTCCCAACCCCGTCTGAACGCAAAAAGATCGTCAACAGTGCGGCCGACAACCGACACTGAAACTCTCACCCAACGACGCCATGCAAAAGCGGGGTCAGGGAAACGCCCTCAAGGAAAAAGAAACAGGGGTTGATTGGATCGCTCGGTTGGACGTGGGCCGATGAGGCTTGCTTGGAACCAAGGTTGAGTGGCAGCGATCTTTGGCCGTTTGGGCAACCCGGAGAATGGCAACGCAACGCAGACAGGCGACGCGGTACGGTACCATCATCATGTGAGTGAGCATGCAAGAGCGGACAGGGTAGGGCGGGGCATGCCAATGACATGTCGTGGCAGGGCTATCCTCCCCCAGTCCAACATCCCATCAGCAGCCGCAACTCGCTGAAGGAGGAAGAAATAAGCAATACCGCGATGAGCATGCCGTTTGGAGCATTTACTGCATTGTTATACATACGTTATATCTCTGCAAATACCGGACTGGAATGCGTGGTACTGAGGTATCTTTTTTACGACTGAAAATGGAAGTGCAAGTACTTGCGTGATGGGGTGTGGTGGTAGTCACATAGTCAACATTGGCAGGGTTACCGTTTTGCACCCGTAGTTACTTTCGCCGTCTTTTATCACCACCAACTCCGCTTTGAACCGACCGACTTGCCGACCTACGCAGTAGTGTACCAAAGTTATATTTCCTTGTCCTGCCATGCTTTCAGTGGGCTGGGTGGTGTCAAATCCCTTACACTAGCGCTTGCTGGGTGCTTGGTGCTCGGTGCCAGCGCCAGCGCCAGGTGTAGGTAACTACTTCGTACTTCGTAGTTACATGGGACTTGGACCTCTCTTCTGGGATTGATGGACTCGGTAAAACCCACCGACTGCGCGGTCAGCCGCCCGGTGGCCATGCGGTAGACCAAGTGTGGTATGTGATGATTTCCTATCGGCGGGGAAGAAGAGATGAAGATGAAGAATCATAAGATTTCTGCACGCTGAAATAAAGATTCATGATGTGGTGTGTTGCTTGTTTGGTGGTTGGGTCAGTGATAGGTCACACAGCAGCAGTTTCAGCGTGAGGCAAGCCCGGCAGACCGAGGGGAAAATGATGGGAGAGGAGTGGAGTGGCAACAGAATGGAGGTGCGGAATTGATTGCGTTGGTGGGTTAGATGATGAGATGTGTGTGAGACGGAAAAAAGGAGGGTGCAACGGCAGTGCAGAGTCGCGTTGCATTGCCCAATTCCCACCGAGGTGGATGAGAAGAGGAGCGGTGCCCCAAACGGGATGCAATAATGGTACTGCACAACTGAACGAATGATAACTTGGAATATCAAACCGTGCAGCGAATGTTTGCCTGTCTGGTCATGCCAATGATTCAGCCCAGTCTACCGGGACACGGGAATGAAGACGTTGCATCGTGCGTTTTGTCCAGAGACAAAAAGCAACCAAAACTAACTAGACCAAAACCAAAGAGACAAAATCCCTCCTGCATTTCCCTCCCTGCCCGTATGCTGGAGCAGAAGCCGGGAAACCACAACATTTCCTCGGCTGGAGTCTTGCCAGCTCCATACTGGTTCCCAAAGAGGATACTGCAGGGTTGCAGCAGACTTCTGCGCGCGCAGCAAGGCTCGGGAGAGAAAGACAGCGCCGCTGAGCAGCAGCATCGGATCATCATCATTCAGCAAACACCAAGCCCTTATCGAGACCCCGGCCACACGCCCACTCTCTGATAGTTAGCCTTTCATCGAGAATGCGATCTGCGGCCCATCAGATACCCAGATAACCCAACCTGGCCGCTTGTTTCGCTTCTTGCCTGACTTTGCTGTGCCAGAGAGGCACATCCGCCATGCGCATCTCCCATTCGGAGTCTTTTAGAAACTGATACGACAAGATACCGTCAAGTTACGTAGTATGACCTGACAATCAGATTCTCACTTGGATATTCTGTGATCTTATGGCGATCACATTCGCTGTCGGACAACTGAGACGGGGTCACTCCGGTCGTCGGGTGCCACCGTACTGGCATGCCTGATTCTGAACGGGGTGCGAGTCAAGAGACGCCGGTTGTCCGCCGGGTCTGCGTTTCGCTTGCCTCCTGAGCTTGTTGCTTGCTTTTCCTTGCTTCACCTTTTCTCCTGAGCGGCGATTTCCATCACCCTGGATAACTATGGTGGGTGAGCTGCGTCAATTTGCGCCCGAGGGAGGCTAAGCAATATGGATTCATCTGCCGTTGTGGCACTCATGGCATACTTGACTCCTGAACAATCACGTCTTCGTTTCTAACCCTTGGTGTCAAAACGCTCCGTGCTGTGTCACCTTGCTGTCCAGTCACGGGAATCCCTCTCTTATCTCCAACTTGGACTGTTCCCGCAGAGGCTACGGTGAGATCCTCTTCTCACCGAGGTCACCTCCTCCTGATTCAGGAAACGCGTAATTTCCCCAGACGTAGCCCGCTAACGTCATTGTGGCCAGACAGCTTCGAAGGACCCGTGAGCCGTTCCAGACTTGCCAGGATTCCCCGTGTCCGCATTTGGTTTGACCTCTTGTTGGTTTTCTGCTGGAAGGAAAAGCATACTGTTTCTAGAAGGCCCCTATCTTCGAATCGAGTAACTAGTCCGCGCCCGACTGACTCGAGCGTCGTCAAGCCGTCAATTGATCGAGATACGAGACAGTGGCCAAAGGGGAGACGAGAGACGAACGGAGACCTAGCAAGGAGGAGCACCTGTAAGGTCGGTTGGCACGTCCGCGTCCCTGGGCCTCGCCCGCGTCTTCGGGTCCGCGTTCGTCCATTTAATTGGCGAAAGCTGCGACACCGCGGCAGCCTGTTTGCGGGACTCAGGCCCCTTGACCTTTCCCGAGAGGGCAAGGCGCGAGCAAATAGTTTCTTGAGTGGTGGGAAAGGTCATGGAGCAACCATGATCTCGCCGTCACAATTTTGGCCGCGCTACGGAGTAGCAAGTGTACACTAGTGCTTCCAGGATTAGAGCAACTCCTTCTTTCTAGAAGACAAGGCTTGGCCCGTTTGTGTTTGCGCGTTGCAGACGGCGCGCGCTCGGGCTGATGTCTGCAACGCTGGTTGGCCTGCTGCAGGAGGTCAACAAAATTGTCCGGTGGCAGGCCCAGCTGCTTGCCCCTCTCTGCTGTTCTCTTTGGAGAGGCGCTGCAAGTGGGCGACGCATTGCTCCCGTCGGCAACTTACCGAGATGTGACCTGGAGTGCAACTTGCCTGCCCGTCCAAGTTTGCCGTGACGCCACTTGTGGGGGACTGGCAGCTGGTTGTCTGGTGCACGCACGCACGCCTCATCCTGTGCCCCTCTCTTGCTCATCTTGAACTTCCCGAAATAGCCCATCGGAGGTTTGGCATCAAGGTGACACCATACCTAACCCTTGGCTCTGAAACATGATTACAATTGCAGCGGGCTTGTGTACGGACGGGTGTGGGAGAGTCAAAAGTGTGTGTGGCAGGGCATTGGACTCCGAGGCAGTGGCATCGGAAGACCTGACGATAAGCCATCCTTCCCGCTTGTGGTTAGCAGGCGGATTTTGACGATGGCAAATGGCCAGCTAATCCCGAACTCGACGCTCGGCCTGACAAGCTGCAATTTCGATTCGAGTCGAAACCATTGTTTGTCTAAAGGAAGTTGCATCACTTACGGGATGACAGAGTCAGCTGAGAGAACAGGAAACCAAGAGGCGTTTTGGTTTGTGGCAACATCATGGAGATGATTGCAAACTTTTGGAGGGGCCAATGACATGCCCTTTTGCGGCCGAACAGAGCCGTGCTTTTCCCCATAGTTATCCCGGCATCACTTTGCCTCCCCAGTCGTCCCCAACCTCTCAGGATCCCCAGTCCAGAAATGTCACTGGTCGCGAAATGCGCGAAATGCTGACAGTTCTCCAAGCGAATCCATTGATCTGTCCGTCGCTGTGCTTGGCAAGTGGCGCCAGCAGCATGGATGGAGAGACATCGACCAGGCCCCAGCCCGAAGATCCCAGTCCGACGTCTTGGCAGTCGAACTGGCTTCCAGCCAGCCAGCGCTTCCTTGGTTGCAACTAGCGCGCAGCATGCTACAAGTATGTACGGGGTGGTACGCTTCGGACGCTCGGCGCACAGTGCGGGACATTTACCCCCCTGTTGAAGGACCAGTGGAGGTGGGAGCTCCTTCCCCCATGCAGATGCTACCCAAAGTTGGAGCAAGTACCCTGTCGAGCCTTCCTCACCTCGTACCACCAAACCACGCGCCTCCCCACCATCGCCGGTTTGTGCCTTTCCGTGGCCGTCAAGGTTACGAGTTGAGTGGACAAGCTTTTACACAGCACTTGCCAGCACGGCTGGTTTCCAAAAGCGGGATTGGAAATGAGGGGACTGGAGTTGAACAATCTGGAAGGAACGCTTTCCCTTCGTTGCTCGATCGAATCTCAACAACCGAGGACGGGAACCTCTCCAGACCAACCCTCCCCGCGCTAGTCGACACCCCCGGTCTCTTCCGCCTAGCTTCGAGCCTGGCGCCTCAGGGCCCATCTCTCCTGCCCCTCTCCGTCGCCGCCAACGCCGACGTCTCCAAGCAGCACAACCTCGCTGCAGGGCCGCCTTGTCTCCCAGTTTCCCAGTCTCGTGGAACGAGGCGAGAGCGGTACTTTTATCCAATTCCAACCATTTGGTCCCGAACCCGTCTGCTAGTGGCGATTGGTTTTTTTTGGTTTTTTTTTTTTTCAACTTTCCGTCTTTGATTTCTCTCCAGGCCCATCGCCGTTTGACCGTTTCCCATGCTGACATCCCGCCTCCCTCCTAACCCGTCTCTGAGGAGGGGCCCTTGCTCGTCCATTGGGGTGGCTCCTGTCGCTTCCCAGATCGGTCACCGCCTCGTCCAAGCTTTCCCCGCAAACGCCAGATAACGGCGTGTGCTGGCCAAAGACAGAACGCCAGAGCAGGCTGGGACAAGAAAAAAGAATAATCGCAGAAGCATTCGACACGGGAATCCGCACGGACGAACTTACACAGTTGTTATTGCTGAGCTTGCACAGTCCGCTTGACGCTTCTAGGACTACAGGGGTGTCCCCGGCCCGACAGCACTGTTGAGGTCCACCCGTTCGCTCGTCTCCTCCTCTGATTACCCACCAACCCTGGCACCCCGAGACCCCGGCTTGACCCAGGATCTTGCCCATGAGACATGCTCACCAGGGTTGGCCGCCAGAACCTCTCAATTGGTTTCCTGAGTTCTCCCCAAGGCCAAAATACTGCCGGACCTGGCCCTCACCTGCTTCTGCACCACTGACACCGTCTTTTCGGGCACGCCAGGCCGGACGCAGACGCAACACACCACGCACCCGCCCAACACACGAACCCGGCGCATCCACTCGCACTGAGGGCCTGCCAGCCGAAGCTGAGACGGACGGCTGGGACCCTTGGCTTTGCGCCTCTTCTTCAACCTCCCCCGCTCGCGACCAACACGGAGACAAAAAAAAAGCGAAGGGAAAAATTCCAAGCAGTTGCACCATTGCTGCCCAACCCGTGCTCCTGTTTGGTTGCGCTCCGTCGGACAACCAAGACGCGAAGCCAGGTGAGGCGGGAGGCTAACTCCGGGGTCTTTTCGGCGCTGGCAACACTGCTTTGCCGGATCCCCCTCTCCATGCTCTCCCCAGACCAATAAGCTCTCCCAGCGAGCCCGCCCATGACTCCGCCAACCCTCTGAGCTCGCCTCCTGTTGTGCGCGCATCCCGTCTTGAATCGCACAGGACCTTGGCCGCTCCCCCGGCTTTTCCTGAGACAGGCATCGTCCATCCCCAACCTGCTGCTCCATGGTGCTGCCTGCGGCTCTGTCCCCGAGCTGAGGGCCAATGCTGCTTTACTGCTGTCAGTGCTGGTGTAGCTCCTGACGTGCTGCCACTGCCCGCCGAACCCCCCGCTCTGAGCTCGCTTCTCGCCTGCTTTTTTGGTGTTTGGTATTTATGTACTCCCGTACATAAAGTCCCCCAGCATGGACCCAGGCCAGCCTGACCCCAAGCGGCCCCGTTTGTCGACTGGCTCGCCATGGTCAGCAGGCGGAGCGCACCACGGTGTGTCCCTCCTCCATCCCACTCCCTCTCCAACAAATACGCAGCTGCCTCACCACCCCCCATCGGCACCCTACCCGCCGCCGCAGCCCTCACAGCATCCCTACTCTCGACCTCCCGGGCCTGGGGATCCTCACCATCTGGCACAGGCGCCGCCGCCGCCGCTTCCCCCACCGCCGCAACAGCAGCAACCACTACCTCAACAACAGCAGCAGCAACCGCCGCCGCCGCCGATACAGGCGCATCCCGCCCACCACGGTCCCTCTCCCGTTCCAGCTCCTGTCCCACCTCATCCTCATCCGCACCAGGGGCCTCCACCGCCGCAGCATCCGCAGCATAACCCAAACGACGACCGGCGGCATCATGAGCCCGAACGATATCCACCCATGCAGGAACACAGGCAGCCCTCACACTCACCAGCTCACCCGAGCTTTCCCGGGTACCCTCCAAGGGAACCCGTGGTCAAGCCGGATCCTGGGGACGAGGTTCTTCCACAGCTCCGTAGGCCTCACTCGACGGGTAACGGTCCGGAGAACATGACGCCAGGCACCCCTCACTCGTCCCTTCCGCCCCAGGGCTACCCCGACGACAAGCGGCACATGTCCTATTACAATGGCCCTCCTCCTACCATGGAGCGGCAGCAAAGCTATCCGCCGCCGACTCCATTATCACACCAGCATCCAGACTACTACCTACCAGCCTATGGTCAGCCGCATGGCGAGCCCGGTATCCCCATACACATCACGCACTCTGGGAAACGGAAGGCTCAGAGAGCATCGCAGGTAGGCATCTGACCATGCGCGGACAATCATGCTACCAAATTGTGAAGTTAATTCTCTCCCACAGGCATGTGATAGCTGCCGACAGCTTAAGGCGAAGTGCGACGAGCTCAAGCCGTGCAAAAGCTGCAAAGAGAAGAAGGTCGAGTGCAAGTATCGGGAGGCGGCCCCGAAGCAGTAAGTTGCGACCCTTGGCCGAGAATTTGCTCCGCTAATACCACAACTCCTCTCTTGCTAGGCAGGACAAAGTTGCCGCCGACATCCTGGAGACCCTTCTCTACCTCAGAAATGAATTCGGCGCCTTCAATCAACGAATTTCGAGCTTGGAGCATGCCGTCAAGCGTGTGGCACCGTCTCTCGACCTTCCCCCACCTGATTTGATGCAAGAAGATGACGACCGTCCCGGATCCGCCGATTCGGGCGTTCCCGCAGTTGAAGATACGTACACTTCATCTCCTGGGGAGACCATCACTGGAACACAGGCTCCAATTGGTGCCCAAGAAGCGCGGACTGTTGCCCGCAACATGGAGGATCGACAAGAGGCGGAGGCTGAGCCAGTACCCCACGTACGACCAGGCGTCCCCGCCATCCCACTTAACCACACCACCTTAGCTGCTTTCTTGCTCAAGTGGAGATCGATTGAAAGTCTCGTGCGACGTTACCTTGATGCCGAGAACGTGAAGTTTGTTGACGAGTTTCCGATTCGTCAAGAAGAAAGACGCGGCCTTCTGCGAGTGTGGGGTCGTGGTGAGGGTCTAGACTCGAGTAGAGTAGACAAGGAGGTCCATGACATTGGCATAATGGAAGTGAATGACGATTACTCCGACTCTGGCGCGCCCTCGCCAGCCGATTGTTGGGGGGGCATAAGTGGCTCACCTGGTCCTGTCGAGGGCAAGTCGATGGTTGGGCTGCAACAAACACTCGACTTCACCGACGGCTCGGTCTGGAAATATGTCCAGAGCTACAAGGACAACATCCAAAACATGCATCCCTTGATCATTCCCCGCGAATTGGATGCTATGGTAAGGATATTCCTCGACAGTCTCAAGGAGAATGCTACGAAAACGAAACCTCCCTTGCCGATGGGAATTGCGAGATGGGTCGCACCTTTGCCAGGCAGCCAGGCTGAGGGAAGTGGGAAGAGGAAACGTTCACCAGTACCAGAAGGCAGTGGGGACTTCTCGCTTCCGAAGACACCGAAACCGACATTTCAACGCTCCATCAACAACGCCTTGGTACTTCTCGTCCTTGCCCTAGGGAAGATATGCCTGGTCAAGGACAAAAAAATCCCCGATGGAGTTCCGGTCAGCGAACCATCGCATGCCTCGCCAGTAGTACGGAACGGTGTCCCAGCCTCTCCTCTGCACGGCTCCCCTCCATCCTATGGCGGCCATTCGTCCGGACTGCCTTCACCCAAAGATGCTGGTGACCGGTCAAGCGCGAGCAGGCGAGCGTCATTCCAAGGGTCAGGTGGAACGTCTGTGAAGCCCGCTACGAGCCTGAAGAGAAATCTGGACGTGATTCCGGGGCTGGATTATTTCGCCTACGCCACGGATATTCTGGGTGGCCAACTTGCAGGGACAAGTCTGCGACATATCCATGCTTACATCTTGGCTGGATTGTACCATGGCCAGCTCGGAAGAGTCATGGAGAGCTACGCCTACATCAAAGAGGCCGGCTGGGCTCTGCAGATCAAGATGAGGCCGCAAGTTCTCCCGCGCCCATGACTGTTGTTAGTGTTACTAACTCGCTGTACAGGAGTCTCGGCCGGTTCAAGGAGCTGCAGGAATCTAACCCCTTCAATCTGAACGCGGTGACGGAGAAGTCGGATAATCAGTTGGTGTTCGCATTCTGGACGTGTCTACAACTTGAAAGGTTGGTCTTCCCTGTCCGACAGGAAACTTAACGGGTCTGACGCTGGTCCAGCGACATTATCGCAGAGCTCCCGCTCCCGCAGTCACATATTCTTGCTTTTGAAGAGATGATGCCCTACCCGAACATCAGCCTCGCCAAATCGCACGGCTTTGATGACCACGTCCTACAAAGTTACTTGGCGCAGCTCTATCTCCGAAAGAGCTTGAACCAGATTCACAACATGCTCTACAACCCTGAAAAGCCTGACCCTCTACAGGCCCCCACTGGTACACCTGCTGGCAACATTATCGACTACATCCAGAACTCTCTTGACATGCGGTTTGTCCCTCCGGAGTTCAAATTTAAGCACAATGATCCTCCGGCAGATGATATTTTAGCCGCACGACTCCGAGCGAAGTACTGGGGAGCCCAGGTTATTACCTATCGGCCATTCGTCCGACAGATCTTGGAGCACAACTTTGCGACGAAGGCAGCCCAGTCTTCTGGGGATTTCCGTAACGATGCTCCCACGGCACCTGAAGTGATCCCTCAAGGAGAAATCACGAACGAACTGATTGAGAATGCCGCCAAGGGTATTCGAGCTCTGATAGAGAGCACCCGGCCGTTCCACAACCTGCAGGACAAGCGATTTGTTATCACCAATGTATTTGGCACTGCTCATGCGTAAGACTATTTTTTATCGTTTGTTTTGTCGCTAAGCAATTGCTAATCCGGATATTCTAGTCAATGGGGTAACCTTCTTACGCTTGCCGCTGCATTCAAAGATCCAACTCTGCACCAGTTCATCGATGAACAGACGCTCAAGGATCTTTTTGCCAAGACCATAGCTTTCTTCAAGCTCATTGCTCAACCATCGAGTGCCCTCTCGATCGACATGAGGATTCTAGAAGGGTTGGAATATGAGCTATGGGGGAAGAATGCAAATACCGACAGGGTCGATATTCACCCCAGCTCCAGTTTTTCGAGTACCACGAGCAGTGGTCCGACACTTGCGCCGATTCACCCTCCCTTCCCGAGACCGCCGGGTATGGTTGCACAACATGGGCCCCCTGGAATACCTCCTGGCATGCCTATGGATGGTGTGATCCAGCCACTACCTCAAATGCAACATCACCCTTCTTAATCGTGCCTCGGCCCATCATTGCGTCCCGTTAACCCTACTGTTGGGCTGTTAGTGGCTCTCATGGGGTTTCTGGCTTTCAAATGCGGCAGAATGCGACAACGTCGGTCGGGTTCGACGATGGGATATATTTTTCCAAGTTTTTGATGTTTTTTGTTTTCTATATCTGCATATGCAAGTGTTGTGGTGACGGTGAGAGTTTTTCTCGGTCGAGCCTCTTTATTTCATCTGGTCTGCTCACTGGATTGGAACGTTCTCGCGCATTTGCACCGGTACCATTTCGATTTTTCTTCAAGGGAGCGATGGAGATACCACAATGTGTGAAATGCGGCCACGGTTATCTGGGCGGGTTTCTGCTGCTGTTATTTATTTCTAACCTGTTTTTTTCCCTGCAGATTGTTTGATCTCATACCTCAGTATTCACGAACTTGTCCAGCCGTCCACAGGGGTTCCCGTAATATAGGGAACCTTTAATTATTTCGATTTTTCGCTTAAGACTGAGAGGGTCATGTCATGAAAAGGGGGGACTGATGACTACATGTCAAGCTGGTCGGTATTTTACACCGCAGGGGAGGTTCCAAGGGTGTTGGTTGGTACTAGGTGTACAAACGAGCAAAAGATTTTGCGAGCAACAAGAACATGCACTTGTCCCCAAGGACTACAGGTGGGCGAGCGAAGCATTCAAAACCCAAGATTGTATGTAGATTGTGGCCATACATATGGGGGTTAGGAGAATTGAGGAGTTGTTGGAAGGGAAGGGAAGGGGTAGGAAAGTGGAGGGCGGTAGCGCATGAAGTGTTGGTCATGTTTATTTTGCGAAGGCAACAAGACGATATTTTTATGCAGCAGAGGCATGCTGACATGTGTGGATGGAGGTTGCTGCTGGCCTGTCATCATTGCATTAACATGATATAGGTTGGTCGTTTTCTGTGTTTATTGTCCATTGCGCCGTGCGTGCCTTTCCACCTCCCCCCACAACGGCGCTCTGAAGAGAACTGGATATGAATGTAATGTAATACAGTTTTACAAGAGCACGACTATGAGACACAGCCAGCCATCTGGATATGCCGCCTCCCGCATGAGTTCCTCGAGCGGCGCTTTGAAGGGCACGGAGGCGCCATGGAGGATGACGTTGGCGAGTACGGGGTCCCGACTGCTGGGGAACAGAGTGGGGAGGGTATTTTTGAGGGCGACACCCAATGTCTGCGGAGTCCCTGGGTGAGTGTGAGCAGCAACCACCACCAAAATACAATCAAAGGTTTAAGAGAAGAGAAAAAAGGAGGGGGAAGGAGGCATACGATTCGGTAACCTCGGCGCAATCAACGTCTGCATCACCTTGAACGACCCCGCCCCTCCCGACGTTGGTGACGCCCCTAGCGGCGACGAAGGCAGGTATATCCTCACGGGGATATTCTTAAAGGGACTCGGCGGATTCAGCAGCCGCGCCTGTACACGGGCGTAGGCGGCATAGTCACCATCCTGGACGGCGTTCCAGAGCGAGGTAGTGTCGTCTTTGGAGAGGGACATGATTTGTTTGGCGTTGCCGTTGCGGATAAAGTCGGCCTCTTTGGCCGAGTTCATAAAGGTGTCGGCAATGTCCCATTCGGGGCCGTCGGAGACGGTGAGTCGCCAGGGGAAGGAGGGTTGGTAGAGGTCGGCGAGGAGGCCGAGGGGGAGGTTGCGGAGCTGGATCTCTTCATGGTGGAAGGAGGAGCAGGCGGTGTCGCCGTAATAGACGGTTAAGCGCGGGAGGAGGAGCGCGAGGTAGCTGAAGCGGGGGAGGGAGGTGATGAAGGGGGTGTTGGGCTGGGAGGTGTGCGTGATGTAGAGGGGGATCTGGAGCGTCCAGAGGGTTTGAGGGATGGAGAGAGCGACAGGAGGTTGCGCCGTGGCTGTTGGTGTGATCTCCGGATCGGTGCTGCTTGGTGAGCTGGAAGGACGGTTGCTCCATGGGCTGCGTGGGCTTCGGGGGCTTCGGGGACTGCGGGTGGGGCCGTCTCCTCGGTCTCGACCTCCGTAGATAGGTGAGCCTGGACCCAGCGGTGGCGGGGACGCCATCCTCGGGTCCCGTTGGTGCTTTCCTTCTCAATATGGGCAGGCGGTGGGGATTGGATCACGCAGGACTAGGCGCAGGATGCAAGTGTGTCAAGGTTGCGGTAGGCGGTGAAGGTTTGGCGATAATACCTCGACCATCACTGTTTTCTCACACTAGAGATGTGAGGGCCTCGATCTCTGTTGGATTGGAAAATACCCTGAAACTAATCGTCCAAACCCTGTTGGTTGGCTGGAAACCGCGTTGATTGCAGATATCTTGAGTTGACAACCTCTCACGGCTGAGCTGCAAAGCTTCGTTTCGGCCAATAAAGAAATGGCCGCACTGGCCAGTCAGGATTTAACCCCAACCCCCCACCCCAAAGAGATCTTCGCACAAGGGCAGTCACGGGAGCGGGGTCGAGCCAGGGGGGGCAGGAGCTCTCTCTCTCTGTCTCTTCAGTTCCCACGAAACGGAATGAAACGGGATAATAGTATCGTAGCTAGATCTGAAAGACGGCAAATCAGTCAAGGTTGAAACATAGACACGTCTGCGTACGCCACCAACACAAATTGTCAAGGAGTCGCGGTTGCTGTTGACCGACTGGTTCACAAAAAGAGGGGCAAGTGCGGGAGGACCATCCAGGTGCGGGGTTGGAGATGAGGGGTCAGAAAAAAAGGCAAGGGTCAGGGTGGGCAGGTTTTCGGAAAGCTCGGCGCAAGTTTATCAAATTGGCTTGCCGCTTGCGGCTGCCACAGTCACTGTGGCACAGTGCTGCTACTGCTATACAAAGCCATGCAGCATGCAGGACTCTTGCTTGAAGAAAACCCGACCCAGCAATCACGCAGCGTGCATGACTAGGTGCAGCAGCGAAGCGGCACATCCATCCCATCAAATTGCAGCAAACAAGGCAGTGCGCTTTGGGAGGGCTGCGCACTGTGCCCTTGTTTGCAAAGTACCGCGGGGTACTCCGTACAGACAGCGGAGGTTGAAAAGCGCACGGATCTGGCCGCTATCTTTGCGGCCCTTGTCAGGGGATTGCAGCCTCATCGGCAGGCAAAATGGAGACGAGCATCAGCAGAAGCAAGCAAGCAAGCAAGCAAGCAGACGCCCATCATCCAAGCACACTACCCGATCGCCGCATGCACAATAGTATGTGGTTTCCGATATCCGAGCCATTTGCCGGCGGCAGTCAAGGTATGGCTTTCTAGATTGCTGAAGCGGTCAAACTTGTGGCAGGGAGAAAACACCCTGTTAAACATAACAGTGGGCAAGTTTCCATTCACCACAGAATTTGTATTTTTTTTTCCTTCTTTTTTCCTTATCATTTTCTTTTTTGTCCTGCAAATCAGGCCAGTTCTGCACAAGTTCAATACATGATTGGCCACATTGCCAAAAATGCGACAGCCCGAGCAGGAAACGAAACTGCACTTCCACTGTCACCGCTTTTTTCTTTCTTGTTGGTTTCGACACTATCAGTCCACATTCACTAGTGTGATACAACTATTTTAGTGCAGTGCCACCTGATTACTGCCAATGTGTCTCGTTCCTTCACCGCCTTCTCTTGCTTAGGCGTGGCAGGGAGTCCTCTTCTGTCTCCATTCACTGTGCATACACATCGCCATCCTGCACTCCTTTACTTGACATGTTTGGCCACGGGAAAAAAAGAAGAAAGAAAGGGGTGGTAGGACGGGTGAGCAAGTCTCCCTTCCCCAACAAGGCAAGCCAAGCCTATCGCCAACGCGAGACTGAAAAAAAAAAAAACTGACATGTCATATGAATGTGATCAACCAGGTCGGCAGATAGTCACAAATCGGCCCAAGTCCACCCACTTGACACCCACTCAGCCACAACCACTGACACTTACTCGCTCAACTAAACTTACGGGCTCGGTAAATCCACTTGCCCACGTCATACCACACACATACACTGATATCCCCACCTGTCGTTGTGCCCAAGTCATCTGGTTAGCACCGATCTTGTCAAGCTATTACCAAAGGTGTCAAGCCAAACAACACACCAAAGCTGCCGGTCGGACATGATAACTCTTTGCAAATTGCCGAGTCACCAACATGAGGTAGCTGATGTAGTGGCATCTATGCTAGGCATCCTACCTACGTAGCTACCTTGGGAGCATGAGCAGGCAGTTAGTTGCAAGCCAATCAAATCCCAGACAAAAGTTCCCTTTTTCTCCGCAGCCATGTAGTTTGATGATATGATATTGACCTCATTCCAGCCCGGTCTGGCCTTGCTTTGCTTGGCCTAACTGGAGTACTTGAAGCCAAACTGACATGATCTAATCTCTAGAATATCTATATATATACCTTGCCCTGTTTTTGTTCTGCCCTATCCCTATTATGCTATGCTGTGCTTTACAACTCTCTATCGATCCATTTATCTACTCACTAGGTACTTTCGACAACAAAAATGCGCGCGGATTCAAGTTGAGTCGGGAATGTACATCAAAACCATCATAGTCTATCACTCGGTGGGGCATTGGCACACAGCTTAGCAAAGGCCAGGTGCCAGGACAGGAGGTATGTAGGTCGGAAGTTATAGGTACTTGAACGTGCACCTACCTACCAAGCTAGCAGAGTAGGTAGGCTTTCTAGGCATCTTGGTGGACCTGGGCAGCGGAAATACGCAGTGCAATAATATATAGACGTGGCGTGGGGGCTGGGAGACTAGTGTAAGCTGCTGACAACTAAACCGATGGAGAGAATGAACTGACGGGCAACGTTGCTCTACATTGTATGGCCAAATTATCTAGGCACAGACATAGCGCTATAATTCGATTGAGGTGGGCTAACAAACTGTCCAGACCATTCGTGATGCAGAGGACAAGGGCAAGAACCAGTCGATGATGTAACACTGCTCATGACTGATTTTCTACTTCGGATGGAAACGCAGATCCCATAGGGTTTTTCTCTCTTTTCTCCGTGCGAGCAACTGTGAGTTTGCGGGTTGCCAAAAGGCCACTGAACGAAGCGGGCCCGATGGGGACGGTTCGCTGAGTTAGTGGACAATGCAGAGTACACTTCCATCATCAGACGACATCCCCAGATACGATGCATGAGCAGCCAGTCAGTTATGTCCTCGGGACACAGTCTTCAGAACACATCGTATATTCGCCGCCACTACCTAGACAACGTACCGACAGACAGACATCCACCCAAGTCGCCGTATCTCATCAAACCACACATCTCTCCGTCCCGCCTGTTCATCGCCAATCCCTCCCTGACAAATTATAGGCATATCCTCCCTTGGCCTGCCTTCCATCACCTATCATATATCTCAATGATGACCGAATTGAATCCCAGACACAAGAAAATGGAACACCGTGGTATCAAAATAACCGAGATGGCAAACCAAAACACATCATCAGTCGGCAAGTAATCGCCAATGCGAAAGGCCTCAAACGCTGTTACAAGAAAGCAATGTGTAGAAAGGTAGAAAAGTAGTGAGAGTGACAAAGAGAAAGAAAAAGATACAGGAGGGATTAGGTCGTGACGGCGCACCGTGGGCCTAAACATAATGTCGTGAATCGACAAAGCCCAGATGCAAATGCTAGGTGCTAATAATAAACATAGTCTGTTTCACAACCACAAGGATCAAGGGGTGAGGCGATGTATGCGTTGCAATCATGCCGACGACCCCAAGGCCTCAGGATCAAGCCACCCTCGGCTTACCCCTGGCATATCTAGCCGGGTAGTCATCAGAACCCATGGGAGGAGCAGAGTTCTTGAAGAACTCGGCCAGCTCCGATGTAGCGCGGCTCGACGTTGAAACAGCTTCTCTGGGCTCGAATTTCTTCATCGGCACCCTTCCGGCCGAGCGACTATTAGAGTTCATAGGAGGCGTCGGCTTGGAGAAGTTGGCCGGGTTGTACTTGTCAGCCGCAGCGGGGATATTGACCTGAATAGGAATGTACCCTTTACCGCCGCTGGCACGACTGTTGGACACTCTCGGCTCGGGAGCAGCGGTTGGTGGTAGGGGACTTCTCGGGCTCGAACTTCCCGACGAGTTACCGCTGTTGCGACCATCACGCCTCGTAAGTCTCGCCATCAAGCTGGGGGCACTGGCCTTCTTCTTAGGCTTGGCTGGCGGCTGAGGATTGCTGAAGGACTGGACCACTGGTTCGGGTGGCGGTGGAACACTTCGGAGGAAATCTATAAGGCTCTCTTCCTGAGGCTCCTGTCGTCTCCTGGCCTTGGGGGTAGGCTCATCATCAAAGTTATCATCCTCGTCGCTAAGATCGATGGCGTAGGGGTCACGGACACGACGTGTCTTGCGCTTGGGGATCGGCATGTCATCATCTCCCGGAACTCCAAAACGGCTGTTTCCGCCAGGTAGAGGCTTGTTTCTCCCGAGAAGTCCACTTTGCGAGTTGATTGATGACTGAATAGAGGGTGTCTCGGCGTTGGTCGATGCTTGGCTGCTTCTGACCTCAAAGTCTCGGAGCTGTGCGTCGACAGCCTTACCGCCAACAGCGCCTGATAACTGATCCGAGTCCATGGTAGTCCGGAACGGCGCCACAGCTTTGGGAATCCGTGGGTTGCCCGAAGTGCTTGGCGGTCCGCGGCGGATAAAGTCGATCAAGTCGGAATTGTCATCTCTGCTATCCGTGGTTGCATCGCGGGCTTGGAGCCGCATGCGGTTCGCACTGCTGTTTGTCGACACGCGGCCCATTTCGGCGCCTACTTTGGCTGCGGGAGCTGTGACAGCCAGGGGGTTGCGGACCACGCTAGCACCGGGAGGACCTGTCGATCTAATGAAATCGGCAAACTCGGCAAGAGACTCGCGAGGCATTCTTGCATCCCGAGCTTGCCCGGTGTTCGCGCGAGGCTTCGCGGGAACCACCGGGCCAGATCGCGAAGCAGTCGGTGAGCCGCTGTTGACGCCGGAATAGGCGGTGTTGATACTATTTTTACGCTGCGAGTCTTGTGCGGCGCCGCCACTCGAACGGGAGAAAGACATCGATCTCTTCATCTCATTCGACTGGGCAAATGACGATGACCTAGACCGATCCCCATTCTGGCGGGCCTCCTCGCTCTTCCGCTTGACAGAAATCACAGGACTGCCCGTAACATTCGACCAATTTGATTGAGTCTAAACCAATCACTGATCAGCATGAGTTCAAGCAGCCAATAAAAGCAAATCACGACTTACATCAATCTCACGCATGCTCTCGGGTGTCAGCGTGTATTGGATGGTCTGATCACTATGAATGAGTTCCTCAAAGTTTCGTGCAACATCAATACGCGAGCGGGTAGTCTCCTCGGATGTCCTCACGGGCTTCAATCTGGTCGTCGAAGTGCTCGAAGTGGAGCCCGAAGTGTGCTGTTGTCTCGTAGCTGGGCTGGGCTCGTGAGACCGGGAAGCGAATGGCTCGGAAGGGCTGCGGTTACGCGAGCGTTCCACAGAGACCTGTCCAATTGTCGAGGCTTGGCCGCGAGCGGGTGACGGCTGGGTTCGGGGAGGCGACGCCGCCACTGATTGCCTCGCGCTGCTTCTCTCGGGAACTGGCAATGGACCCGTAAAAGTTCCCGATGTTGGCGTCGTGGGCTGCGGTCGGGTCTGAGCCGGCCTGCGAGGGTGTTCTGGCCTGTCCTCAAAGTAGAATGTGCCAGTCGACGCCGTTGACGAGATAATTGTGACCTTGGTGACAGGCTTCTCTGGAGAAGGAGGGGCCTGGCTGCGCTGAGCAACCGATCCAAAGACGGATCGAGAATTGGGTGCCATGGACCTCTCCTCGGCCTGTGAGGGCTCGGGAATGGCTGGCAGACTGGTTGCCACACCAATGCTCGAGCTCGTTGGGCTAGTAGCGCGAGCCTCGTATGGCGCGATTCCGCCAATCTCCTCGGCCTCGGAAATCGAGTGACTTCCCGACAGACCAGATTTCACAGCGGGCGACCGGAACGCCGACATGCTGTCTGGGGAGCGACGCATCCGCTCCTCGATGATGGGAGGCGTCATGCCGCCACTCATCCGAAGAGAGTTGGCTTGGCGAATATTCTCGCTGGCGTCTCCCGAACTGCGACGTGATCCAATCGCAGGACTGCGGGGTCCAGCCACGTCGACCAAGCGGGCGGAATGGATGCTCGGCGTTCTAACTGGTAGGTTGGTATTGATCGACGCTGGCTTCCCCCGCTCCGAAACTGCCGGAGAAGCACTCCGGCCGGAGATGGAGACCCTTGACGACATCAGAATCAGGGGCTCTTCAATAAGCTCATCCTCATCTTCGTCATCCAGCTCGTCATCTTCCCCATCCTCCGCCTGGTCATCCTGGACATCGGCGCCGACCGGGCCGGATGAGGACATGGGCGATGGGCCCTCAGACGATTCCGACCAACCACCTCTCGGGCTCTGGAGTCGCTGTGGGGGATTCCTCAGGTGATATGCAACCTCATCCGAAGTGATGGCTTGTCCAATAATCTCAATAACATCATCCTCCGAGTCGCTCATCAGCAATGAGCCATAGGGAGCGGCTGGGGGAGCTGGCAATGAGTTGGATCGCTGTCGGACAAACTTGGGGGTCTGGGTTTGTGAAGGAGTCGACGTCGTTTGTCCCTGGACGCGAGGAGCGGCGAAAACCATCCAACTCTTGGGGCGCACTGGAACCAGCTCTTCGTCATCATCTGCTTCCGTCTCGTCATCGCTGTAGTAAGCAAGTCCCGGAACTTCAATCTCGTCCACATCGCGGGGTCCAAGCGGCAAAGGAATATCAGCAGCAATCTGATATTCTTCAAGTGGGTCCCGAGAACCTTGCCCCTCTTCCATCACCTCCGACTCGTGTAGTGGTTCGGGAACTGTGGCCGGCACTGCAGGCTCTGTAGTGATACTGCTGGGTGAGCGGAGGTGGCCAGACATGCCCTGCATAGAATCCCGTGAATACGAGCGCGCTAAGCGTTGATCCATAGTCGCAATACCCGGGGACCGGATCTTTTTCTTCCAAGCTCTCCACAGCCTACCCAGTGTTCTATCCAGCGCGACACGCTCCATGTCGAGATCTTCGACGGTAATTCGATCGGTAGGATCAGAAGGACTCCGCTTGCCTTCCTTGAGCTCCTTCTCATACCTTCCGCGCATGCGGTGGTACGAGGCCTGACCCGAGACGATCAACGCCTGTTCACCCATAAACTCCAAGATGGAAGTCAAGAAAATGGCGACAGCGGGAGACACGACCTCCGAGGGTCCGTCTCCCGAACCGTCGCCAAGATGCTCCTGCTCCATATAAAAATCCTCATCCTCCTCTTCCATATCACCAAGCGAGGAGTAGACCATGCACCGTAGTCGCGTCCTCTTCCATGCCAATTCCAAGTCCCAATCCCTCGGCGAGATGGGATCTGGCGATCGGGCCTCGCCCATATCCTCATCGTCGCCGCCCAGGTACTCACGGAGCTCTTCGTCCGCTTGGTTGATGGCATCCTTGGCAAGCTTGGGCTTGAGAACTTCGGTCACGGCGGGACGGAGGGCGGAGAGAGACGTGGAACGAGCTGTGGCCAGAAAGTTAAACAGTAACTGGTCCAGAAAGTTATTTACTAGATGCAGAGCGGCCGGAGACACGGTGGCTGTCTCTCCGGACGGCTCGACGCCGTGTTGGTCGTACCAAGCATCAGCATGGCTATCATGGTCGTTCGTGATGATCTGCGAAGCAGCAGAAGCGGCGATGAAGGCCGCCTCGGGAGACACAGATAGCGGGGGCGACATAAAACTGTGGGCGATCGTCGACGGTCGGTCGCTGGATATGCTCTGGGTCCTTGATCGTGCAGGCATTTTCTGGGGAGGGGAGATGATTCCCGAAGAGGGCCGGGACACGGCCGACTCTAAAGAGGGAACCATGACCGCAAGTCCAGTGTAACGTGTAGGGATGCAGACCTGCTGCCACTATCCTGCGAGACGGCAGGCAGCTGTAGCGCAGCGAGGCGTTATGTGGGCGTGCGCTTGTGTGTGTGTGTGTGTGTGTGTGCCGACAGGGGAGGACCGAGCATTCGAGTGTTTTTCTCTTTCCTCCTGCTGTCGAAGCGGGCGGCCGGGCTGCGCAGAGCAGCAGGTTAGATTGCGCTGCGGGCTGGCCTCAAGGTAATAATTGGGGCGTGGGATTGGCAGCGATGCTTCGATCTCGCAGGGCTGGGACGGCAGGCTGCTTTTGTTAGTCTCGAGACAAGAGGGCAGACCGAAGAGCTGAAACAAAGGACGGATAAGAGCCGGGTACAGCAGGGGTTCCAACTATGGGGGTGGGGGGAACAAAACAGCAACAGAGCGGCACGAATTGATCCAAATCTGGGTCGAGGCATATGTGTGTGAGAGAGAGGAGGCGGCACTTTCATGCGCCGTGCCAAAGATCATCTGCCCGCTGCCTGCTGCCCGCTGGATATATCCCGCCACGACGCCAGCACCCGTTGGCTGCGTGCTGTTCATTGCTCAATATGGGAGGAAAGGGAGTGGGTGGTGTGGACAGGCGCAGCCAGGCACGCGGCCGAGGTCCTTGTGTATCGCGAGCCGGCTTCTACATTGGAGTAGCAGTAACAGCAGCAGTAGCAGCAGCAGGAACGAGAGAGGCAATATTTTTGGGAAAATCCAACATCGGCGCGGCACATTGGCGTCAGGCTTCCCGTCTGTCGTGGACGGCAAGCAGAAAAAAAAAGCTGCAGCACACACCTGTCACTATCAACAAAAAGCCAATTGACTTTTAGTCCTGCCCGACAAGAACAATTGGATGTCGAAAAAGAGGCGTGATGTGGTTGGAAACAGCTGAGGAAGACGAATCGAAGCTTCGTTGGTAGGGGAGATGGTGTTGTCGGTGGACCCGTTTTGTCGACGGGAATAGAGATTTGGGGTCGCGAAAAGCTGCACGCTGCTGGGCGCAGGCGGCGTGATATGGGAGGGTGGTGGGTAGGTAGGTAGGGGAAGGCACAGGCAACAATTAAAAAAGAAGAGAGAAAAGAAACTACTTTGGAGTTACTGCCTAGCCATGAGGGATCCCCATCCGCGAGAGAAGTTGAAGATGGTCTTGTGGATTTGCAGAAAGATGGAGATCGGGGAAAGGACTCTTTTCCAGAGCAGCGGGATCGGTGGTTTTTCCCACAACACCCCTTGCTTCCCGTCGTCTTTCCCAGCTTTTTAGCAGGCCTTGATGTTGCCGGAGAGAGTGGTCCCTCCTTTTTTTTGGGGCGCGATTCCCAGAACAGGCTAGTTGGTGTGGAAAGGGGACCGCAATGGACTGTTCCTTGTGATTTCCAGGGTCATTCGCGAACGACGGGACGAAGAGCGGAGCAGCGACGGAGACAGGATGGGCTGATTGGTGTCCTCGCAGGACATCAAACGTTTGGGCCCTCGGTGTCGAGGACGGAATTGGCCAACGGCGCAGTAGCGGCGAGCGCCCCGAGAGACAGAGAGCAGTGCTTTGCACAAGTCTCTTGTGTTTTCTACTATGAACGGCAAGACTGCTGCAATGCAGCTGCAATTGCGTCTGACCAGACATCAGAGAGAAGGCAAAATGTCTGCGATTCATTCGCGGCCAAGCCCGCGGCTGGTGGTGTCTGAACCCCCTGGCTCCAATCGGCAAGGTGGATCGCGCAAACGGAGGAAACCCCTGTCTAGCTTCAGGGCCAAACATCGTCTAGCGGGGAGGCGCGCCCGCGCCTCCTTTCTTGGCAAGTCGAAGCCATTCATCATCGATTCGCGGTGTGTGGGAAATCCCACTTTCCCTCTTGGTGTGCCAGGTGTGGTGCAACATTTTGCTTCTTTTCGTCGGTTGGACGTGCGTTGTTTTAATGCGATCGGGCGAGCGTTGAAGAGGTAAAGAAGCTGAGGGAATCTTTTTTTTTTCCTTTTCTTGTGCGGGTCATTGTTCTCCTGAGACTTCTTTTTCTTCTTGATCTGCAGGGTGCTGCTCTAGTGTGAGATGCCTAGATGCCGGGAGAATTCATCCCATCTCTGTCTACCCATGCACGCCTGAACTGAACACTGTTCTTGCTTGGGGTCCGGTGACAAGTTGCACACAAAGAATTATACACTACATACACTACAGACGGCAGCCCACCTGGAACTATTTAATGAAAAACCTGCTGATCGCTCTCTTATACACCAGCCGTCACAAGCCACAATTTTACGCAGCTCGCGCAACAATTTTTTTTTTCCCTTTCTACTATTGTCTTTCGGTCCCAGCTCGGCGACCTGACTTTCTCCCGACTGGCTTGCCAAGCAAAATCTGGGGGATCGTCAACTGCGCGTGCGATGCTTGCGCAATCTGAACTCTCTCCACACAAGTCAAGCACGGACATTGGGTCCGTTCGTTCATCCAGTTCAGTCCAGCACACAAACGAAGAGGGCTGGAAGAGGAGAGAGGGGCCGAGAGGAGAAACGTGTGAAAATGGCTTGCATGCTTTCGGCCCGTGGCTGCATCGCCAGTGGCGATAGCTGTACACTAGAGGCGCAGAGCTTTGATCTTTTGCGGTTCGCCTTTTCGCAAGAACGGCCTGACCTGGTCTGGTTTGTCGGCCTCTTGGATGCGATGGTGGAGGTCCGTGGTGTGTCTGTATCTGTGTGGTTGGGATCCGTGCTTTTTTTTTCCTCTTCGTTCCAACCACACCAATCATCAACCACGGTTTGGGCTCCGAGTTTCTTGAGAGAAGGTGAGGGAGGTTTGTAAGAGACAAGTGTGGGTGGGTGGTCCGGCTAATAATGTGCTCATCCATCCATCTTGCATGGTTTTTTTTTTTT
>Ga0247765_1000713_pt1 | contig 22776 bp, 8 predicted proteins | sample UWRJL106311C6_FD_179949 | JGI IMG/M metagenome (GOLD analysis project Ga0247765, IMG submission 179949) | Plant litter microbial communities from Arlington Agricultural Research Station in Wisconsin, United States - UWRJ-L106-311C-6 | ecosystem: Environmental > Terrestrial > Plant litter >... | reverse complement strand
CCGGGCAAAACAAGCCCAAACCTGCCTGGCCCACGACTTCTGGTGTCATGGCTTGTCCTCCACATGCCAACCTCAGCTGCTACCAAGCTACGTCCATCATAAAAGGCGGCTAGGGAGGGTACACAGAGGTACCTAAGTAACCTACCTACTACTACTAAGAACAATCCTACCCCTAACAAACCTGAAAATTGGTACACAAGATTTTGCAACTGGGTTTTAAGCACTGTGTGGTTAGCATGACTGAGTGGCTCCTTGAAATTTTTTTTTTCCCATGTCCACAAATCAAAGATATCTTGCACTCAGACTCTAGTATCCAGACGTCTGTGCTAACGCCACGTCGGGATGCCTGGCTCGAGTACCGACAACCCGTACAGGAGACATACCATCTAGGAAGGTACCTACGTAAGATCATTGCCATCATTCTTATATACATTAAACTAGATACCTAGGTACACAGTCTACATCACATCACATCAATCCCATACTTCTTCTCCCGCTCCCTCTCCCACCACCTCAACCCAAACCTTTCCTCGTAGGATGCAAAATCTCCATCCCCTCGCAACTGCCCTACCAACTCGCTCCCCTCAAACAATGCCATTACTGCAGCCACTGACCCTGGATCCTCCGGCAACACACGAATCGTCCGATCCCTCCACCCCACCAACCAAAACGACACAACCGCGCACACAACCAGCGCAATCAGCAGTCCCTCCAACAGCCGCGTCGCCACTTCATTCTGCACCAACCTTGCTCTCCCCGCTGGCTGCTCCAGCACTACTGCACCTGTGATGGGCCTCGGAGCAGGTTGATCCGGATCAACCGCGTCAGCGACACTCTTGCGCAGGTTCAAGTGGAGGGACTGTGCTGCGAGTTCCTGGCTGAGGGCATTGATGCGGCGAATCATCTCGCCAAGACCCGCATCGCTTTCTGTGTCCTTCCCCGTGTCTCTGGCCGAGGCAATCAGCTCAGCAATGGGAGGTTTCAGGTCAGCGAAATGAACCCCGCGGGTGAGATAGGAAAAGTAGCTGTCAAAATTGCTGTCGGCAGGGCTGACGAGGAGGCCCGGAAGGGGAAGGGGAATGCTGGTTTCGTTGAAGGCGGTCCATTTTCTCGTCGAGTTGGCGTTGTCGACGACTCTGGGTGGTGGGGTGGATGGGGAGTCGTCAACTTGAAGAGACGGGAGGAGGAAGGTAGCTTCGACATTGACGGCCTCGAGGGATGGTTTGCAGTGGATGACGGTTACGTTGTGTGTTTCGTTATTGGCGGCAACAGTGCCCCAGACGAAAAAGAGGTGCTGGGTGTTGTCGGCGCAGACCGTGTGTGGAAGCCGGAGATTTCCCCGCCCCCAGACTGTCTGCGCCAAAAAGCCAAACGGGCCAGGTTTTGGCGTCGACATCATTTGCTGGCTGAGGTCGAGCATGTTGTTGGCGATGCTGAAGCGATCAGGCAGTTTGTCGTCCTTGGAACAACCGATGGGCGGCGTGATGGTGTATTCTATCTGGTCTCTTCTTATACTGCCCTTGTCAAGTTTTATAAACTCTTGGAGCTCGCAATTCGACTGATACCTGGCAGCTGGGACCCGGGCTGTGAACCTGCCCGTGAGGTTGTTACCACTGACAGCGTCCTGCACGCGGGCCAGGTCAGGCATGGCGAAGGCAAACTCCTTGTATGTCCCCGCCGGATAGGGTAGGTTCATCAACTCGATGGCTTGCCCGAATAGACCGTCTTTCAGAGGTGAGCGAGCAGCGTAGTAGCCGTCCCAGAGGAGAGAGGCACGTCGAATATCGAACCATGTCGCGGTATCTACGCTGACGCTCCTGGGTGGCTGAGCAGATACCGTGGTGTACAAGCCAGTCGAGCAGATGGCCAAGATGCCACCCAGGATAGAGGTGACAATGATGAGCGACAGGCCAGGGGCCCGTCGACGCAGCGTCCGCAGCAGCGCAACGAGGGCGACGCTTGACTGCGGGTCAAACTTCAAGGCGTCCATATCGCTGCCACCATGTCTAGTCATTTGTAGGTAGGGATGCAACATCCTCGTCCCCTTGTCCATGGCGACATATGCCAAACCAAGTGAGGCCATGGCAAATGTGGGAAGAAAAGTCCACACATATTGGGTGTACCCTTCCGCGGGGACGTCAGCCAGACCGCCATTCTTTTTTGAGACCTCGAATAGCGTTTCGATAACAATGAAGAAAACTAACGTTATCACCACGGTGGATATCCTATACACCTTGGTCATGGCCGTGGGGAGGTAAAAGGGGAGCGGTTTGGAGATGCCCGAGGCCTCTTCCTTTTTCGTCGGAAACACTGTCGTGTCGTGCCGTAGGTCGTGTTGCACGTGTATGACTGTGGGGTCTCGAGATGAAGAGAACAAATAACCTCGCATCTTCTCGCTGTCACATCCGCGAGCTGAGTTCGTCAACAAGGGAGCCAATGCATCGCTGCGAGAAAGGACCTCGGCCGTGTCGAAAAGCGTCCCGCTATGATCCATGGACGAGCCAAAGTTGTAGAAAGCAATCGTGGCTGCCGACAGAGCCATTATGATGAAGAGCGCCTCCATGGCTCGGAGCACGGCGGTGGTGATGACGAGGCGCGTGACTGGCCGGACAATGACTCCAGGTAGTCGCTGATCCGCATTCGCTGGGGCTGCTCTAATGAGCTTGGCATTTAAAAACACCAAATCCCGAAACGACTTCCGAAGGGTTGCTGAGAGGACATCTTTGTTCTCGAATGCGGTCCAGCCCGGCTGTGGCATTGTCATGTTCATGATTGGGATCCATTCGTTGTCCACTAGGCGTCCAAGGTCGGACCTGGGAAAAAAATTGTTCGTTATACTTCGGGTTGAGAGAACGGTGTCGCTTGTGATAATGGATGGTGCGATGCCCAACTCCAACTTATCAAGAACCTCGCTGGATACGTCCAAGATGCTGCCTCCTTTTTCGTCTCCAACCTTAGTAGTTACTCGCCGTTTCGTGAGAGAGTATATGGGGTGGCACAGCACGGCCGTGACTTGGGACCTTTTGTTGGGAAGATCCACGACCACGCTGCTAAAGATGCGGCCAGTATCAATGTCGCGGCTTGTTTCGTCTGGTTCGCCGAATAGTGGGCTGAAGAACGTCGGGTCATAAAAGGTATCGACGAAAACCGTCTGGTTCAACCACCGAGACGAGTCATTGCCGGTCAGAGAGTGCGTGGAATCAAGCCGCTGAGACCCAATTTGCACGAAAAATGGGGAGAGAACATCCACATCGGCAGGGGGGACAATGTCAGCAAGGGAAAAGAGGTCTTGGTCAATGACAGAGAAATTGGCCGACCTCTTCCCCCTGGTCTCATAGTTCCACGAAAATGTCTTGCAGTCCATCTCGACGCCAAGGGTCGTCGTGTTGGCTGTGAGGGTGGCGTCAGGGGGCAGGTCGGCAGCGGCTCGCGTTGAGAATGAGACGGTGGCGAATTCGGGATTGACACCGGCCGGGGGCGGCACATTTCCCGTGTTAATGGCCCAAAACGCCACACCAGGATCGATATTTGCAACCACGTTCTCGACGAGACTATTTCGGTGCAAGCTGAAATTGAACCTATCCACGACTTGGAATTCGGCCGACTGGGTTACAGACCGACCTTCAGCGGCGAAAAGACCGGTTGACACAACAATGAGGGCTTTGAGAACGAATCCGCCAAAGATGGCCACACCAACAGCAAAATGTCCGGCTTTCAGGGACCGAAATAGGGACGTGATGCTCCAGGGTGAGCGGTAGTTGAGCAGGAGATTCTTCTCGGCGGGCAGAGGTTGGCGTCGCAGCTCGACCCACGGCATGGCGCTCTCGACCTGGTACTCGACCTGACCCCAGAGCGCAGCGACCAAGCTGAGAACTAAAGTTGGGCCGAACCTCCAGAGGTAGTGGCTGCTCTCCTGCGTATCGACAAAACCCTGGTCGCGACTGGAAAAATTGTTGAGGACCTCGATGAGAACAAAGAAGCAGATAAACAGCAATGCCATCCCGATTAGGGAGATGCGATGAAGGTAGATGGAGCCATGACGCGACCGCCAGCTTAGAACTCCGGCTCGCCGGCGGTGTCGCGCGCTTTTCCGCTCGTGGTACGCTGTGTCTTGCCCCAGTAGACTCGCATCCGAATTGTCGGCGCGGTTGTCATGGCGCGGGGGCGTTGGGGATGGCGCGCCCAAATCCATGGGTGCGCGTTTGGTGACTAGATATTAACAATAATGGTGGGATTCGTAATTGGCGAGGATACCCGTCTGCGAACATCTTGGGGTTGCCTCGTCTTTTTGTTTGATGCTCATTCACCAAAGGGGCGCGGGTGCAGGCACCCGGACTTGAACGGGAGTAATCATGGCGTGGCAAGGCGAGAGTCCGAGTTGTCCAATCAATGACGCAGTTCTTCCAGCGTTCCAGGTTCGCATCGCATCTCTGTTTGATGGGAATCTGACATGGAAGGTGCGGCTGAAACCCTGCAAGGGGCAGTGGTGGGGTTGAGTCGATCGCTCTTACCTTCACAGATATCACGGCCCTTGTTCTGGGGGAGTTTGGGTGTTGGGAATAAACAGTTTCAGAGCAAAAACTGAAATCTAACTACATGGCTCCTAAATGCACAATCCTATAGGCGTTGTCTTTAAGTTCTTGATCCGAGACCTAAGCCTTGAAAAATTCTTCAAGATGCGTGCCTCCGTAGCACCGGTTCGGCAAAGTCACAAAAACGGGGTGATAGCCATGAGGCCTATTAGTTCGTGCCTTCCCATCTCACTTTGCTCGTGACAATGCAGATGAGTAAGGTGGCTGCCTCAGGCACTGAACACTCGCTTGAAAGTGCACATGCAAGATGTGCTGGCATGATGAATTGGGAGACGCGACAGTCAAACAGCGCCCCAATTCTCTCCAATGATGCTGGCAAGGTTGATTTGCGATCAGCTCATGGCCTAGCAGGCCCTATCTGTGGGCCAAATAGACCAATCGTGTCGTTGCAGTCTCTGCTGCATGTGAAGCACTGCCCATAAATACCTATCAGCGAGGCATCGCCGGTCCGCTTCACGGCCCACACCCCGTCGCTGCTTTTTCATCCAAGCACCCCAAGACACAGCGCAGTCGTGAGGAAGGCGCGACAGAAAAGCACACCACTGACCAACAGGAACCACTTTCGGTCCGTTGCAGAGGGACACCAGTTTTCCTCGAGCCATTTCAATCCACAATAATTCTCTCTCCAAGGATTTATCGCGCCGTTCTGTTCGACACTTGATTGACATGGCGTCCCAGGCTGCGGCAAAGGAAATCATCAACGAGATCCGCCGGAATATGACGTTGGATGGGACAGTCGACCAAGAAAAAACGAAACTCATGAGGGGAGCCCTTGAAAATTCCCTGGAGATGTGTGTATCGCTCAAGACTCGGTCCAATCGTGGATATGACTGAGACTGGTGGCAGGCTATCTTCTCAACTCTACGATAAATCAACACACTTCATTGCCGAGCTCATTCAAAATGCCGATGACAATGTCTATGATCTCCGAAGGAACCCCCGGCAACAACCGACGATCAATTTCACCTACCACAAAAGAACCATCAGGATTGACAGCAATGAGACAGGATTTCTTGAAAAGCATGTGAGAGCTATTTGCAACATCGGACAGAGCACCAAAACCGGTGTCGGTGGTTGCACTCGATACATTGGCGAGAAAGGCATTGGCTTCAAGTCGGTCTTCAAGGTTGCAGATGTTGTATCCATCGCGTCCCGGAATTTTACTTTTCAGTTCGACCGATCGAAACCGCTGGGCTTGGTTGCACCGACTTGGATCGATCAGTTTCCCCACCAACCGTCTTAAGGGCTTCACATGCATTTTTCTCCAGCTGTCGCCCGATTGTGATGAGGGCCGCATCATCCAGGAGCTCAAGAATCTTGACCCACGCATGCTCATTTTCCTGCGCCAGTTGCGCGAAATCAACATTACCGTTACCGAAAAGAGCCACAAGCCATGGTCCCGAAAGCTTCAGAGGTGTGATAAGGTCGAGGATGGCATGCGCATCACCACTCTGCTCGGCGACGGCAAGGCGTGGCGCTACCTGGTGCCAAGCATCTGGTGACCGGTCTGCCCGAAGAAAAAAAACGGCCCCAATGCTCAGAGTCCGAAATATTGCTTGCGTTCCCGCTGGCAGATTTCCAGAAAGAATCGCCCAAAGAAATCCAGAGCGTGTATGCATTTTTACCAGTCCGATGTTACGGGCTTCCCTTTCTGCTCCAGGCCGACTTCCTCCTTACAACCAGCCGCCAAGACGTTATCGAAGACTCGGCATGGAATCAACATCTCCGGGATGCGTCCGTCGATGCATTTGTCGCTGCCATAGAGATCCTAGTCACTGGGCCGCTGAAGTACTACTGGCCCCAATATCTCCCTGCCGACGATGAGAAGCAGGACTTTTTCGATTCAATGCGGTAACAAATTCTTAGCCGCCTGTCCCGGAGGCCGCTGTTGGAGTCCTGTGATGCAAACTCAAAAGCCTTGCGTGTCCCGTCCTCGCTTTTTTGCGTTTCCTCCTCGGATCGACCCCACGCCACAGACGAGCATGGGGAGCTCTTCTCCCTTTGCAACGACACCAAGGCACGCTATGTCTCGCATAAATATCCAGCTTGGGCGACAGATGCACTCTACTCGCTTCAAGTAAAGAGACTCACGAACAAGGACTTTCTCAATGATCTGCAGCTGGCGATATCGAATGACCCTGTTACTTTTCAAGCTCGAGGGAGCCAATGGCACTCGAAACTTGCTACATATCTAACAAAGCTCGCAACTGACTCAAGTCAAGCAAGGCTGATATTCGGCATGGAGATTGTTCCACTCCAGAGATGTCAAGCACGCTCCGGGAAGACAGCGGAATGGGTTGCGGCCAACAACCGAAAAATTTTCTTCCTCAGCCAAAAGCCAACACAGTCCCGATCATACCACAGAGCATCAGGGTCGACATTGTAGACCAGGCGGCCGCGGAAGACAACAACCGGTGCAGGCTCTTCAAACTTCTCGGCGTCAAGCCATGCGACGCCGCCGAAGTCAGCCAGATGATCGTCAATATGCACAGTGGTGACGACCCTCTGTCCATGAATCTTAGCCGACAGGAGTTAGTTCAGCACGCCAAGTACTTGTATACCTCTCCGTGGCGTAGGCCTGAAAACGGGACGACTCCGTTCTGGTTTGCCACCGTAGGCGGCAAGGACGGTTCAACATGCCGCGGGACTAGCGCCTATCTCGGCAGCGACATTGCCCAAGGTACAGCCGAGGGTCGCATTCTCTCGTCTTTTGAGCCGAATCATCCCTTCCTCCACCACAGTTACTCGGAGGCCTTCCCCGGCGATGAGGAGAATTGGATATCCTTTTTGAAGCTTTCTTTCGGAATTCAGACGCTTCCGCGGCTCACAATCTCATCAGCCAGTGCACCCAAGGAGGAGTTTGTGGTTTCGGATCACTTCAGGTTCGTCATGGACAATTGTGATACTGAAGATGTTCTCGAGTTCCTCCGCGACAACTGGCGGCATTATTCTAGGTGGATTGAGGACCAGTCTCCCGCAGACTGTCCAGAGTTGCAGGAATCCAGATTTGGTGTCCGATCAGCCCTTGGATCCATGATGGTACGAAGTCGAGTCGGCATTGCCCCACTTAGGGAAACTTTGTTCCCTGGAATCGACAGCCGTATTGAAGAAATCCCGGGCATCCATATTCTCAAGATCAAAGATGCCGGAGACAAACGGTGGATGGCACTTGAGCATCTTGGCGTTTCCGTCAGAAGGGATGCCAAGTATTTGCTTACCTGTCTCAAGCAACTGGCGGGCTCGACAGTTGTGGGGAAAGACCAAGTTGGTCATGTCTACGCTCAACTCCAAGCCGAGTATGCGAATAACCAAGAGGATGTTATATGGTGAGAGAACATGCCATCTGCACTGAACCCAGGAGTCATGTGGATTGGGCGGTGCTGATGTCATTCGTCTATTCTATATAGGTCCACCTTCAGCAAACTGCCGTTGATTTATACAGTTCTCGGATCCACGTCGGCCAAGCCCAAACCACGCTGGACCAGTATGAAGGAATGCATCAGCAAGGGACTCAACATCGCGGCTGAGTATAATCAAAGCGCTAAACTCTTCAAATGCCTGCTCGCAAGTGGCCCAGGAGAGGTCGGAAGCGCCATCCAAAGTCTTGTCCTTATCGAAAGCACCATGACCCTTAGCAGGATCTCAGAGTTATTCACCAAAGTCAGTGACACATTAGCTGCAATCAGCAATCAAAAGGCAGCCAGCGTCGCCGAGGTCCTTAAAAACAAAGCGATATTCCCTATCCGTGAGACTCGGGGGGAAGCAGGCTATCAATCTCTGAGACCTCTGGGGTGTTCTTCAGACTGGTATATCGCGGATCTGGATCACCTGGCCGACAGCTTCGAGGGTGTCGTTCCCTTGCTCGCGTTCACTGGGGAGAATCTGACAGCTATGGATCCGTTTCTGGTTGCCCTCCAGCTTGAAGAGCGGAAACTGTCGAATCTTGTGCAAAGCGATGCCACCCCCGGTGGTAAGGTAAAGACTCATGCAGAACGGACCAGGCATCTAAAAGCGAGGTCATATTTATTTACTGCGTACGTAACTCCTTAATCAGTTTCTCCTCTCCCTCTCCCCTTCTCTAACCTGCGGGTACCAGTTTGATTCCAAAGACACACACAGAACATGATGTTGTGATGCCGTCGCTGGAGGAACTAGAGGCATGAGCTTGATTATTAGAAGGTATATTGTTCTATATAAGCCCCAGCGGGAGCTGGGGCGAGTTGTGGTTTTATATATAAAGGAAATAGCTTAACTACAGCTAAGAGCAAGCTCTTGGTCATAGGTGGCTCTGGTGGCTTGACTAGCTTCTTGGCACGATATACCCCCTATCCTTACACGGGCCCCACAATTGGCCTGGGCAAGGATGACTAATCGTGCTTTCAGAAGCCATTGCCGCCCTTTTTTACCCGAGAAATTTTCCACCCCTTTACTCCAAAAATCTATTCTTGGCTCAGCCTAGTTTTTCTCGTACCGCCAATCTCGATCCAATCAGAAATTAAGGTTAAACCCGGCTATTAACGGTTTAAAATACTTTCGAAATAAGTAAAGCTCTTTATTTTTATTAATTCTCGAAACACGTAAATACGTAAACGTATGCATAGCTTTTTGAATTCGCTTTAGTCGTTAAATTAATTACCTTAATTTCCCCAATTGTTAAATTAATTTTCGGATTGTAGGATTAACTTGTTTTTTATAAAGTTAATTACCCTGGTTATTTAATAGCTTATACTAATACGCGTGTAAATCCGGAAAGAAATCGTCCTAGCTAGTAACCCCTAATAAATATACTTATAGTAATCGTTTAAATGTAGGAGTATATTAGTCCGAGGTTTCTAAATCTGGTTTAAGGAAATGTTTAGTTTTTAGTAGCGATTTTAACCCTGTTACGAAGTGAATTTGTATTAATTCTTTCGTTTTTACTTTAATTATTAAAAGCTTTCCCTTTTTTTGTATTAACTTTATAAGTATATTTAAGGTTTTAGTTTTACCTCGCGTTTTAGTATTTGTAAATATTCCGCGCGTTTAGCTACCTATTTTTAATTTTACTGTTAGGCTTAACTTCCTCGATTAAGAGGTTTTTAGGTAGCGAAAGTAAGATATTAAGTAATTTCTATCCTATGTTTGGGAGGAGCTAAGCTTTTTTAGTAACGGTTTGTTTTTGTAACGTATTTACTTTAACTTCGTTATATACGTTTAATTTCGTTTTTGTATACTTAAAGAAAATTCTGCTGTAATCTTTTTAAGCCTGTTTATCCGTTACTAGATTTTACTTTGATTAAAAGAATTGTAAGTTAAAAGTTATATACGTTATTTTAATTTACTTGTTTACGGTAATATTGGGAGGTGCGAAAAAGGTTCCAAAAGTAACAAAAAATGCAAGCTTTATATTATAAGGTATTCGTATCGCCTTATTTTTTCGGAATTTATTTCTGTAACTAGGTAATATTATAACGTTTATTTTAAATCCAACCTTTTTATTAATACGTTGTTTAAAAATAGGTTTAAGGCTATCCTTGGAGTTTTATATAAGTTATTTAGGAAGTTTACTACTTTTCTCTCCTTTTATAGTAATAATAGTTTGGGTAATATTAAATATTTAAATAAATTTACTATTTTTGCTATTATTTAGAACGCTTTTAATTACGTTAACGTTTAAGAATTTAAATAGGAGATAATTAATTATACTTTTAGGTCTCTTTAGGAGTCGTATCGGCTTTTAGTTCCTAGTATTAGTATTTTTGTAGTCGAAGCTAAGTTAAATAACTTAAATAATAGTAATATTTTAGGTTAGAAAGTCCCGTTGTTTATAATAGTATTTATAATAAAATAAGGGTTATACCCTAGTTTTATTAAAAAAGTAAAGTGTAAGTTTAGGGTTAAATAGTTAAAAGGTTATAATGAAAATAATAATGAAGGTAAGGAGTTTTGAAACGAGTTAAGAGATATTGACTGGTTTAATTAGTTTAAACCCAAAATTAGGTTTTACGGTTTGTATCTTCCTTTACTCTAGTTTATAGTAAACGTGAGTAATTCTAATAATACTTGTTATATTAGTATTATTATTTAAGTAGGTTAAGATCTTTAGATGTAAGTTTTTAAGGAGAGCTAGAAGAAAATAGATAAGGATTTTGAGTAGTTAAGGTGTAAATATTGGTATTATAATTAGCTATTTATAAAGGAGTTTGTAGAGGTTATAAGAGCCGTAAAAGACGTTAATTTGGTACTTTTAAAGCTTGTTAAATGTTAAGTTATTAAATTAAATACGGAGGTTTATAAGGGGTTATTGTAATTATTAATTTTTAAAAAGTATATATATACTTTTATTTACTTCCTTTAAGCTTCTTTTAAAAAGGAGCTTGCTTTTACTAAAAAGGAATTAAAGGGGTTATTTGAGAAAGTCGTTAAGATTAGGAGTGGTAGTATTATTAAGAAGGTTATTTAGTTGCAAGTTTAAATAGATGTTGTAAAGGAGCTAGTTTGAGGTAATAAGTAGGTTTACCTTGTTAAAATTAACGAGAAGTTTTAATAAAAGCGGAGATTTATTTAGGATTTTATTTGTAAAGGGTTTAAAAACTTATTAAAAAGTTTAAAGAGTTGTTTTATTTCGAAGTAACGTTTTAGGGGATGTTTTTATATATGTTAATTAAATAAGTTAATTAGATTGGTATAAAGGAGTCGTAAATGTGTTTGTTAATACGCTTTACTCTTTCGCCTTTTAATTTTTTAAAATAAGCATTTTATTTTTTATACTTGCTTTAATTTTATGCCGTATGTTTTAAAGATTAATGAGTTTGATAAAGTATTTAAATTTCTGCCTTAATAAGCGTTTAGTTAACCTATTTACTGGTATTTTGTCTATTAAGAGGTATTTAATGGTAAAAGATTCTCTTTTGTATTTTTACCTTAATTATAGGTTTTATATATTAACGTATTTAAATTTAATATTAATACGTTTTAAGGTATTTGTAATAAGCTTGATTGTTTGTATATTATTATAGAAGATTGTTAGAGGGAAGGAGAATATTTCGCTAATATTTTTAAGGAGCCTTTTAAAAGCTATACTTTTTTTAATTGTAGTATTTAAAGCGTAGAGTTTTGTTTTAGTTAACGAAGTAGTAATTATAATTTGTTAAGTTGCCTTTTAGTAAATTAGGCTTTTTATAAGTAAGAATATGAATCCGTAAGATAATTTGCGCGTTTTTTTATCTAACGTAAAAGAGGCGTCTCTGGTGATTAAAAGCTATAAAGTTTCTGTTTAAATAGGTACGTATTAAATAAAGAGAAACCTTATAGTGTAAAAGTAGCTTAAGGTGTAATAAGCGGTTTTAATATAATTTTGGTTTGGATTAGTAAGAAACTTTAAGAGTTGGGAAATTATAAACGCGATATCTAGCCTTATTATAATAGTAGTATAAAGAATATTGCTGATAAGCTTTTAAAAAAGCTTGATTTCCTATTTTAATACCTCCCTTAAATTTTTAATGAACTTTTTAGTTAATAAGGGTATAAAAAAGTATTTTTTAATATTATTTACTCCGAACCTTTTTATGATTTTTTTAATATATTAATTGTAAATAAGTTAAAGTTTCTTACTTTTCCGGTTTTTAATTATACGTATACTTAAAAAGGTATTAACGTTATTTCCCCCAGTAAGGTTGTATTTCTTTTTAATCCCCTTTACTATTTTGTTTACGGTTTGCTTGTAGCTTTTGGGGTATATAAGGAGAAAATTATTTATATAAACCACTAAATATACTATATGCTTTTTATTATAAAAAAGGTAAGGTTTTTCTTTTAATCGGAAAAAACCCACCTTTTCAAACGTAACGTAGAAAATCTTATACTAAAGTATAGGAAAATTCCTTAGCTTATATAAAGTTTTATTAAGTAGTATTATAAAGCCCTTTTTCTTAAACCTATTAGGAAGTTTGCAAATTACTCCCGGAAGGTCTTCTTTTTAAATAGCGTTTAAAAACGCTTACTTTATATTAAATTACTTAACCTTCCAATTATTAATTGTTATGAAGGTGAATATAATACGTAAAATCCGCGCGGTTAGTATAGCTACGTAAGTATTTTGTAGTATATAGTAGTATTGGAGATCTCCTTATATAACTATATAAGCCTTAAATGTAAGGATCCCCCCAATTATTTTTTGTAAAAATACCTATTTAAGTAGAAGCGGGTGTTATTTTTATACTTTTGGATTAAATTTAGAAATCTTTTTTTTAAATTTTCCTATTAATAAATTTATTTATCTCTTAGGTGGCTGTTTCCAGGAATTCCTTTTCTAAGAGGTAGCTCTCGAGCTCCTTTTAGTTCTTTGGGGGTAAAAGTATTATAAGTTTTTCGTAAATTAGGGTTCTTTTACGGATTGTTGTTATTATAATTTTATATAGTACCGAAGGAGCAGCGAGAGCGCGTGGAAGAAGTACCATTGGGTTGCAGACACTTATGGAGCTCCCAACGACCGCCGACATAGATGCCGCCGACGCAGGAACGGTAGGGGCCGCGAGGATGAAGATTAGCAGGATTGCGAGAATTAGTAAAGGAGATAAGTAATAGTGGAGTGCTTACGTAGCGACTGCGCGGTTCCGCGCGGCGGTTTCGATCCTCGAGAGCGAGGCGTTGGTATCGGAGCTGGAAGTTATAGTATGCAAAGTGATGGATGATGATGAAAAGAAGAAGAGAACGAGGGAGAGAACCCCTTATTTATAGGTAAGAAAGGGCGAGAATCTGCGTTTGCGTACTATACTCGCTTAATAGGTAACGAGATTGCCCCGGTTAAATGAGGATGAAATATTAGATAAAAATATACTGGCGATACCCTTATGACCTCTTATCCGGAGTTTAACGAAGGCAAATTAACAACGACGCTACTGCGAAGGAAGGTATAACCCCCCCTCCTCCCTCTTTCCATTTAAATATACCGCTGATATTACGATGGTACCGCTGCTACGATAGCCTTTTTACAGTATAAATAAAAGCGAAATAAAAGCGAGGTAAATTGTAGAAAGAGAAAGAAGTAAATTACCCGTGGAAGAAGGTTATTGTCCGAATTGCGGGCGAACCGAAAGCGAGGTAATAAATATAAAGGAAAGAGCCCCCCCCTTTTACCTTCCGACGACGATACAACTGGGGTACCGGGGCCAAAGAAGAAAAAACGAGTACGGTCCGAGTTTGAACCGATATACGGGCACCCCCTATTCCCCTTTCTTTACAAATTGTGACAACTCCCCTCCTGTTACATATCCTGGGTAGGAGAGACCCAGACTAGTAGATAAAAGGCTGGAAGTAGAGTTGGTTTAGGTGCGATATCGTACCGATACTTGTACTATAGAAGCACCCACGGTGCCTAAACAGATAGATAGAGGGACCGCTTGCCCACTGGGGCGAGGATTAGAGGTCCTCTGCAGTGTAAGATTAATAATAATAATTTTATATAGTATATAGTAAATGTAGTCTCCTTTTTGGATTGCTTTTTACTAATTAGGTAGGTAGGTTTCCATAAAGTTATACTATTATTGATTATAATTAATTAAAATCTTTTTAAATTTGTACCAATTTTCGAAAAAAGTAAAAACTCCCTTTTTTATACCGGTAATTACTTTAACCTCTTTTTATTTCTTTCCCCTTAAATTATATTTATAAGTAGAAAACCCTATATTTAGGTTGGATATTTATTAAATTAGCTTAAATTAAGCTTGCTTTTATACTCGTGTTATTACTTTTAATAGTTTTTTTTTATAAAGGTTTTGGGGTTACTTTAACCCCTGATTGCGGATTTCCCCTAAATCCTTTTTAAGAAACGCCTTTGCCAGCCTTATATTTGGGATTTTTAGTATAAATTACAATTGTTAAATATATATTTGCTTTTAAATTTAATTGTATTTACTTCGTATTATTAGGGTATTTATTTATTTATTTATTTATCTTTGTAAGCGGGATCTTTTCCAAACGACTTGTATATACCTAGGCTTTATTATCCAAAGGTTTTTAATACGTTAAAGAAATTTTTATCGGTTTTTAAACTAATTTCTTGCCTTTAAGTATTTCTATTTCCGCTTTCCTATGCGTTAAAAAAATCAGTTTTAACCTTTAAAACGAAATCTTACTTTTAAGCTTTCGTAACTTTACTATTCGATTCTTCCTATTATAAAGCTTATTATAAAACCAAACCTTTAGTACCTACTCCTTACTATTTAAGTAAGGAGTTTATTAATATTAGAGTTATAAGTTCTTAGGTTGGGGTTAAAAACTTGTTAATTAACTTGCAGTTTTTCGGGCTTTTAGGTAATTTTACCCCTGAGTTCAGCTTTAAAGGTTCCTTACTATTTTCCAACTTTCCTTTTTTAGGTTCGTTTAGTAAATCGGGGGATAAGTTTATTGTTAAAAATTCGTTAATTAGATTAATAATTAAAAGGGGCTTACGCGCTCCCTTAGTTAAATTTACGTACTTTACTATATAATTAATCTCCCCTATGTTCAGGGCTTTCCTCTTCTTTTTTTTTAAATTTAAAGAAGAGTTTTTTGTTAAACGTTATATTACGCGTAATTATTACTCGGTTTAAAAGCGGTACCTAGATTCTGTAAAGGTTGGAACCTTTATAACCAATTAGATACCCTAGGTAAGTGCGCTCCTTGGTTTTAAAGGTACGTTAATTAATATTCTTTACCCTTTTGATTAGTAACGGATATACCTAGTATCTGTATATGTATACTCTAAACCAATTTAAACGTATATTTTCTATTTAAATTCCCTTTGAACCTTACTTTATAAGGTATTAGCGGTAATATTACCTAAACTACTAGTAAAGCTTTTCGTTTGGAGATATTTAGTTATTGCGCTTGCTTGGACTTATTTTGTATAAGTATACTATAGTAGTAATAGATTTTAGCTATATATATTCCGGGAGCCCTGCTTTTATTAGTATTTTTAGAAACTTTTCCTATAACTTTTTACTAATATATTTAATATTGTTGTTAAATTCGTAATAGGTGGTTCCGGTTATCTTATACTCGATACCCTCCTTTACAAGCCACTTTATAAGCTATGTCTCTCCTTTAGTACTATACGTATTTGTATTTTAATTTTAGCCGATAATGTAGATCTTAAGCCTGTATTACCTTTATACCTATTGTTTAAACCGTTGTAAAATCGTAGTAACGGTTAGCCTGGCTTTATCCCTTGTAATGTAAATAAAGAGCTTATTACTAAACTTGTCTTTTATAAGTATAGTATAATAAACGTTTCTAATCCCCTAATTAAATTTAAAAATATTTTACGTGATGTTTTAAAATAGTTTTTTAAATTAATAAGGCGAAGGTTAGTGGTTAATTACACTTTTGGCGTAAACTTAAGCGTAATTTTCGCATTTTTAACGCAAGAAACTATTTACGCTTCTTCTAATTTTAATACCCTTTGCGCGTTTAATTAGGTAATAAAAAGCGTCCCTCTTAAGATGTTTTAATTGTAGATGCTATAAGGTAATGGTATTTTCCCTTAGGTAATTATACGGTTGAGGTTTTACTCCCCTACTTGTAAACGCTATAATTATAGGGCTGAGTATACAAATGACTTATAATTTACTTAAAGGTACTAGATTGAATTAAAGGTAGGAGGAAAGAGGTTTATATTCGAAGAAGATAATATTATAGTAATGAATGAATTTACGTATAATTTTATTATATTTTAAAGTTTTATAATATAAGGTTAAGTTATAACTATAATATTATAAGCTTGCTATTTCTTTAAGTTTTCCTTTAGAAATAATATTAATATAAAGATATCGTACCGATACCTGTACTATAGAAGCACCCACGGTGCCTAAACAGATAGATAGAGGGACCGCTTGCCCACTAGGGCGAGGACCAGAGGTCCTCTGCGGTGTAAGATTAATAATAATATTAATATAAAAACCGGAAATTATAATAACGTTTTATAATAAAAGATTCTTTATATTTTCGCCTTCCTAACCGTTTAGATAATTTTTAAATATACGCGATTTATACCCAAAGATGGGGAAATACCCAATTTTTACCTTAATAAACCTACTTTACCTATTAGCTATAAACGAGTTTAAAAGGAAAAGCTCCTTTTTATTAACGATATAAAGGGCTTCGTAATTATTAAGGAGCGTATTATCTGAGAGTTAATATAGAACCTAACTTGTAGCTGCGTATACCCCTAAGCTTTTATTTAACTTCTTAAGTAGAAATAAATTAATGATTATAACGTAGGGATGTTTTACAAAAAGCTTGGTAGAATTGGATTCTTTAGGGGTAATTAGAGTAGGATTTTTTTAATTACGGGGTCCCAGTTTTATAGTTCGGAAATTTAGTTAGGTATTAGAAGTAATACTTGTAATTAAGTTTAGTTGCGCTTTTTCGGTTAGTAGCTTATAAAAATTAATAAAATCTCGCTCTAAGGGCGAGAAAAGGATTATTATAACGTTAATAAACCCGGGCTAGTTTCCTTTTCCCTTAGCGAAACTAGTTTTACCCCCGAAAAAAGCTTGTTTAAATTCTCCCTACTTAGTACGTAATTCCTTTTTAAGCTTACTATATCCTAACTTATTAAGGATAAAAAGGATTTAATTACGTTCCTTTTTATTAAAGTGTCTTTTTGAATAAACTGGGGCGTTAAGTGCGAAGTCTTTACTATAAACGAAATAAAAAGAGTTACAATTAATTAGCTTTTACTGGTATTTTTGGAGCTTATAAGGGCAAATATACTCGGTCCCAATAATTTTACTCTTCCTACTAAAACTGCTTTATTCTGTAATAGTGTAAAATCTATTATAACCCTTCCCCTTTTTCTCCTTAACGTTAAGTTTAATCTTTATTTCCAAATTGCAAATAAGCTTGTTTAGGGTTGGGAGTTCCTTGTTTTTATCAAGCAATCTAATATACTTAGATCTTTACCTTTTACCCTACTCGTTATTAATATACTTAATAATAATAGTAAACCAGTCTAAGGTAGCTGATAATATTTTAACTTTTTATACGCTATAAGCGAAAGCTTCTTTGTAAACCCTCTTTTAGTTTTGTATCCAAATGGTTAAATTAACCCTTCCAATTTTAATTAACTGTCACGGCACCAAACCGGGGCCGGTTCGGCCCGGAACTAGCAGCTACACGTGACCTCCCCAGCACCCAGTATATAGCCTACCTCTCGGGAGCCAGTTCCCTTTGGCTCCCTTCGTGCAATAACAAGTCTCTTTCCCCAGACCTGAGGTCGGCACCATGACATTAACCGTATTACGTTATTATAATTATCGCAAGTATATATTCGGGTAAGTTTCGCTCCTTCGTTAAATTATACGTAAAGTTTAGTAACGTAATTTTAAACCGTAATAGGTTTGTCTTATTAATTTAAAAGCTAAAGGTTAATTGGGTAGAGGATCTTTGCATTAATTGTACTTTTAATCTAGGCTTAGATATTTGTAAAATGCTGGAGCTGGTCTTTACGCCTATATTCTTTAACAGCCTATTCCTTTATTCGAAGATTATAGTATTTAAAGGGATCTAATACTGTTTTAACTAGTCTCGTTTTTGCAGCTTTTTCTAAATTAATAAGCTTTTCGTATTTAGCAAACTTTCTTTCAAAACCCGTATCCTAAAGCTAAATCTCGTTTAGGGTTCCTTGGAAAATCGGAGGATTGGAAAGGTTGTAATAAATTACTAAAGAGGCTTCGGCAAGGGGATCAAGGAGGTGCCAAATCTGTTGCTCTTTACAGTAAAGCTTTAGCGCGATATACCATTCGTTCTACTTGTTATACTTAGTAAGCTTAACCTTAGTCACGAGCTTATTATCGGTTAATATAGTAACGAGGTTAAAATTTAACAACAAAAGGTTATTAGGGGTATTTAAGAAAAGAAGTGCAAATGCTCTAAAGCCTATACAGCAACGGCTGACTTATACGCTCTTAGATACTGCTACAGCTTATAGAGCGCCGGGCTCATAACTGTAATGCCGTCGCTGGAGGAACTAAAGGCATAAGCTTGATTATTAAAAGGTATATTATTCTATATAAGCCCCAGCGGGAGCTAGGGCGAGTTGTGGTTTTATATACAAAGGAAATAGCTCAGCCACAGCTAAGAGCAAGCTCTTGGTCATAGGTAGCTCTGGTGGCTTGACTAGCTCCTTGGCACGACAGATGTCCTGTCGCGCCAGATGGAGCGGATTAGAGTCAACACAGCTGATCGAATTATCGAGACGTACACGCTCACGACAGCTAATGGCAAAACGCATACCGGACGAGAAGGGGAAGGGGAAGCAGTTATCTCCTGGACCACCGACGGCTTGCAGCTTTTCTTGACCTCGGCTGATGTTTCGAGCTGGGATGTTCCACTTGAAGTTGTGAACGCTATTGAGAAGCGATGCGGAATTGTCAAAGACGAGCACAAGAAGCTTCTGGCCATGCTTTTGGGTCCCACGAGCCTTGAGAAACTGTACCTCCGGTTTCGGAAAAGGAACATTGATTGTGTAAGAACGAATAAAACAGGTAAGATCAAGAGTGAAGTTCCCGTCTGTTGTCCGTCTTTCGTCTTGGCGTCCGAGCTGCTGATCTGACATGAAAACCAAAGAAAGGGGAAATCTGCCAAAGGATGGCTACTCGGCGAGGTCGGGGGATGTTCTGACGGTCCAGGATTCTGACCAAGCATCAGGCGAGTCATTTGTCGATGGGTTGCCCAAGTCCAGCTTCCAGCGATGTTTCTCATCTGCGTCGAGTCAGGCGAGCAACTCTCCCCCACCAAGCGACTCGAGGACGGAGATGCCATTCATGGACCTTCAATACGACGGACAACACATGCAAGCTGGAGCAATGCGCCCGGAACATAATAACACCGGTGGTTGCGGTGAAATTTATCGCATTATCTCCGGAACTAGTCGGGCGGGCATTCAGTATATTGGAGAGCTGATGGCATGTCTACCCGTTCTCTAGCAAGAGCAAACCTCGTGGCAACGATGCTAACGGTCTCAATACACTTCGTACCTGTTCTCTGAAGTGCTGGGAAGTCTGTACCAGGCAGAAACGCATTGGACAAGTGTGTTAAGACGGAAAGCTGGCATTTCACCGTTCCGTGCGTCTGGCAGGACGCTTTCTTCCTTCACATTTGCAGATCAAGAGACCTCGTCCAAAATAGCCGAGTTCCTCCACGAGCAGGCCCCAGGCTGCAAGACGACCGAGTTGTGGAAGAAACGGGCTCGGCCCCCAAATTTTCACTTTGATGTTGCTGTCACGCCTGGCGACGAACAGTCAACATTCGAGTGGACATGTTCACATATCGAGAGGGTAAGGGTTTCACCTTTGAGTCCATGCAATGCGCCATCAAATATGGAGTACTGACTACCAAACCGACAGATGCGAAAGCTTCGGCTACAGCAGCAGGAAAAACTAGAGCCACCTAGAGACGTGCTGGTCTTGGTGAGGATCTGCAATGCCTACACCGAGCCGCGGCTTCATCTTTTCGTCGATCCCTGGCGCCTATGTAGCTCAGGCCGTCTCGCTGTACCAGGCAATTGGGGACTGACTGCACGAATCATCGACGAGCCTCCACCCCCAGTGAAAACATCTGGGGCAACTACAGACATTCCCGCGGCGCCATACAGCTCCGTACCCCGTCCGCTAGTGACATCACATTACCCAGCGCCATTCATGAACCCCGGAGGTTGGCAGCGTCAAACCCCGCATATTATACCGTTCCAGCAGCAATATCCCAATCAGGCATATTACCACGGATACTACTACGGTCGCGGCCCAAACTATTACTCCCAGGTTCATCCAAATCCGTACCAGATCCACCACCAACCATCTCCCATTCCACCATCATATTTCAATCCCGCACCATCTCCCGCTTTGAGACAAGAGATGCCAGCACCTGGATACGGCAGGGCAGGGTATAGTGACAATAACAACAAGAACAACAACAACAACAACAACGACAGCAACAACAACAACAACATCGGTGGCCATAGCAAACAACAAAGAGAGGAAGAACACAACAGTCCTGTTCTAGAACTAGCTCTGAGGCCTGAGCTCTTTGCCGCCACGTCTAGAGGTGATGAGCCCTACCAGTACCGGACGCTGAACAAAAACGAGATTCGCTTGGTCAATCTCTGGCCGGGTTTAGCAGACTCGCCCCTCCGAGCAATTGTATATCACGCCACCCTTGAGAATCCGGGACACTATCGCGCTCTCTCGTATGTTTGGGGCAACTCGGATAAACCGCACTCCATGTGGACGCCTGATGGCCGTATACCGCTGACATGGTCGTTGGATGCGGCTTTGCGGAGGATCCGCCATCCGACCGAGCCCTTTGTACTATGGGTTGATGCTGTTTGTATCAACCAGAACGAGGCGGATGATGCAGCCAAGGCAGAGAAAAAGGCACAGATCCGATTGCTCCCCCATATATTTCAACGGTCCACATGTGTGTTTGCGTATATTGGAGGCAATGAGAGCGACGAGGGCAACAGATTGACGGATGCAGATGCGGCGGTCGAGACACTGATGCAGATACAAGCCCAAGAGATGTGCAAGCGGAAAGATATGAAGTGGCCTGAGCAGCTACCAGAGATACCTCCGACCTGGCAAGGCAAACCAAGACCAGCGGACAACGACCCTGCCTGGTCAGCCATCAAACACTTTTTCCATGGCCCGTGGTTCTGCCGGGCTTGGATAGTACAGGAGATTGTTTTCGCTCCGAGCGTGCGTGTCATAAGTGGGTCATGGATCGTGGATTGGAACGACCTTTTCAGCGCCGTCGAGATGATCCAAAATATGTCAGCCGCTCCGACGGGACTACACCAGGACGCACGCGAGGCGTGGTCAAACTTCACAACGTTAGCCGCACAGCGCGAGACCGAGGCGCAGAAGAAACGGCCCGAACTGCTTCAGGTGCTCGAGGACTTTCGCCACGTCCAGTCCAAGTACACACGAGACCACTTCTTTGCCCCGCTGGGCCTGTGCAAGAATACCGAGGACAAGATTCTCGACCCCGACTACCAGGTCGACTTTTCCGTCCTTGTGCGCCGATACGCCTGTTTCATAGCCAACCAAGACGGAGGCTTGGGCGATGGTGGAGGCTGCAACATGATGCAGATGCTCTACCGCGCTGGCTGCTCTTCCCAACCCGCCCGCTTCCCATCTTGGATTCCCAACTGGACAGCTCCCACCCTCTGTAGCAGCCTATACTCACTTTCTCACCGTGGTGCACGCTGGGCGGCGTCAACGAAACCCAAACCCGAGTTTCGCTGTGATATCTCCAGCGATGAGCTTGAGATCCAAGGCCGACTCGTCGACCGCGTCACTGAGATCAGCCGTGCATGCTGCACTCACCAGCAACTAGGTCATTACCTCACTGAGATTGAGTCATTTATCCAAAACTCCCGTTTCTCCCCTTGGGGTGATCACTGTGACCCCAATCTGGCGTGGAAGCTCCCCATCGCTGGCGGTGCAACCCTCCCGCGCAACCAGTCGGCGGGTTTACCGGGAGCCGACATGTGCGCGTCATATGAGGCTTTGCGTGTGTTCCTCGCTGCTGGTGGATCGGCTGAGACACCACCTACGGCACCACCAACAAACACGCAAGACATTGTCCTGGGACAATACTGGGCGCGGGCACAAAACTACCTCGCGGCATTACGCGAGACTTTTATCGGATGGCGCTGCGTCATCACACAGACTGGGCTCTGCGGGATCGCTCCTGGGGATGTGCTCGTCGGAGATGTAGTGACGGTGATAGATGGCGGAGCGGTACCCTTTATCTTGCGCAAGGGTAGTCGGGGACATGGTTCGTTCCAGCTGGTCGGCGAGTGTTATGTGCATGGCCTGATGAGCGGGGAGGCGGCGGACATGGCAGCATTGGATGGAAGCGAGAAGGAGGGTGCGATGCTCAGGCTGTACTAAACGGGTTCCAGACGCCCTAAGTGATGGGTACATTATTATTTCTCGCCGCTCTTCCCTAGTCGGTGTTATAAAGCAGGACAGCACTCTAAACTGCCACATACGACCATACCCACTGGAAAACTCGGGATCCCGTCCGCTCTCCCATAGATAAGTCAGTGAGGGCCAGACTAGTAGTTAGTAGTTGGATCGGTGGCGACTAGTGAATCCCTGGTGTTGTATTTTTTTTTTTTTTTCTCTAGAGAATCTCGTCATTTTTACCCCTTGCTTAT
>Ga0247765_1000712_pt1 | contig 22789 bp, 28 predicted proteins | sample UWRJL106311C6_FD_179949 | JGI IMG/M metagenome (GOLD analysis project Ga0247765, IMG submission 179949) | Plant litter microbial communities from Arlington Agricultural Research Station in Wisconsin, United States - UWRJ-L106-311C-6 | ecosystem: Environmental > Terrestrial > Plant litter >... | reverse complement strand
CTCGGTTGGTGTTTTTTTTTTTTTTTTTTTGGGTTGGGGGGGGGACCTGATTTCAAAAGCTTGAACGGAACTTTGTCGTGGTACGAGCCAAGAGATTCATATTGCATTCCCGTTGCGACTACTACTAGATTCTACTCTGAAGTTCGCTGTCCATGTTTCTTTCCCTTCTTCAGCACTGGTCCAATCAGCTCGTTAAACTGCTTTCCAACACAATCTGTAGTTCCAGCTTAACAACCATCATCCATCCACCGCAGAGAGAAATTCCAGAAGGAACCTCGTCAAGCCGGTCGTAGCATCGAACTAAGATGGGCAAAATATCAGGGTATAAAGACTTCAGCTGTCGACAATTGACTCGTGAGAGATGTGTGTATGCTAAGAAATAAGCATAGAAAAAAAAAACTCGTAACTATCTTAGTAACATGAAATAATTGGGTTGGGAGCTAGCAGCGTGAAAGGGTGGTGGGGCGACATATGACTTGGAGTGCAGGGAATGTCGGCATAAGCAAACGAGCAAGCAAAAGTGGAGAGAGAGGAGACAGGCAAGCTGTAGGACGTAAAGGCTGCGGAGGGAAGGAGAGCAGGTCTCTAGAAACGAGAGAGCATAGGAGTCCAAGATAGAGACTAGTTGTTCTTGTTCTTCTTGCCAAAACGGGGTGGTACGAATAGATCGTACGGAGACAGGTCTTCGTCGGTGACGTAGAAGAAGGACGTGCCGTAGCGTAGAAGTTCTTTCCTGTCGTTGAACTCGTTCCATTCGATTTCTATGGCCGCATAGACATAAATGTCGCCTATTGAGGTAGGCACTGTGTAGGGCTGAGTGAGGGACTGGGAAGTGTGACCCATATCGGCGACGGCTCTTCTGCCGATGACCGGGCATGTTGCACTAGCGTCTCTCATGGTCATTGCCGCCCAGGGCTCATTGTTGACATCAGCCAAGGAGATGTTCAGGTTCTAGATGGTAGCGTCAGTCGAGTTCTACATGGCGGCGTCTCGCTCCATGGAGGGATACGCACAGGCGGGCTGGGCTGGTGCGTGTAGTTGCCGGTAGAGGAGCCGCCAGCAACGTCTTGCTCGTTGAAGTCGGGGACAGACCTTGGTTGATCAGGGTAAAAGGGATCGCCGACATCTTCAGGCCACGGGTCTCCTCCGGGGTCCTGCGATGGTGGGTTGGGCTGGTCTGCTCCCTTTTGTTTCTTGTGCTTTGTCTTGGATGAGCTTCCAGATGTGCTACCCTTCCCCTTGCCTTTGTCACCACCCATGATATGTGCTATGGTAGTATGATAGCGCGCGGAGAACGAAAAAGGTTTATTGGAGGGATCCGGGTCGTCAGGGGATAAGAGCAGTCAGAGTCATGAGCAGCCTGCGAGGCAAAGAAATCAAGCCGGAGAGGACACCCGACTGCCCGGAGCGGCAGCGCCGATACTTATACATTGCTGGACTGCCCTTCTCAAAGCCCTCAATGATATCAATCTCTACGGGCGGGGTCGGTGCTGGTCAAGCGCTGGAAGACTGTCCACATGTTTCCGTGCATAATAGTGTGTTTTTATTGGCAGGATGCCGTTCGGTATAGCAACAGCTCCCCGATTGCAGGTGTGGTGTACGAATGGGGGTCTGGGTGAGAGGGGTGTCTCGAGAAAAGAGCCGCGTCCGTCGGGGTCTTCAGCATCCCCCCGCTAATCTGCAGCAGCTCGAGCTCCTCCCTTCTCTCATCGAATGCATGATGGGCCCGTGAGCGTGTCGTTCCGTCTCGTTGAGCGCTGGCGGCACCGGGCCTACGCTGGGACCGCCGCCGTGGGCCGCATGCAAGTAACCAAGCTCCCTACGGGGGCGGCAGATGGAGCCTTGGCCTTCGGGCTTGTGGCCACCCACCCTCCAATGGCCCAGGCGTGTTCGCTCCCCCTCCTCCATAGCACTAAAGCTGCGTGCTTTGCATGGTTGAATCATTCAGCGGAAAGCGGAGGCTTACTCAGTCACCTCCTGAGCTGCGCTATGATTCTCCCTGAGCACTACCAGTCGCGCTGTGGTTATCTGTTGCTGTCCTGTTGAAAGCGGGCTCTGAAGGATGTAGTCCGGAGACGGGGGCAAGAGCGCAGAGAAAAAGCAAGCAGTTAGCCAGCCCTTGTCCGCCGACAGCTGGGTCCAGGTGAGTAGCCCTATGGGCACCAGTAGGGCTGCGGGCCCGATGCAAACCATTCGGCATGTTCCCGCGTGTCTGGATTCAGGATACACTTTTCCATTTGCCTTTCTTGTATAGGTTGCTCAAGAGCCTCAACTGCGATCTACGCTTGTATCAACGACATGTGCTGACAGTGACACGGCTGTTTCCTCGATGTTACGAGCTAGGGATGCTACCGTAGGCTCAGCGTCGCCCTCAGCGAGCTCTGCGCGCTCCTGAACTCGAGGGTCGGGACGCGGCCCAGCAGTTGACGACTGTTTGACAACACAAAGCGCCGCTTGCCACCTGCACTCAACGAGGGGCTCAAGTCGGCTCTGCATAGCGGGGAAGCCGAGGCGGTCCGGAGACATGTGGTTGCTGACCAGCCATGTCCTGTCCTTGAATGTGTTGACCACCTTCTGTCTTCAGATGCAGGACTCGACTCGCGGAATACCAATTCTCCTATCATTCCCTGGCAACGTTCGTCCCCATGTCTTGAAAACTGCCGTCGCCTGCCGCCGGTTCCCACCCCATAGATGAGGCACGGCGACCCCCGCGTTAGAGGGACGAGCCGACATCGAGGAGTCGGAGACGAGCTACACCAAACTGGATGTTGTTTAATGCCACGTCACAGCGCAGTGGCGGCCGCTGGTGATTCGTATTGGCCGAGGGACAGTTAATGGCGTCTGGCCGTGGGATGTTGCGACCTTTTAGAGAATCTGTTTGGTAACGGTGGTTGAGTCTTTGGGTTGGCGGGCGACCACATCATGCACTCCATGCAGGCCGCTTGACATGGCCTTGAACGCGGCTGACAACTTGACTCGACGAGTCGATTTGGGCCGACCTTGCCGCTGCTCTAGACGCCAACTCCGCAAACAGCAGACCGCATTTCCTGGGACGGACAAGCGTGCAGCTGTTGTGTTGCCAAATCACTGCGACTTTCATACCTTCGGGAATGACTTCACGTGGTGCCAATAGAAGCTGGGTTTATACCGACAATAGCTTTCCCCACCTGCCCGCACCCACTGTTCGACATTCGTTTTTCCAGGCCGCTGCAAGTAACTGGAAACCGTGCTGGACTGTTTCTCACTGTGGTAGCTAGTTATTCGGCGAGTTTCCAGGATGACGTACCCGTTCCTGCACCTAAGGCGTGTCGCCTGGCCATCTGACCGTAGGAATTTCTTCATTCCATCCCGGTCACCTCTGGCGCAACGAACCAACGTGCGTCGCGCCGCCGTGGAGAGTAGACAATCCCTTATCGTCAACGATCATTGTTCGATATCAGCCACTTCAATCGCAGATTCCTCGGAAATAGGTCTTGGCTTATCGCGTCATTGGCTAGCGCTGGCTTCAGCTCCTGCTGTAAGACTGTTAGCCCAGGACTTCAGATAGGCTCTGGTGGAGGGGCAGTCTACTAGCGAACTGGTCGTTCTAAAAGACCTACAAACTTCGTAGAGCCAAAATGGGGGTTCGTACTCCATATACTCATGCAAACCCACCCTATACCTGGCTCTGAGCTGATGCTGCCCAGCATAGCGCTCCAATAAACCAGCTGGGTAACGCGCTAACAAACCGCCCCGCAGATTTGGTCGTATCTTCTATCGGCCCGCCGAGCGAATGGGAGGTGAGAAACCGGGGAGGCTGACCGCTCTCTCTGACGGGGTGGATCACGCTGGCTTGCCTCTCTGCCAAGCTCAGCCAACCAGGCGCAGCTCAACCCCAAGGGACAACAAAGCCTCAACATCCGCCGACTTCCATCGTTCTTTCGTCACTCAAGGCGATCTCGACTTACGAGCCCTTCCTCGCACCACGTTTCCCTAACCAAGTGTCGTGCCAGATCCCGTTTTGCCCCAGATTTCATCGAACCATTTGGTCGTCCGCCAAGATACCCCGACTGCGTCCACTCCTAAGACCACTTGAAGGCGGGGCTGTCCGCGGGGTCCCCCCAGTCCTCGAGCAGCGAATGAGAAGTTGACAGACGCACGACGCGCGCTCTCGCAGACTCCTATCACGATTCACATCTCACCGATAACCCGCACTTTCTCCTCGGCCTTTCCCTTGTTTTCTCTTCCTCATGGCTCCAGCCGACGATGCGCCCCAGGCGCAGTCGAGACGAACCGGCAGGATTTCGATCGCGCCAGGGCCGACGGACGCCTCGTCTACCCAGCGTCGAAATGAAGGTCAGTCATCGGGGAACGGGGGCGAATACCGTCCACAGAGGTTGCTTACAGCCTCAGAATCATGGGTTGAGATTGCGTCCCAACCGTCCTCCTCCTCCCTGTCGTCGATGGCGGACGAGATTGTGACGACCGGCCTCCGCGTTGGAGCCAGCTCCTACCCCCCGAGGCGAAGGCGCTTGCATCAGCAGCCTATATCGATGCCACCGTCGTATGTTATTGGGCACGCCGCCGCGCACGCTGGGACCAGTAGCCAAGAAGAGTACGACGAGACGGAGAGCGAAGAGGATAGGGTCATGACCAGCTCAACTGAAGGACTTCACCCGGCAACCGGCCTGCCGCGTCAGCAGACGGCTGTCCGGGCAGGCATCGATACAGATACAGATTCTGATGATGACGAGAATGCGACGGCTTTGGGCAGGCCGTCCAACTCGCCCACTTTCAGGCCGCATCCCAACGCCTTCTCCCATCCACCCTCGCATCTCGCACACCGCCACTCCGCGGGCTCGGTATCCTCTTACCGCTCATCGCAAAATCGCTCTGGTGCAAGTGCACGTTTGCACGCGCGATCTCATCGCGGCTCGCCAGATTACATGTCCCCGGCTTTTCAGGCGGACAACGATGCCGCTCTCCGTGCATCTCTTACCACTCTTCTGTCCTGCGCTGCGGCCGCCCGTGGCCGTTCCAAGGCGGATGACGATCATCAGGCGGGCCGCGCTGGTGTCAGCCCCTCTGGTACGGGCACTGGTGTAATGCCCAGTTCACACCCACTGGGGTTGCGCTTGGTTCCGGAATCGGAGCTCATGGCCGAAACCCCTGCCCCAACCTCCCTGGGACACCGGCCCGGTCTCACCAAGCATCCGGCTAGGACTTCCTCGGGCTCGAGCGCCCCGAGCGCCCCGAGCGCCCCAGCCTCCACCTCCAGTCACGAGCGGGACGCCGTGGCGGAAAAGATGAAGCGGGCTACCGCCACACAGGGCAAATCTCTGCGTGCCATCAAGAAAAAAAAGACCAGCACCACGGCCGGCGCTGAGGCGACTACCTTTATCAGTCCCACGCTGTTGACATGGGCCGTGAGTGCTGGTGTTGTCGTTCTCGTGTCAGTCGTTGGTTTTGGAGCAGGCTATGTTATCGGCCGTGAAGTAGGCCGACAAGAAGGTGCCATGAGCCTTGGTTCGACCAGCGCAACTTCCAATGCGACGTGCGGGCGGGATCTCGTCAAGGGGGCAACGCTGAGGAGATTCCGATGGGGGTCCATGGGCAGAAGCGTTGCAGCCTAACATAATTAGGCCACTTTTTTTCCCCGTCGCGCTGGGGTGCCATCTCGGTCGGAAATGAATTTCACTCACATGTGTCATGGGTAATGACGGTATGTCGCTATGAAGGTACGACGTATCTGAATCGGGGGAAACAGGACGCTTAATGCATGCAGCATCTATCTGTGCGGTTGTTCGGGCATTTTTGATTTTATCTCGGTAGGCTTGGGTTGAGCAAATGGCCGTCATGACATTTGGGTGTTTTGGACACTTATTAATACCGATTACCCGATCTCAGCGAGGTTGGTTTTTCCAGGTTCAGGGTGACCGGGGATCGCCACAGCGCAGAGGCAGCTTAGTATCGCTGTCGAGAGCGAGAAATATCAAGCCACATGAGTGTGCCGACCTAACTATGATCTTTGCCCTACGCCCCTGAACCTGGAAAACCCAAGCTTGCCGAGAAAAACCGGTATGCTGACGTTCATTATCCTTCTGGGTACTATTATATTTGCTGCGAAACTGGACCTCATGTTGCAATATTGCGATCGATACGTTCGCTATTTCAATGACGTGAATTACTGACGAGATTACCTAGAGCACTGCAGTGGAATACGAAGGACGAGGGGTATAGTAACAGTCTGTCGTGAGTAATGGGATACTTACCAGGGCAAGAATTAGCCATGTCAAGATCAACCCGTTTACGTGACGAGATGCGACTCGTAGGTGGATGCTCCGCCCTCCCAAGCCAAAAGTCAAAACCCGAACTTTTTTGATAACCGCAAGCGCCGTTATGAAACCCTCGGAAAGCCACAAATGACAGGAGCCTGGTCCGTGTGTTTTTGCCAGTCCTGTCAAAAAGCCCACAGAGCCCACGAAAATGGAGAACCCCAAGTGATCAGAGCCCACAAGCCCACATGTTTCAAGGAGCTGTCACAGAGCAGCCCGAATTCAAGGTCAAGGTCAAGCCCTCAGGTGTACCGTTTGCTTCATGGTAGAAGCGCCCTCTTGAACCCCAGAGTGTCTGAGCGAAGCCCACTGTACGGTCTTTTGTGTGCGGCTGTCACCTTAGAAGGTGATCTTCTTGCCCTGGAAACCAGAGCCCCCACCACGGCTACCACCAAATCCTCCGCGGCCACCTCCACGACCGCCGCCACGTCCACCACCAAAGTTCCCACGACTACCACCGCGACCTCCGCGACCACCACGGAACCCACCACCGCCGCCGCCGAAACCACCACCACCACCGTTGTTGTCACGGGGCTTGGCGTAGTCGAGACGGATAGGACGGCCCTCCAGATCTGAGCCGTTCAAAGCGTCGAAAGCAGACTTGGCCTCATCAATGGAGCTGAATGTAACGTAACCAAAGCCTTTGGGGCGACCAGTCTCCCTGTCAAGACATGTAAGTGGTGACGGCGCAAAAGTAGGATAGGGGAAGGACTCACTGTTCAGTAGGAAGTCTAAGGCTCTGGACCTGGGCGATCTGGTTGAAGAAAGCGGAAACAGTCTCCTCGCTGACGTGGAAAGACAAGTTGCCAACGAACAGGGTATCACTAGGGGGACTGATGGTATCGCCGTGCTTCTTGGCGCGGTCAGCAGCACGGCCAGAGGCGTTGTTGCTATTGTTGGCGGGCTGCTTGGAAGCCATGTCCAGGCGCAAATCGCGACCCTCGAGCTGGGTGCCGCTCTTGGATTTGAAGGCCGTCTGGGCAGCCTCGGGGTTGGAGAAGTCGACGTAGCCGAAACCACGGGAGCGGCCAGTCTCCTTATCGTAGACGACACGGGTACTGACCAAGCCTTCGAACTCCTTGAATGCGTCATAGAGGACATCGTCATCAACAGCCCAGCTAAGGTTGCCAACCCAGATAGTGGCGCTGTTCTTGTTTTCCTCATCATCAGTTTTGGTTTTCTTGGTAGCAGCCTCCTCGGCCTCATCCTCGGCCTTTCTCTTCTTGCTCGCGGGCTCCGGCTTGGTCTCCTCCTCAGCGGGCTCGGACTCGGACTCGCTGGAATCGCTGTCGCTTCCCGAAGAAGAATCAGACTCAGAGCCAGAATTAGAGTCATCCTCAGCAGACTACTGAATGTTAGCAAATAACCCGACGATGTGGTGAGTCGGGACTAACCGGTTCCTTAGCGGTAGGCTTAGCCTTGCCGTTAACACCGTTGGCAGCCTTCTTGGGCTTCTCCTCGTCGTCGTCATCGGAGGAGTCCGACGAGGAAGACTCGGCTTCCTCCACCTTCGCCTTGCCGTTGACGGCCTTCTCTTCCTCCTCATTATCAGAGGAGTCGGAAGAAGAAGAAGAGTCAGCGTCCACTTTCGCCTTGCCGTTGGTAGTGATGGGCTTGGCGTCGGTCATCTCCTCGTCGGAATCGGAATCCGAGTCTGACGAAGATGAACCAGAGCTCGAGTCAGCATCAGAGTCTTCGGCCTCCGACCCAGAGCTGGCCTCGGACTGATCAGCCTCAGACTCGGAGCTGGAGCTGTCTGAGGTTTCCTGCTTCTTTGACTTCTTGCCGTTCGCGACCTTCTTGGTAATTTCCTTGGAGGAAGCCTTAATGGGCTTCTCGACGACCTTCTCAGCTTTGACTTTGGTGGCCTTGATCTGGGCGACAGCTTTAGGAGGAACAGACTTGGCCTTAGCGGCCTTCACGTCCTTAGACTTGCCCATTGCTATAACTTGAAGCGGATATAAGAATCAAATGTAGTGAATCGATTGGTTGTAAGAAGAAAAACCAGGCGCAGACTTTCTGCGATGAGGCTCATTTATATGTTTGGTGAGTGGAAGGGAAAAAAAAGTAAGAAGGCGCAGGCAAAAAAGTCTTATCGGCTTGCAGAATTGAATTTTCTGCGGGGCTGTGAAGGCGGTGAAACTTAGCGTTGCGACGGAACCATCCTTGGCTGCTGCATTCGGATCCATATGCCTAACCTTTCAGGCAGAAAGGCCTCAACGCTCGAATCCCTGAACTGGTGCTTCCCATCCTGAGCTCAACTACACAGAGCAAGACAGTAACACCCACCTCCGCTTCCTTGACTCGCAATCTTCAGACCGGCCCCCGAAAATTGATCCCCCCCAGGAACTCGTACAGAAAGCATGCCTACCCCCGAATCGGCGGCCTTCCTGGCCAAGAAGCCCACTGTTCCGCCGACGTTCGACGGAGTCGACTATGACGACACCACACGCCTGAAGCAGGCCCAGGACGCCATCATCCGGGAACAATGGGTCAAAGTCATGATGGGCCGTTTGGTACGGGAGGAGCTCAGCAAGTGTTACTATCGGGAGGGTGTCAACCACCTAGAGAAGTGCGGTCATTTGCGAGGTAGGCCTGCGCCCCTGCATCCTCTCGCCGTCAATTGCGATGCTTCTTGCCATCTTTCGACGTACCCCGTGAGATATTGCGCTAACGGGTTCTACAGAGCGATATCTCCAACTTCTCAAGGAGAACCGAGTCAAGGGCTACCTATTCGAGCAACAGAACTACTACACCAAGCCTGAGGGGCAATGAGGGTTCGAACGCCGAGTCTTAGGGTGGATGCTATGAAAATTGGGGTATTTGTAGGAGCTCTGAGGCACGATGCAATTGCCAGCTGAGGCGAATAGCAATAACCTCGTTCACAGCGCCGGGGAGGGGGTCATTTCCCGAAGTGCCTACGCGCCATGACGAAGACCTGTCCAGGGAGACGGAGCTTGTAAATACAATAAACATTGTTCGTAAAGCATAATTCATGCCGTTGTGGCCCAATACCGAAAGTTTGCAATTGAATTGACTTGGCTTCAAGGCGCAGTTTCTCGAGTGCTTACCCAGCGGCACGCCAGCATATCAAAGTTGCGCAATGTGCCAATCCAGACCGCCGTAGAATTTTTTTGCTTGGTGCTTGGCTTCCTGCACCCAGGAACGGGGACCCAGGCCCTGACCTTCAACCACTCGACCTCACCAACATCCGCCAAACCCACAACCACCACCTCCGCCATGATCTGCCGAACGTGTCTCCGATGGGTGCCAACCCCCGGTCTCCGGCCAATTGTACCGCGTGCAGCCTTTGCGACAACTGCGCGGGTGCAGAACGCCATGTCTGCTGCGCTAGCACACTCAGACACTGCGAAGTCGCCCTCAGCACCCAAAGTCGACCCACTGATCGATCCCGCTCATCCGCCCGAAGTGAAGACGCCGCTCTCATCATGCCCAACCGGCACAGTGCTGCAAGGGCTGAACTACATCAAAGGCAAGACGGATCCCGTGGCGTTGCCGGACGAGGCGTACCCGGAGTGGCTCTGGAAGTGCCTCGAGGTGAAGAAAACGGCGGATGCGGCGGTAGACGCAAATGCGGGTGATGAGTTTTGTATGTATTTTCTCCCTTCTTTCTCTGCTTTCCGCTCTGATGGTGCTCTGATCGTTACCTAATCACCGTCCCCAACACAGCCAAGTCGAGGAAACAACGTCGGTTAGCAGCGAAGCGCCGCCAGGCGCAAGAGACCAAGCTCCTTGCCTCGGGTAACCTTGAGGCGCTGGTTCCCAGGGTGCCGCTGCCTGCACAGTCGATCAACCTTCCCGGTGGGGGAGACGGCAGCCTGGAGGGCGTCATGGAGGCTGCAGACAAGCGGGAGGAGTTGCGGAAGGCTTTGCGCAAGGACAGGAAGGCCAAGATCAAGGAGTCCAACTACCTTAAGACTATGTGAGCTATTCTCGCACAGTTTTGTGTACGATGGTGCAAATACGAGAGCGGGATCATGGAGATGCTGGGTGGGGGCACGGCGGGAGCTTTCCATGCTGGCCTGCCATCACAGTTCGTGTGAATACCACGACAATACCCGAGTTAGAGGGCCGGCATCACACAAAGCTTTGTCAGAGAACTGACTAGCTAGCATAGGTGGCTTGTGAGCTTCTGTGTATTATCTAGGACATCTGCTACCCTGACAAGGTCTTCCAACCAGGTCATGTAATATGGCAGGCTCTCATCAATCTAGTCCTCATCCACCTCGCCGATGGCAGACTGCTTTAGTTTGATCTCGGATTTTACGTTTCTGATGCTAGTCTCGATACGTTTCCTGAGAACGTTGGAGTTGGACGTTGCCAGTTGTTCCTCCAGAGCGGTCAGCTGTTTCCTGAGCGTTGCAATGGCCGCCTTGACACCAGCGACCTCGTCATGCCGTTCCTCGTCATCGCCATCATCAACGTCGTCACCATCCTCGTCACCGTCCTCGTCGTCGTCATCGTCGCCGGACTCTTCTTCGCCCCCGTCAGCTTCCGGCCCACTCTCTTCTGTTTGTGCTGCGGGGGTCCCGGTATTGGCGGTGATAGGCGTGACGGCGTCGAGGCCAACAGCTGGCGTGGCAAGATCTGTCGGATCTCCGGGTGTTTCGACTGCGTCCATGAACTCAGCCTCGAGAAGAGCTTCGTCGACTTCGAACATGGCACTGTCCTCCTGCTGGATTTCAGCATCGCCAAAGTAGTCATCTGCCTCGCCTTCGGCATCTTCCTCCTCCTCGTACTCGTCTCCCGATTCCTGCTCGGGGATTTGTGTCTGCCTCTCGTCCACAAATTCGTACTTCGTGTTGACTGCCTCCCTATCGGCGGAAAGCAGTCGCTCCACCTCAGCCTCCTTGTTCTGGATCTCTAGCTTGCTTAACCGTTTGCGGAAACGGCGGTTCCGAGCATCGTGCATTGGGGGTGTAATTCCATGGGGCCATCTCAACCCGTGCTCAACTGCCTTGGGCAAGGGCGAATGCTTGGCTTCCTCCTCGTTCTTAACGGGCGCAAATACCAGTAGTATCTGGCAGATATCCGCAGATTTCACCATTGACTTCTTGTCCCATGTCTTCATCCCCTCTGTGATGGTCGGGAGATCTAGCAGAATGGCAGCGTACGGCTGACCTTGCACGGTGAGCATCGCGCGGCGCCCCTCCTCGTCCAGGAACTTCATGCTAATGTCTGCCCCGCCTTGCACTTTGGGGATGCCAATCTTCTTCTCTTCGATCGCTGTTCGGAGGTAATCGCAATGCGCGCCAGGATACATGCGTAGAAGAAATTGCTCCTCGATTACCGGGTCGACTTCACGATCCTCCGCCTCCGAGTCGTAGCCCTCTCCCAGCGGTCGATGCGGAATCCTACCCGCAGTTTTGACCTTGACCGTCGGCAGCTTGCCCGGAGTGGAGACCGATGGCTTGATTGTGATCTTGTGTTTTTTTGCCCTGGGCTCCTTGGTCTTCCCGTTTGCGAGCGGGGTGTCATCGTCACTTTCGGCCAGGCTGCGCTTCTTCGCTGAGGGCTTGGATTGTCTGCCCGCTTGTGTTTTCGTGATCTTCGGTACGACTAACGGTGCTGGCGCTGGTGATCGTGCAGAACTGGCAGGATTGAGAGAGGGAAGGATTGTCGAAGGCGGGGGGACACCGTCGGCGGGAGTGGGTGGCAACGACTTTCGAATGAGCTTGATCTTCTTTGCCCCTCCCAAGGGCGTCACTGGGGGCGGTGACATGGCTGTAGAGCTGCTCGGACCGGGCGTAGATGCTGAAGCAGAAGTCGTCACTGAAGAGGAGTTGAGCTTCAGCGTCAGCTTCTTCGTTGGTGGTGCAATTCTCTCCATGATGAATCAAGCTCGCGGATGTGTAGCGGATTTGGGGGTTGGACTGGCGAAGAAAAGCGAGCAACTGCAGAAGATGCGAAAAGAATAACGGGGTATCGATTGGATGAGAGAAACAATAGAAAGAACAATAGCAAGTTCTCTGGGCAATGCCCCACGGAGGATAGCACTACTGGAAAATAGGCCACACTGTGTAGACTCAAATCACGTCGCGATGGAAGGTGCGCCGCGATTCTAAACCATGATGCAGGTCATCAAGGTGGGTGTGGCGCGCCAGGGGTGGTAGTTAGTGGATGCTGAAAGGCGCCATGAACCATCTAAAAGTTGATTCACAGTATCGCCAACCATGACATATCCTGCTCCCGTTTCCAGTTGCTTGTTGTTACATGATTGGTATTCGTCACAACCCCTCAATGCATCTTCACACTTTTGTCACTCTCTTGTCATTTCCCGATGAATATTGGTTTCATGAGTGTAAATGCTAACCAACATAACCCTAACCCTTCACCTGTGGATCTGGTGGATCCAAACCATCCGACCGAACCATCAAATCCACTTCTCGACGTTGAAGTCTCATCCTCACTAAGCTCATCAAAGATCAATAGCAGCGCGAGGGCGTGGGACTGAGATCTTTATGAGACCGTGTCTTGCCCTTGGAAGCAGTCACAACTGTCAGGCGTGCACTAGGTCTCGCGCATTATGGCGAGCAGGACGCACTCCCAGAACTCGACACTCTTCTGAACCTGTGCACACGCAAGCACCAACCTCTCTACCTGCTTCTGAGCACAATCTCATTGCCGACAGACCAAATCATTCGCTCTCAACACCATGACTCCCCCACACACTCTCTTCCACTCCCTACTTCGGCCAGCCGTGCTCCAAATCCTGCGCGCAACTGGCTACCACGGCGCCAAGACCTCAGTCCTCGACTCCGTAACAGAGTTGGCCGCCCGCTACTTCTTCCACCTATGCCAACTCACTGCCCTCTATGCGGCAAACAATGGGTCCATGTCCGAAACGACAGCCGATCTCTCACCCACTTTAGTTGACGTGCGCCTGGCCCTAGAGCGTGCCGGTGCCCTGCTGCCCGAGCGCTCCGAGCTGGAGCAGGAGTTTCTCGGCGAGGAGGACATGCGCGGCGTGGAGGAATTCATTGCCTGGGCCATGGGCCCGCAGAACCGGGAAATTAAGCGGATTGCTTTAGATGGAAGTGACGAGGCGGTGGATTATCTCGATGGTGAGTGCTCTCATCTACGAGAGCAGAAGAGGTCATTAAAACTGACGTAGTGCGAGCTAGCACTTAAAAAGAAGCACAGCAAGAATGAGGACGATTCCAAGTTTTACGGCACCTTGCTTGGAAAGCCTGTTGAGCATGGGGAGATCCAGGTTGAAGGTGGCGAGTATCCCAGCATCTTCAACTGGGAAGAGCGGCTGCGTTCTACCACCCAGAGGACGCCAGAGCCGCACGAGGTGAATAGTGATGGTGGAGAAGACTCGAGGCCGCCAAGTTCCGGGCTTAGCTCACTTGGGGACCGAAGCATTGCTGACGAGATGGACATGTCATGAATTCCATTAGTTTGTGCTGCCGTCACAGCAGGCTTATAGGCGGGCGTCTGGGCCACAGCGAGCATAGCGATGGCGTTTGGGTGGCATCTTTAGGTTACAAATTGCTTTTGCCTGGGCCGATTGGCATATCTGGAGTGGATATATTATAGGGCGGAAAGGTGAGGCTGTTGCTCAAGCAATTGGTAGGTGCTGGTATGCGAACGGTATATCAATGCGGCTTGATCACATGACTAGGGAAAGGGGGAAGCCAGAAGCATAGAGTTCAAATCCTTGGTTTATTATCTATCAATATATTCTCGGGAAACTCTTTCGTATATGCAGCCAGTTTGGCCGACCGGCGTGGGTCACCCGTCATCTCCTAAACTCAGACACGCGATCCAGATTGAAAGCCGCGCTGATCAACGCCAGGTGTGAGAAGGCCTGCGGCGTATTCCCCAGCTGCTCGCCGCTGCGTGAAATCTCCTCAGAGAACATCATCAGATGGTTTGAGAAGCTGAGCATGTTCTCAAACAGGTTGATGGCGCGGACGAGGTAGGCAGGCTCGTAGACGCTCGCACGCGTCATAGCCTCGACGAGCCAAAAAGTGCACATGCTGAAGGCGCCTTCGCGACCGCCCACGCCTAAACGTGTACGTTAGCATGGAAAGAAAGCGGAGGAGAGAAGAAACGGCGGCGGGAAGCAATAAGAAGAAAAAAAAACGTACCATCTTCAGACAGTTCTGTGTCATAACGATACACTAACCCAGTGCTCGTTAGGCCACCCTTGTCGGGCGGTAACATGATGCGGTCCATGGTGTTGAGAAATCGAGGGTCATTGGGCGAAATGAAAAACACCAGCGGAGCGATGAGAATAGAGGAGTCGACCATGGTGCGGTTCTCGTAGCTCTGGACGAAACACTTCATATCTTTGTTGTAGCCCTTTTCCATGATCTCCTCGTACAGGCCATCGCGGGCCTCAAGCCACTTGATGCGGTTGGGACAGGGGAAGTTGCGCTTGTCGGCCAGGCGCAGGCCACGGTCAAAGGCGACCCAGAGCATGATCTTGCTGTAGACAAAGTTCTGTTTGTTGTTGCGAACCTCCCAGATGGACATGTCCGGGTCGTCCTTGATGGTGAGGACGTAGTCGAGCATCTCGCGCACTGAGCACCAGAGATCCCAATGTATGGGCTTGCCGTACTTGTTGTAGAGATATATGGCGTCCATCAGCTCGCCGTAAATGTCAAACTGTTGGTGGAACGCAGCACCGTTACCAATACGAACAGGTTTACTTCCCTTGTAACCGTCGAGATGGGCCAGCTCTGATTCGGGGATGTCTGTCTCGCCCCTGATGGTAAACATGATAGGGAGACCGCCATCCTCTACGCGGGACTTGACGAATCGCTCGCTGATAAAGTCCATGTAGGCGTCCGCCTCCTCGGTGAAGCCCAGGCGCAACAAGATGTAGATAGTGAAGCTCGAGTCGCGGACCCATGAGAACCGGTAGTCCCAGTTCCTTAGGTGTCGTTAGAACAGCCACTGCATTTAGCACAGAAAAGAGATGCTCACCGCACGCCTCCGATGTCTTCGGGAATGGAAAAGGTCGGGGCGGCAATAATCGCACCAGTGGGTTCGTAGGTCATCAACTTCAGGATCATCAGACTGCGAGACACGACTTCTCGCCAGCGGCCCTTGTATTTGCTCTTCGAAATCCAATTATACCAATACGTCTGCGTGTCATGTTGTTGATTGTCCAACACGGTGCTGGTAATGACTGGCGTAGTGTGGTTGGGTAGATCATTGCGAAGCACAAAGGAGATGGCCTGGCCCTCCGAGACGACGATTCTGGCAATAACACCCTCGCCCAGCATGCCCGGCTTCATGACTTTTTTGAAGGTGACGGACGGTGGCGAGCTGGCCGTGTCGTCGCCATTGTCAATGCTGATATCAAGCTGAAGCTGGACTGTCTTTCCATGAAAAGTCACGGCCTTGCTCTCGGATGATGTGGCACAGCTGTGAGTTTCATGGAGGATGGTAGTGGTATGAGGCTCCGTCGCATACTCGAAGGCAGGGAACACCTCGACATCTGAACAATTGTAAGTGTCCAAGGACGGAGTTAGAAGTAGCTCTGTGAGATCTTACCAAGCTCCAGGCGGCCACGAATGCATTCCACGCGGCGGACTAACCACTTCTTGAGCTCCTCCTGCACGCTCTTCATCTCACGGTAAGCGCTCTGCTTGGGGCCCTTAAAGATGACCTTTGCATTCTTGGGACGGGGAAAGAAGTCGACTAGGTCAACAACCCCGTCCTCGTGTATGTAACGAGTTTGCAGGATATTTGACGACGGAAGGTACTGTTGCTTCGTAGTGCAAGCCAGATGGCTCGCAGGATGGATGCTGAAGTGGCCCCCCTTATCCTTGTCGAGCAGACGGCAGAACACTGAGGGCGAATCAAACTCGGGCCTAGTTGGATGTTAGTTGGGCAAAATCTATTGCACATTTCTTGGAGACCAACTCACCAACACATAAAGTCAACACTTCCATCCATGCCAACGAGGGCGCAGGTCCTCATGTTTCCAATCAGGCCATAGTTCTCAATCGGGAGGTAACCACCACCACTCTTTCGCAGCTGGCCTTCGGGTGAGTGAGTAGACCCGTGTGCAGCCATGGTCGTGGACGATCGGCAGCTGGATGCTCGTGAGAAGCTGTGTTAACGGTGAATGCGGGGCAAACTGATAGGAGTAAGTCTCGGGATGTGGAACCCGCAACCGGCAGCTTTGGATCTACGGTGAGAATAAAGAAAATCGTAGAAGTCGTGGTGGCATTCGAGGGGCTGTATGTAAACAGAACCCCGCGCTGTCATCGATCTCATTCTCGTCTCCCCCGCACGGAGTTCAGGGAGTGACCAGTCACGAGGCTCCGCGCCTTCCGCTCCTTGGCTGTCTGCATGAAGGGTCTCAGATGTAGCAAACTCTCGCGCAATGGCATCCTGAGTCAGCAACCATTGATTCGATTTGCTGATATAATAAGCTGCCTCTGATCTGGAATCCCAATGGTACATTGGATTATCACCAAAGCGGCAAGCTGCCATCCGAGAACGAGGCGAGGTTGAGGATGCGAGGAGATTTGAAGTTCATGTGACTGCCGCCGGGGAGGACTGCTGAGCAAAGCGATAGAATTGGGCGTGTGGCCAATTGATTGTGACACAGATGTTTTCCCACTTTCTTTCTCCTTCTGAGGATTTACTAGATCTAGGACTTGAAGAAGTCATCTCCTGCAGACACAGAGGGCTGGTTGAGCGTTGGCATTGGTGATGAACGCGTTGGTAAAACGAGGCAGGCAAGCAGGCTAACCGACAGTCCAACCACGGAAAGATTGTTCGCGGGGTACTTTACGGCTTGGCTGCAGCTTCCGGGCCAACCTCCCCTCAGCATTCTTGTCCATTTTGAGGGGTTATGATGAAAACTTGAGGGCCCAAAGAGTAAATTTGATAGCCCTGAATGTTAGAGTTGAGGCCTAAATATTCTGGCTTGACCCCTCGCAAAATAGCTTTCCAGCTGTTCATATTTCATAAACCCCTGCTGGATATTTCGTACTCACCAAGTCCCACGCTAACAATCTTTCAGGGGTTAGATTGTTGTAGCTGTTGCCGAGCAATTTACGGCAGGGATTCCATGCTCAAACGGCCAGCAGCCAATCAACCGCGATTGCAAACTCCACAACGTGATGCCAACAGAGATCGCTCAGGGCTTTTCCTGGGTTTGTCTCGCTTCCCCTGCTGTTTCTGCACCAAGTGGACAATGATGCATGAGGGCGTGAGCCATCACGCGGTGTCTCCACCCCCGGAATGCCTCTCCCTTTTCCCAAACCACCACCTGCCTCTCAGGAAGCAGCATTGACCGAACCCCTGCAGCCTCCATCATCGAGCAACGCGACATCCGATGCTGACAGGCCAGATGTCCCTGTGCTCGCAAGCCAGATAGCCGCCGCTGAAGCTGACCCCGACATCGATACCGATCCGGATAACGGCGAATTCGAAATGGAGTCGGTAAACCCTACCAGTCACCGTCGACGCCGGAGTAGTCTCGGCCCGGGCCACGCCTCCAGCAGCAGCAGGAAGCGGTCGCCCCGACCAAAAGGCCAGAGCGCTGAGCGAGACAACATTTCTGGACGGGAAAGCGACAGCGAAATGATGCCCTTGGCGGCCGACGATGGCGATCTCGATATCCTGTCGGATGAGGATCTCCACGACGACGAGGAGACGGGCCTGACCGGCAAGGACAAGCAGAGAAAGAAGCGTAGGCGGGAGCACAATACGCGCGTGGACCAGAGAGTTGCCCGAGACATACCAGACGTCATCTCTGACGAAGAGAAGAAAGAGGCCGATCGCCACGTTCTCAAGAGGCTGTTGATCAACCTCACACTGATTGGTCTATGGTACTTCTTCTCTCTCATGATTTCCTTGGTAAGCAGCTGCGCCCAGCTCCAACTTCCCTGAGATCAAAGCTAAGACGTGTGACACAGTACAACAAGTGGATGTTCGACAAGTCAAAGCTCAACTTCCCCTTCCCCCTATTTACGACGTCGATGCACATGCTTGTCCAGTTTTCCCTTTCGTCATTAGTTCTTCTCTGTGTGCCATCACTCAGGCCTAATCATGGTCATACGTCGGACCTTGGACAGTCGAGACATGAGGCCGAAAGACCCATCATGACCAAGACATTCTACTTGACGCGGATCGGTCCATGTGGCCTGGCTACGGGTCTAGATATCGGTCTCGGTAACACATCATTACAGTTTATAACCCTCACGTTTTACAGTAAATCATCTAAACGCATTCGAGCGTGTTTCACTCAGCTAACTTTTGGTAGCTATGTGCAAGTCCTCCTCACTTGCCTTCGTGCTTATATTTGCGTTTCTCTTCCGCCTAGAGTCCCCGACATGGAGACTCGTCGCCATCATCGCTACCATGACACTAGGTGTTGTTATGATGGTTGCTGGTGAGGTCGACTTTCACCTTGGTGGATTCATCCTCGTCATCTCGGCCGCCTTCTTCTCGGGATTTCGTTGGGCTCTGACGCAGATTTTGCTCCTCCGCAATCCGGCGACATCGAACCCCTTTTCGAGCATCTTCTTCCTGGCACCCGTCATGTTTGCCGTCTTATTCATCATCGCCATTCCCGTAGAGGGCTTTCCCGCTCTTATCGCCGGCATAGGTGCTATTGCAGAGGAGCGAGGGACCGTAATGGCTCCCCTCCTACTGCTCTTCCCTGGCACCATTGCGTTTTTGATGACCGCTTCGGAATTTGCCCTGTTGAAGCGCACCTCGGTCGTCACGCTCTCCATAGCCGGAATTTTCAAAGAGGTCATGACCATCTCTGCCGCCGCCATCGTCTTCGGTGATACCATGACGCCGGTAAACATTGTTGGTCTCTTCGTGACCCTCATCGCAATAGTCGCATACAACTACATCAAAATCACAAAGATGCGTCAGGAGGCCCAGGCCGAAGTTCATCGCGAGCATATCGAGGGCTACGCCCCCGACGGTGTGAGTGTGTCCTCGCCCGACGGCAGTGGCAGTAGTAGCGACATTGACCTCGACGACGCCGAAGACGCCGTTCTCTTGCGGAACACGGACGAAGCGGATGAGGTTCTCTTCCTGGCTGACCGGGGAAGGTCGCCTGTTCTGCAGGCGTAGACCGAAAAACCACGGCCTAGAGATAGGTGCCCTTCTAGCACTACCAATGATTTGTTCTCAGCGCTCACATCGTCAACGCTGTGGTACCTTACATTGTATAATACGCTATGAAATTCTTTTGACACAGATAGACACGCGGAGGGCGGGTTCGAATGGGGCGGTTTCAGTAACGGAGTGGTATGGGTTAGGAGCTTTGCATATCGGAGCATATATCTGGCGCCTTGCGAGTAGTGGGACGCAAGCAAGCAAAGAACACATGTTACGGGGCTGGCGTCAGGAGTTAGGACGAGAATGCTAATTATTTCCTTTTTATTTTGTGAACATCTGTGACCTTGTTATCCATACGTCTGGTGAAACCGATACATCTGTAATCGCCCGGGGAAAACGAAGGCCCCCCCGCCGCCGCCGCCGCCGCCCCCTCCCAAAATAAAAAAAAAACTTCCTCTATGCTATATCCGCCTGCGCCTTGTATACGCCAGTCAGTGTCGCTGCTACTTCTCAGATGGGGAGATCATTCCATTTCTAATCTCTGAACGGCTTTAGCCAAGCAGTTTCAATCCTCCCCTGGTCTTCTGGCCCGGCTTGGTGACCCCGCTACCGCTGGCTGGGCCGAGACGAGGTTCGTAATTACCGCTGTCATGACCACCGCCGATGCCGCTACCGCTGTTCTTCCCGTTGCCCCTGTTTTTCTTATTCTTGCTGTTTTTACGATCATCTTTAACAGAGGTAGGCTTGATCTCCGTCTTCGCCTTGTGGACCACAACGGGGTGGCTTTGGATATACTTGCCGTTCATCTCTTTTGCGGCCTGGAAAAAGTCCTCGGGGTCGCTGAAGCTGACGAAGCCAAACCCTTTGCTCTTGGTCGTGCGCTTGTCCCGCACGACCTTTGCTTTCTGCACACTCTTCCACCTGGAAAATGCTTTGAGTAGCGAGTCGTCCGTCGTCTCGCCAGCTAGATTGCCGACAAAGAGTCGCAGATGTGCGGGATCCCATTCAAGCAGGGTGTCGTCCTGCCACTTCTTGCCGCCGCCTTCTCGGTATACTGTTTTTTTCTTCTCCTCGCCCGTTCCCAAGCCGCTGGCTTCTACTGTCTCCGGTTGAGCGGTACGGATCGAGGCGCCGTAGCTTTTGCTAGACGGATCGGAGGGGTCCTTGGGCATGTATGCGCTCTGCCATTGCGCGATTTGAGCCGCCATCTCGGGATCAAAGTCCGCATTTTGGGCGCCGGGAAGAGGGAAGGGGTTGCGGATCTGAGGCGATGCAGAGTAGCCAGCGATGCTGGCGCCAGCGTAGCTTGATTGCTGCGAATAGCTTTGCGGCGCATAACCTATGGCTGGAGTTTGAGGGTTTGCGATGTAGGAAGAGGCGGTTGAGGGCACGGTATAGCCGGGTGGGGCGGCACCCGAGGCACCATAGTACGAGGGAGCAGCGGCTGTAGACGCTGAGTAGCCTGCTGTTGAGGAAGGAGGGGGTGCAGATGCCGCTGGAGTAAAGGCTGGCTTGAAACCCGGGAGCCTCGACGCCGGTGGGCGAGGCGGAAGCGATGGGTGCGACGCGGTCTTGGATACACCTGGAGGACCGGGGTATGACATGATGAATTTCTTGCGCCGACAACGGACTTTTCTGCTTTTTTCACGTACCTGTGAGCCCTGTCCGATAGCGGCTTTATGACTGCTGTCTTTCGCTGATGTTGGCTCACGGAGAGGTGGTGTTGATGGAAACGTGTGACCCTAGTGCGAAGCGAGGCGATGGAGTCGCGTCCGAAGTTGTGATGGCCCAAAAGCTGTTCTAGCAACCAGCATCATTCTGTGGCGGTGCGGGACAGATATCAGCCACAAAAACGGCCCCAAGCCTTTCTACTGATTGACCCCTGCGCAAAACCCGCCAGGCCCACCATCGCCGCTGATGGAGGGGCAGGGTTTGGCAGCTTGCTACCCCGCCTGCTTCAAGACCCACCATCACAGCGCCCTGGGGCCGATCACGAGTTCGAAGGCAAGCAATGATTCCAGGTTTACCAGGCTAAACTCGATTCTCACATTCTCCAAAAGTCACTCAGTAGCTAAACGGTGCTGAGCGTAGTACTGGTTTGATCATGAAACGAAAACCCCTTCCTATTACGAGAGACTTGCGGGTCCGGCCAGAGAAAAACGTTGGGGGACCACCCGCCACGACTCCAATTGGTTTCCAAGATCAAGCCTGAAGCTTGGCTGAAGTGCGGGAATTTATGTGGTCCGAATTTTCAAACCTCAACGGCGTTGCCAACAGGTGCAATGAGCTGATGTTTGGAACGGCAGCCAGTCTGAGGGTAGCCCAAGAGCATCCAAAGACGACGTCGCCCAAGAAGCGATCTGCAGTGTCAAGCTGGCAGTTCGACGTTGGAGGGTCTCGGGTTGCTGAGGAGCCCGGTGTCTTACCACGGCGGGCATAGACAGGACCGAACAAAGTATGCTGTAAGATGGGATGAAAGGTCACCGAGCAGAGAGAGAAGCATCAGCAAGCATTTGTGCCCGATCCAGAATCTGAGTTAGCTTGATTAAGTGGACCTACAAGATGGACCATACAGCAACGACTCAACAAGCTCCCGTCATAGCCGCAGTAGGCGAGTCTCCGGAGCTGGCATCATCAGAACTGGGCCTGACCTAGCCTGGCGTGGTGAACCATGCTCGTTCGCGCCGCGGGGATTGCGAAACCGTCCAGGGTCTGACGAGAATGATTTGAGTTGGACAAAGCGAAAACAGCCATCTCCCTGCGCGGAAGGCGGACGATCGCCGTGGAAACGTCGTCGTCTGCCCCCCACGGTACTCTGGCACCCCAGCTTATTCAGTGTAAACTGTCGTCGGGCCAGCCGGTCTTGAAGTTCCTTAGGTACGCGAGCATGTGCCTGGCTTTCCAGCCTAGTAGCCGGTTTTTGGCACCCGGTAGCTGTGTCGAAGTGATGCTGGGCAGCTTGGTTATGGAAAAGAAATGGAAAAAGAATGTATAAATTTTCGCGGAGGAAAAGGCGGGACACCCTACCTACCTAGCCGGGATCACAGCTTATGATACAGCTTCTGATCCATCCGGAGATGTTCGAGCGTCTCCGGGAGCTCCACGCTATCAAGGGACAACTCCGCGCGGGAGGAACAGGAATAACTGGCAGTGTTCATGGTTATGGATACCTGCGCACTGAGTAAGCCCCACGTCCAATTATCCGCTGGAAGTGCCTGCCGATTTAGCTTTTGCCCCGCCAGTGACCTGCCCGGGCTTCACTGGAACTTTTTTATAGGTTTCGTCATTCACCTTCCAGGTTCCCGCCGCCCCTCCTTTTCCCCCATTGAAATCCCTCGTTGAGATTTCCCATTTCAACAATCTACCAGGCCCCCCCCCCCCCCCACCCCCCCCCCTCCTAC
>Ga0247765_1000711_pt1 | contig 22796 bp, 25 predicted proteins | sample UWRJL106311C6_FD_179949 | JGI IMG/M metagenome (GOLD analysis project Ga0247765, IMG submission 179949) | Plant litter microbial communities from Arlington Agricultural Research Station in Wisconsin, United States - UWRJ-L106-311C-6 | ecosystem: Environmental > Terrestrial > Plant litter >... | reverse complement strand
GGGGGGGTAAGCAAAGAACGAATTGCCCTGCTGGAAAACATCAAATAAACCATCAAAGATAGGTACTAGGAAAAGGAAAAACAAAACTCACGCAACCATGCCCACCACCGCTGCAAATCCCCCACAGCTTCTCGGCTCAAACCCGCTCTCGACCATCCACCTTGCCATTTCTCTAAACCATCTACTTCCCAACCTCTCTTCCCATTCTTCTTCTTCTTCAACAGTAAATCCCTTTTCTTTGATGGAATCTTCAAAAAACCTCGTGATTTTCCCACAGAACCCCTCTGCGACGGCATAAGCGTTGGGAAAAAGCCATTTCGGAGGACAAAAGAGGATCGTTCCCAAAACTTTATCAAACTCCCAGAGTTCTCTCAGTAAATCCGGAATGGCTTCAAAGATTTTGGTGCCGAATACCGCGCGCATTGCGGCGTCGGCCATGGGGCCTTTTGTTATTGTCATTATTGAAGATTCCGTCCATTCTTTTTCATCTTTTCCTTCTCCTCCCGGAGAGAAAGGGAAAGCGGGGTTGAGTTGAGTGAGGAAGAAAGTTTGGTATAGCTGCGTAATAGCCTGCGCGCGTTGCGATTGCGACAGGTACGTGGTCATTAACGTATGCCTTTCCTACTATCAGCACCTGAGCAAGCGAGAAGAGTTTAAGGAGGAAATAACTTTACATTCTCGCCCAATACCGCTTTTCCCCCGGGACATCTTCCGTCCCCGGCAGCGGAACATGTCCCCTTCCAGATTTATCATTCTCAAACTTTGCATAATCACCCGCCGTGAGGCCAACCAGATTTTTGAATCCAAAAAGCGCAAATCGCTCAAACCCAATGTGGGGAGAGTTACGAAAAAACGTCTGGATGTTGGCCGGGCCAGTGACGAAGTAAAACTTGTCGCGACCGAGGGTGAAGCCGACGATTTTAGTCTTGTTCCTACTAAGGGTGTTTCTGGCGAATTTTTAACATCAGAACATCAGTGAGTCGACAGATGAAAAGAGAGAGAGAGAGAGAGAGAGAGAGAGAAAACTTACGTTGCACGAGACAGAAAAGAGCCCATGTCCGTGGTATACTGAATGATATTATGCAGATACGGAACCTTTTCCCGAAGCATAGGCGGTTGCTTTGTATCCTTCCCGTTTGTAGCCATTTGAACCGACGAAAGAATCAGAAATAGGAGGAGAAGGCTACCTCCTTGGAAAAGAAAACTCGACGTCGCAACATGAAGCCTGTTGATGTTGGTTTCCACAAATCGCTGCAGGGACGCAGTCATCATATCCAAGCCCATCATTTCTTTCCGTTGGAAGTAAGAAAGTTGAGCGATGAGCAAAAAACTGGACTGGAAGGGAAAGAAACCCCACTGTCCCCAAGTCGCAAAGAGGCATGGCTGTGTTCAATCGCCTCTTATAAGAAATGGGAAACCGAACCGCCCCTCCATCTCTTTGCAGTTAAGTCGAGCGAGACAGCGGGATTTCTTGATAATCCTAGCCATCCGTCCGGTCACCCGCATATGTCGAGACTAGACCACCAGTTGGGGGAGGGCAGCTGCGGGGTCGGTGATGCAGACATGCAAACATGCTGGCATTGATTGGACGCCAAAATGTAGTAACCCCCATGCTCATGACGGCGTAGCCCCCACTACAAAGGGGCACGGACACCCTGTGATTGGACATGGTTGGACAGGGCACAAGCCGGTGCGACAAGTTTGCTTGAACGAATTAGGAAATACTAGCAAAAAAGTCTAAACCTGCAGGGTGTGCAAGGTGTGTCAGTAGGTTGGAGGCGCGGGTATACCCCTCTGCAGCTCTGGGCTCTGCGTGTAAGATGAGTTGCAAGCCTGTTACGAGAAAAGAAAAAAAGGAAAAAAACGGGGGAAAAAAAGGAGCAATTCGAATTCATGAAGAAACACACACACACACACACACACATACATACACATAGAGAGAAATACACACACAGATACACGCACAGATACACAAGGTACAGATACAATGGAGAAATCACACAAACGCCACATCCCCCTTCTCGATATCTTCAAAACCCAGCGCCTCTCCATGCATAATACCATGCACATAACACTCCCCAACCAGCGTGGTAAGATGGGAATCTTTTTCATCATCACCCTTACCCCTGACAATAAAAGGCACCGCCGCTCCGTCAACCAGTATGACAGAGTCACCAACCAGGGTATCCTCCGGCACCAGCCCGAAATAGCCCCTTTTTGTCACGCAGAATCGCGCCGTGGATAGACGCGCTGAAAAAGCCGACGCCGTCCGCCAATAGTCCCATTGCCATTGCCTTCGGCCATAGGGCTGTCTGAAAAAGGAGAGCGCTTGGCTAATCGAGCCGACACCGACACTGCCGGCGGCGTCAAACATGTCGAATGCGCATAGCCTGATGATTCCCAGAGCTGACTACTACCACGTCCACCTCTTGACGTACCGTCGTTGGAAGAAAATGAGGCCATCGCGTCCGTCGTCGTCGTCGTCGTCGTCGTCGTCGTCGTCGGGTCCGAGTGTGGCTGGGCGGCATCACCAATGGGTAAGCGCCATTTCACCTCTTGGATGGATTCACCCGTGGGGTATTTATAAGTGGTGGCGGTAGTGGTAGTGGTAGTGGTGGTGTGGTCGAGCACGTCAACCACAACATTATCGTCAATGGCTTCCCACAAGGCGGCAACGTACGTCGCGGCGTCCACATTGCGCCGGGTAATGTTGCCCAGGCTCTCAATTCGGTCGACCCACAACCCGCCGACCACAAGAGTCCGCTTCAATTCGTCTGCGGGATCCATGTACGCGCGGACCGAGGTGTTTCCCGAGGCGGAAAAGGAAGAAGAAGAAGAAGAATGACGGCAGCGCCACGTCGAGATGGTCAGGGGCCGCTTCTCCCGCGTCCAGTCCGGAACCCAGGAGCAAGACTCGGGGGGCTCTAGTGGTGACTTTGAGGTTCCGGCGCGGTAGAGCAGATCGACGGCGCTGCCATTATCCACAAACACACGGGCGTAGCGGAGCAGCACCTCTTGGAGCGGCGATTCGTAATCCGGGTCGAGCCGAGCATCTCCCGCATCGGAAGCAAGAGAGAGAAGGGCAAACAGCTTGTCCCGGGGGTAAGTCGCTACGGTATGCGAACACAACTCCAGGAGCTGCAGCAACGTGTACACGCGGCCTTGGCGGCGGTGGGTGGTAGCATGATGGTAGGCTTCCCGGAGGCTTCCTAGCGCGTAGGCAGCAGTCCGCTGCTGCTGTCGGTCTTGCAGGATTTCGGGCCTCTCGCGGACGCAGACCTGAAGTGCCTCAAACATATCGTCCCATTTCATCTTCCACGTACCACAATGAACAGCGACCTCGCTCGCGAGGACAACCTCCTGCACGATCCAGGCCCTGCTGAACCACTGCTGCTCCAAAAACCGCTCGATATCCTCCCATACGCTGTCCTGCGGACCGGGACATGTTTTTCCAGCCCAAGAGACAGGAACAGCAGGCAACGTTGATGGCCAGACCCGGGGCGCCAGATGGAGAGTGCGGATCTGAAGCAGCGTCTTAACTGCGCGGCTGCTACTTTCTGCTCCGCTCCCCACCCAGGCGATGACGCCCTCGGCTCGCTGGAAAATATCCCCCATCAGACGGATCTGGACTTTCTTCTCTCCCCCTTCGTCATCTTGGTTGATACAAATAGCATCAACCCAGAGAGTCTGCTCATGGCTTTCGTCTCGTAGGGTGTGGAGGGCCATACGCAGCGACGCGGTAAGGCCTATGAAGGACCCCTCCTCGACCGTTTGAAGCCCGCTAGATTTTGTTTTTGTTTCCCAGCGGTATGACAAGGCCGTGTAAGCTCCCGGGCTGTCCAGAGAGACTTCGGTGACCCTTCCCCTTAGAGGATCGTCCCCTTTCCCTGGCGCTAGGACGAGAAGTCGGATCCTGCGGAACCCGAGCGGTTTATAAGTATATCTCATGGCCGACTCTAATGAAATTTGAGTTTGGCCTTTCCATCCTCGGCCTTCGAATAGCCTTTGTACCCAATTCCACACTTCGGCCCTGCCATCTTGTTTTTTCTTCTGATGTTTTCGAGGCAGAGAAGAGGAGGATGCCCGGGTTGAGAATTTGCCGAGGTCAATGTGCCAAGGGGCTTTGTCGGCAAATTTCAAACCGTAGTGTGCACCGTTGAGGAGTAAAGCCTTGCCCTCAGCCACCATGCTCCAGGGGTCGACAAACAGGGACATCTCGGGCTTCTTGTGAATGTTAGATACGCGTACGAGGATTGACACATGAGCGGGTACGGTATTTTTGGAATATTTGCCGTTGAAATGGGAATGTAACTGGGCCTGATATCGTCAACTCGAACAAACGCGTTCCCCTATGGGTCAGCATGGACGGTCGATTGTGTGGGGACACGCCGGAAGGCAGGCTGTATTCTATTTCAAATCTCACCTTTTTAAGCTGTTCAGCGCTAAGAAAGAATTCGGCCTCATCCAGGCATCCTTCTGTGGTCACAACATCAATGTGGAACCTCGCCTGTTTTTTCCAGTGGCTGCCGGCTTTTCGGTAGCCGAGGTCCACCAACAGCCGCGAGAAGTGACCCGTCGAGTCATCGTCAATAGTAAATGCCGAGGTCCACTCATCCGGCCTCTCGTAGAACGGATAGCCGGCTTTTGAGCGGAGGACGCTGATCCTGTTGGTTTTGGGCGAATACGCCTTGCCCAGGTGAAACTCGAGAAATCCAGAGAACTGCAATTCGGCCAGAGTATTATTAGCAGGTCATGAACAAACAGCGTGACATAACAATACACGCAACGACAGGGCGAGAGAGAGAGAGAGAGAGAGAGAGAGAGAGAGAGAAACAGGCTGCGTACTGCGTACTCTCCAAAGAATGCAATCTCCTCTGTGACGTTCTGGACGTTCTTGGGAGATACAAAGACTGTCTGGGTCCGCGGTAAGTAGAGAGCTTCAAACAAGAAATCGGTCCCGGGATGTCGGTTCTTCCAGTCAAGGCCCTCGTCCCGGAACGACTGGAACGACCAGGCAATCTTTTCATCGGGGAGACCCAGCCCGCATCTTTTGTAATTGGTGAGGGCCTCGACGGGGAGAAATAGGGCCGGATCTTGGTCGTCAAGTCTGCAGATGCGGGAGAATAAGCGATCCGCCTGTGTGGCCATCCAGGACCGGTCCATCAGACCTTCAATCGACTTTAGTTCGTCAATCTCGGCAATGAATAGTTCGATTTTGTCCTCCCCTTCCGCCTCACCGTCCAGCGCCCTTTGGAATGGCGATGCCGGGCCGACTGCCCGACTTGTAGCGTCTGCGGAATCGCCTGGTTCAAACGTGTGTACGACGACACCCTGTCTTTCCAGCGTTAGGGCTGCCGATGCCACGTTGGACTCCATGAGCACTTGTTGGAGGAGTAAGACGCAGCTGGTGCCTTGAATGCCCAAGTGCTTAGAGAGCTCTTCGGTAAGCTCAAGCGGCGGGCAGGGGTTATCGAGGTGCTCCATGGTCATGTAAACCGACATTTGTGAGTTGTCGTAAATGACCTTGACGGACCCCGAGCTCGCCTGGCCGCAGACGTCCGACCCGTCAGCTGACTTGGCTGACCATTGAACGACAACTTGGGCCGCCTCAAAGACTTCCACATTTTTCATAACTCGAAAAACTTCATCTTCGCCCCCGCTGTCGACGTGTTTGACAATACTTGGAAGCAAAGGGCACTAAGTTAGCACATGTAAAAATTGAGCTTTCCTCGCCACTGACATAGCATCCGCAAGATTCCTACCTGGCGATAACGTGAGCTTTTGATCTCAAAGCGTTTGAGTATGCGCGATGTTTCCGTATCCTACCACTGACACCAACTGAACCGGTCGCCACGACGGAAAGAAATCTCTCACCGAGGCCCAAGAAATCGAGGAGATCGGACATGTTATGTGTATGCTCAAGGCTAAATGCAAGGAGATGGGCTTGTCCTTGAAAGCTCTGTCGGAGATGCGGCCTATCTGCGATGAACCACAGGTCATCGGACAAGCAACTTCGGAGCTCGTCGAACCCGCCCCAAGGACAGCTGTGCTTGACCGGAAACACTTTCTTCGAGGCTAGCTCAGCAATTTCAGTAGCGCTCTCGTGGGTGCTCCGGTTGTCTCGAAGCCCGTGCGATATGGCTCCGAGAAGCGATGCAATATAGGTGAGGTCATCGTCAAGAGAAATTAGGGCAGCCTCCTTTACTAGGTTGGCCATGTCCGCGGCTTTGACCCGGAGTAGGACCTGAAAAAAATCGCCCAGCTTGGGGTAATGTGTTGCAAGGCGGCTTGTCTTCCGGAGAGCCGGGTGGCCGTCCCAAACGCAATCCCCAGTCGTGAGCCACGCGGCTTGGCCCCAGTCTTTTTCTGTGGGAGGGATGTAGATCAATGCTTCGCGGCCGAATGTTTCCCTAGATCCGGGACAGCGTCGCTGCTTCAGCGAACATCCCCCGCGAGTCTCGAGCTGAATGTTATAGGCCCCACGGGGGTCAACTCACCTGACCAAACCCCACTGTCTCCGGTCGCAGGCCATCAGCTCAAAGTAGACCTGAGATGCACGATCCAAGGGGCAATCTGCCCGAATCGTAGAAAGCTCCCTCAACTGGGCTAAAAGCTTATTTGCGTCAAAAGTGGCGGTGACCCCAAAGTGTCTGAGAAAACCCCATCCTGGGTCATCGGGATGCGGAACTTCCAAGAGGCGACGATGATCCAGTAAGCCAGCCGAGAGGCTTCTAACTGGGAGGAGGGTGCCCTTCAGGGGGCTCGAGGTCCCATCCGTACATGACACTAGCCATTCCCCCATGTCGGCGACCAACTGGTCTCTGGACGATTTCCAGACGGCAGTTCCAGGGGAGGATCCACTCTCTTCAATCCAGGGCGCGTATCGACTCCATTGAGTCTTCAGAAGCTCCAGCACCCGAGACGAGTGTGCGGCTGTTAGCAGGACCTTGAAGTAAGCCGACAGCTGAAAGGCACCGCTAGGTTCTGGTGACACTAGCCGTGGGTAAACCTGAACATCTTGAGATTCTGCTAGCCACTCCAGCCACCAAGGCATGGCGGCTTGGTCTCCCTCCCAGGTGGACATGTAGGCATCGTCGAGGAACTGTACCGTCTGGACAAGCTCGCCTGGCCAGTCCTGGATGGAGAACATTACCGACGACCGAACATAGAGGGCGCTTCCACGGTAACATGTCCCGTCTTGAGCTCGGAGCCAGAGTAGAGGAGCCCTAGTTGTTTGCCTCGCGTGGTAGCAGTACTTCGCGTGGGCGGCGAGGTCCATGGTTGAGACCGAGTCCAGCAGTAGCTGTGCGTTGTTGGATGAGACGCCGGCATGGAAGTCAGCAATCGCCTCGCACACGAGCTGTGTGTTGGCAACTTTGACTCCAAGGGCAGAGAGTAAGGCACGCCGAGACGGGTCCTCACACGCCGTAAGGTCGACTTCCAAAAAGCCTAGGCCATCGGGTATCTAAGCCTGTTTCCCATGTCGCCTTTCTTCAGCGAGAACCAAGCGTTCCTGTGAGAATGGAACCCACTTTCCGGACCGCAGCGGGACAAGTTTCATTGCCAAAACCCCCCTGCGACACTCTGGGCGACGGCGTATCATGGATAGCAGCGTGCTACTCAAGTGTGAGTGCCATTTGGCTGGTCGCTGCCATAGCTCAACAGGGTGCTGCTGGAGCAGTGTGTCGAGGTCCGACAGAAATTCTTCGGCCGACTGCTGTCGAACCCCGAGACGGACCAGGGTAAGCGAGTCCGCTTCGGCATAGCAGGGGGAGAGGTACTTGTGGTTCAAAGCATCGCAAGAGAGCAAAAACTTGCCATCTCCGTCCCGGTATGACTTCGGTACTAGGCGCAACTCGTCGGGTTTAGCACAGCGATCTTCTGCACAAGACCGTAGAATGGGATACTGGGATAGCAGCTGCAGCGTTCTTTTCTCGAGATCCATAAACAAGTCGTTTGTGAGCGGTCTCTGTTGCAGCAGGCACGGCCAGGCGTATCTCATCGGGCCTCGGTTGAATTGCTGTGCGGCGCTGAGGAAGGCGGCGGGGATCGCGCTGAGGAGGGACTTGTTCCAGGGACAAGAGACATCAATATCTTGGCGACTTGCTGTGAGTACAAAGTCCCCCTGAATCAAGAACTTCCCAGAACACGTCAGTCTTTTAGTGCTAAGAAACATCGAGTTGGAAATCGTTAGGTACCTTGAAGCCATAATCACGAACTGGCAGAAATGCGTGGACGAACTGCGGGGACAATAGCAGTGTGCGACCGTCGTTCGAGACCGCAAAGGCAAGGAGCAATTCAGGTTCGGTGGCGCCCCGGCGTCGATGGCTGGGGTTAGGGGTCTGTACACGATAACCAGCTACGACGTATCGCTGCGGCGCGCCATCCCTGAACGTGTCGAGACTATCGTACCGATGTTCTAGGCCGCCACTCAGAGGAGTAGGTTCTCCCCTCCGTAGCTGGGTCGACCAGCGGTTGCCCGACGGCTCGGTCACGCGGAGATCAAGAACGCGGAGCTTCCGCAAAAATATCAGCAAACGGGAGTCCAACCATTTAATAGCGTCCACCAACTCCGTGGCTTCGTAGCTTTCGGCAAGCCTTAGACACATGGCTGTGCCGGCCTCTGGCGAATCGAGGCTTCGGGAACTGCTCCCGTAGTGGCGTTATCATGCCAAGCGGTTGAGACTTGTCGAGTTTGAAAGAGTAATAGCCGGACTTGATCCAAACCACGTCTGCAATTTTGAAGACGGATTTGAATCCTACCCCCTTTTCACCGATGCGGTGCTGCATGTCGGTTCGGTGATCCCTTCCGCCCTTACTGCTTCTCCCAATGGCGCAGATTGCTTCGACATTCTGCCTGGAAAAGCCCACCTCGTTGCATCGGACCAGGAGAAGGCCATCTTCGTACTCGATATGCAGCGCCGGGGTACAGTCTGCGTTGTATGCATTGTCATCGGCGTTCTGCACTAGTTCGTGCAGAAAGTGAGTCGATTCCGCGTAAAATTCCTGCGACACCCTTGCGTGCGTGTTGTGAGAACGGAAACGACCGACGCGTAAGGGAAGACGCTCACAATTCTAATGCCGCTTCGAGGTCTTTGGTGTTATCTTACGCGAGTCCCAACAGTCGCCGCTGCCGTATTTGCTCGAGATGGCTGTCGGCATCCAGCATTGACTCGGGAAAATCCATACTGGTTGACGTGAACACGCAAGGAACCTAGGTACCAAGTTCGGCAAGTGGCGAGAAAGATTACACGAAAGCCGCGAGAGGAATTGTGGGAGGCTTTGGGGTGGTTGAAACTTTTCACTTCAACCTTATGAACCCGACACTGGTAATGTCAGGCGTTTGAGGAACACATTGGGCTGGCCGGGGCAGTCAACATTTCCTGGGCACTTCCGTCCCAACTGCCCCGCTCGCACCTGCATGGCTGTTGAGCCAATCAGACCCATCAGACGAAGATTCACTGCATTCAACTGCAGCCAAATTGGCAATACATTGCATATTGAAACCGGCCTAGCCTCTCTCGAGCCCATTTGACCTCCCGTCTTACAGGCGATTCCATGTCTTCGTCCTTGGAGCCAGCCTGTGGTCCGAGAGCCACATCCGCGGACATTGTGAGATGAAGGTTGGGGGACATGGGTATCAATGACCTCCCAGCGAATTCCCGCAATGTTGATAGTGGTTTATTTGAAGAAACCTTGTTTCGTGACTTAGAATGCGAGAATACAAGCCTCGGCGGTGGTACCGTTTGTGCGGCCTGAGCGTGCTGGCTATATATGGTTCAAGTTAGTTGAGCAGAAAATCGGCTGCCAGCCTCTCGGGTGAAGAGCGAGCTCAGACCTTGATAGAAGCGGCGATATCATTTCGGAGGCATCGGTTGGTATCTCGGGGGTAGGCGAGGCCACAAGGGGCGACACCGACGACGACGGAGATGCAGATCTGCGCCGGCTGTCCATCAATTGCTCGTACATCTCCAGAATATCTCCTGCTCGCCGTCGGTCTCGGGGTAGTGGGTTAAGCATGCACTCTTCAACCCAGTTGAGAACTGCGGGGGTAACATCATCATGGGAGGCCTTGCAGTGTTCCCTGAATTCGTTGTGTTGCTGGTGGATGAGGGGGAGTGGATTGGTGCCGTCGTGGAAGCAGCCTTCGTAACCACTGTTGGTAAATCGGGGTAGCTTCGCCCTATGGTAAGCTATACGTGACTCGAGCTAGGCTCGTTGCTCGTCGAGCCCGCCGATTATCCAAGCGGCAGCATGGCTCAGGACAGCACCCATGGAGAAGATATCAGCCGCGGTGGTAATTATATTAGGGTTATCCTGGAGTATAGTACGGCAGTACTCAGGCGAGCCTGGACACATTGTTAGAATTACGACAGGAACGAGCGTGATATGGAGATTTTACTAAAACTCCGAATCGCGTCCAGATCGAGGGCCATTGAATCGTCAGCCCTCGCCTTCGCGGTTCTGACTCGGCTGTATAAGCCGAAATCGGTAATCTTTGGCGTGAAGTCGTAGAAAGATCCCGATGAGCCCCTCATGAGAAGGATGTTTCCCGGCTCAATGTCTTCGTGGATGACCTTGGTCACCTCATCATCGTCATATGCCATGGGCTGATGAATTCTGTGCAACCCTGAGAAAGTTTGGAAGAGGCTCTTCCAAAATAGCGCCACGTCCTCGGGTGTTGATGGTGCTGGGGAGTTGTCGAAGAACTCGCCTAGGCTACCGCCATCGACATACTCCAATATCAGGCAGTACGAGCCGAGTTGCCGAAAGGAACCGTAGAACTTCACAATGTTGTCTGATGCATATGTGCTGAGTCGCCGCAACGCCCGGAGCTCGTACTCGTAGTCTTCTTGGTATCGTTTATTGTGATAGACTTTAAAGACAAACGTCTTCTTGACCGGTTCGCCATCCTCGTCCTGGTCTGATATTAGCACCAGCAGTCAAGGGAGCAGGTGGAGGTAGAGAAGCAGAATTAAGATGGAAGAAAGGGGAGGGGACATACCTGAGGTTCAAGATGGTTGAAGTCAGCATGGATGTCGAAGCGTTCAATGACAGTCGTACTGCTGTGGGCAATCTGGTCGGGGTCGTCGATGGGCAAGATACAGGCATCATCCAGCTGGAAGTCTTGAAGTCGATCGGGAGAAAAGCGGAGTGGAAAGAACTGCCACTGATTTGCAGCGATCAGCCGGAAAAAGTCACGGAAGAACTTCTCGTCCGGCCATGCACTTGGACGGGAGCTCCATGGCAAGCTATCGTCCGTGAGATTGCGGCTGATGAACAATGGCTGGAGGTTTCGAACGGCGTCATAGTCGGAGTACACAAGCATCGAAAATATTTGCAGGTATCGTGTTCTGATGAGGTGAACATCGAGATCGAGAGGCACTGGGAATGAGTGGAGTACGCGCGACACGCGTCTTGCGGTCCAATATTCGCGAAGAATACCCAGTGGCACGTAGCTCGTCGGGTTTCCAGCGATGTCTCGACCAATATACTTGGCCTTCACCTCGGCAACGAGCTTGACGAATACTAGGAGCGGCTCGTGCTGAGCCATGGTCACTGGTGCACCGCAACTCACTGGTCACAACGCCGAGGGCTGGGAAAGTTTTGGCCTTCATAGCGCGGGGTCGAGGTTTGGGGGATTGGAAGGCTCCCCCGCAACACGTGAGCACACCCATCTCTGCACCAATTGTGCACCTTTTTGCCAGAGCCTTATCTGATGATCGAGGGCGCCGCAGCCGAGAGGCCGCGGCGATGAAGGCACCAGCAAACAGGGAGGGCAGCAGCTCACCAAGGTAGTTGCACAAGGAGGCCAGCGTGTAGTTTTGGGCCAACGGCGTCCCAAAACCGGGACCTCCTGAAGAGTTACTACAGGTATTAAAACTGCATATTAAGGCCTGCTCATCCAAAGCATTTTCGGCACGTTCTGCGACCATTTCCCAAACAGTTCCTAGGAAACGCCTGAGCAATGGGAGGATACAAGAATATGAAGGGGAAACAACATCCCATGCCATGCTCCATGCATCATGATCCATGCACTCCTACTCCACCCAGATAAGTTACACAACCGACAAACACAAACAGAAACCAACCCTCATACATAACTATACACACATTACCACCCTGTCGAAAAAAAAACACCCGAGAGAAAACCGAGCATATAGTCGTACAAATATCACCTCTCCTCCGCCGTCGCAAACTTCACGCTTTTCCTCCTCTCCCTCTCAGACCGCTCGCCACTCCGTCCCGGACTCGAGCTGAGAATCCCCGCTGTCGGCCCCATGCCTATTCTCGCCGTTGATCTCGCTGAACCAGGCCCGTCACCTACATGATGGTGCGTGATACCCAGCGCCTCCCTCACACTCTCGACAGCTCTGCTTTGCGGAACGTCATGCCCGTCACTCCGGACACCGCTTCCAGAGGGTTCTACCCCGTTGGATGCGTGCGGGAAAGGATGGTGTACATCCCCGGCGAGTCGGTCGATGCCTCCGCCCGTGGGGACAAGGGAGTCAATGCCCGCACTGATCCCCGTGCCTAGTCTTCCCGCAGCACGCGCCGCTTCTCGGACGACACGGGTGACCTCCTCGGAGCGGGCAGCTATGGTTTCGTTGCGGCCGCGCCCGGGGAGACAGGCGTGGCCGCAGCCATCGAGAGGACAGCATCCGTCACTAGACTCCAGGGGACTGGAGCCATCGAGCGGGTAGTCGGCGGGATGGTGTTCCGATTCGAAGGCGGCGTGCCACGCTTGGAGACAGGAAGAGTGACCACCGTGACCGCAGCCGGGACAGAGCCACCACGTGTTCAGGAGGGGGGCGTCATTTTCTGCCTTGGCGTGTTTAGGGCTATGGAGCGAGTCGGTGGGTTGAGGTGGCAGGGGAATGTCTGGCGGGGAATCGTGGTACCCACAGATAGCGCAAGGCGACATATAAGACTGGCATCTCTCACACCGCCAGATGGTGTCTGTCGAAGACGGAGTACGATCGAGCTCACGAGGCTTGCGGCAGCTTGAGCAAAAGAAGCCAACCTTGACACCTTGATGGGCTGGGTTGAAGATGGCGGGGTAGTCCTCTCCCCAGGAGGACAGAGCGCCGCCTGGCCAGCCTTTCATGCAGAGTTTGCGCAGCAGGGAGGCTTCAACAAACAGTTTCATGCTCATCAGGCGCGAGTGGTGCTGGCGGAGTATTGCCGCTGCTTGAAAAGGGTCGATTATATCCTCTGGAACTAGAGGTTTGAGGAGAAGCACGATGGCTGACGCGTTGAGTGCCGACGACTTCGCCTCGAATGCGAGAGCTCGGGAGATGAGGGAGTAGGGCTGAAGCGGCGGCGATGACACCCGAAAAGACCCCGTCAATGACTGGAGTGGCTGTGGATAGGGTGGGTCGCCAGGCCAGTGGAGGTAGTCCGTCTCGATGATGAACGGGGAGCGGTGGTCTTCTTCTACCGCTTCAATCTGGACTGACGGTGGCTCCCGCTGCGGAGATTCCATGATTAAATCCGTGTCGGTCTGTGAGCGATATGGCGAGTCAAAGCTATCGCTCGTGGTTTGGGTGATCATGTGGTGCTCATCTGTGAAACTTGTCATGTTCGTGTCACTCCTCTCCAGCATCTTGCGGATGAAACCGCTCTGCACGCTGGGCGAACCTGCGAGTTGTCTACCACGGATCCTGCTTGCAAATTCGCCATCATCACTCACGCTGGCATTGCCGTCCTTCACCACTAGACCGGCCTTGAGGGGTGCCTGGTTCGTGAGGCTCCCATCTGAAACGTTTGTTAGGTTTGTGGCTCGACGGCTTCCGTCTGAGATGGAGAAAACTTGACTGAAGCTGTCGTCTGAGTCCTGTCTGAGCACGGGTTTGCGTATCTTGCTTGGGGAGATAGCTCCCGCGTAGTTAAGCACTGGAGGCGCCTTCGGCTTGAAGTTGGGTACGTCGATTGCTTTACTGAGGGCCTCAGCATCGTAAAAGTCGTAACCTTCGGTGCTCGCCTGTGTGTTCTCGCTATCTTGACTCAGAACAGACAGCGGTTCTGAATCCAGACGCTTGCGCTTCTCCGAGGCCTCAGCGTGAGCGTGTATCGAAGGGGGCAAGGTAAAACTCTCCGGCTCGATGATGGGCGTCAGCTTCTTACCCCGCTCGGACTCGCGTGATTCAACAACGGCGCGCTCATCCGAAACAGGCCGAGCCAATGGTGTCGGCACATTGGAGGTGCTCTCTAGCTCTCTGGCGAGAAGAGACATTGCGTGTGATGACCTGCTGTTGTCAAGGCTGCTTGTAGACATGGGCTTTCGTGGTGTCACCTCGCCATCGATGCTGAGGTCTACGGACATGTCAAGGAGTTGGGTTGTCAATTTCGCCTTGGAGTCGGTTTTTTTCTTCGAGTAGGATGACTTGAGATTCTCCATGCGAGTTTCAAAGTGATACTGTGCTCGCCGATGAAGAACCAGCCCTATACCGTAGGCAAGGATTCGCCAGGTCTGCGCAAGTCGGAACTGGCTGACCTTTTCGGCGGCGCTCGCAAAATGTTCCAATATCGCGGCAACACGCTCTGGCAGAGGTTTCGAATCTGGCGTGTATCGAAGAAGCCGGTGAAGCGTGTCCAAGTAGTTGGTGGACAAGTATTCATAGACCTCGACTCGTGTAGCGGCTGGTACGTGGCCAATGGCCATGGCCTGATGTGGCTTGTATATCCCCGTCACTTTAATTGTCTGTTCGAGCGACAACACGTCTTCCATTCCCGAGCCGGGGGGTGTTGTGCTGAGCGCGGTAGCTGATCTCGTGCTTGGGCGACGCCTACGGCTGCCTCGCCGTCGTGGCCCCAAGAAGCTGCCAATAACATCGTCCTCGGAATCGCTGCGACTCACGCTCAAGACTGGGGTTGCAGGGCTGGAGCTGTATGAGGCCGAGGGCAGGCTCTGCGGGTGGACAATATGTGGGCGTGGTCGATGCGAAGGAGGACGTTCATCCAGGAGCATCAGGACGTCACCCCTTGAGGAAAAGGACATTGTTGAAACGGCCTGGCGGTCAATCACCTTTGGGGCAAACGCTACATCGCACTGATTGAATATGCCGTCCTGTCCGACGGTCCAGAGCAAGTACTGATCACACCAGAGGATTGCGCTTGGTGGATTGTCAAACCTCTGGATTTCACGATAGGGCATGGTGGGCCGCGCCAGATCCCATATATGGACCGCGTTGATGCCGAATCTTTTTTGACTTGAGTCGTCGTAGGACACGGCGATTTGGGAAGCCCTCTTGGCCTGGGCAGTCGCTGACCATTGACCTGGACGCCACGAGACGGTAGTAAGGGGTGCGGGTGTCGAGATGGTCCATTTTGGCTTTTGTTTCTTGTCGGCCGTCTTGGACATGTCCCAGACATGGCACCTGCTATCCCAGCCAGCGCTGACCAGATGATCGCCATCAGGATGCCAGGCAATGGAGGAGCATGTCTTGTCGTGGGCTTTGATCCTGAGAGCCGGCGCATTGGGCTTCCGAATGTCCCACTTCAAGACCACGCCCTGCTCGGTGCAGCAGGCAAAGTAGAAGCCATCTTTGGGCGACCACTGGACGTGACGAACGCCATCGGCATTGCACTTGAACGCTTGGATGGACCGGAAGCTGAGACCGGTCCGGGTTTGAGTCGGGGTGCGGATATCGAAGCAGCGCACAATGCCATCCTGACTTCCCGAAAGCAACCAGGTGCCGCGGTGGGGATTGATGTCGAGGGTGTTGACCTGACGGGAGTCCTCGCGCATCTGGATCGAGTCGATGCCGCGGCCGAGAGAGGCGCCAGTGCCGGTACGTGCCAGATCATACTGGAAGATCTTGCCGCCAGCGCAGGCCGTGAAGATGGAGGTGCTGCCCGTTCCCGTGCCCCATTTCACATCCCGTATCGACAGCTGGTCCGAGTTTCTAGCAAGGAGGGCACGCACGTCGATGCCTTCTTTGATGCTGAGACCATCAAAGTGCACCGTCTTGAGAATGTGACGGCCGGCTAGCACGGCAGAGCTGAAGCTGGGGGAGTGGTCCAGGCACGCTATGGGCACGCCGGCAGCATAGGTTGTGTTCTGGGAAACGGCGGGGCGGTACTCGGCGACGAGGGGCGAGCTCGTGATCGCGGATTCATGCGACGAGTCGACTGTTGGCCGGCCAAGCAGCCGCCGCATAATACGGCCCTGGCTGCCGATGCTATACACGGCCTCCATCCTGCGCGATCATATTCCCCCGCTGTATGCCTTCATTTTGGATGCGACGAGCTCGGCGTTGGCGTTGCGATGGCCGAGTCTCAATTAGATTTCGCGCGTGATTGACCAAAGGCCCACTTCCAACACCGCGCGACTGATAAGGCCTTGGCATTGAGGTCATGGCAGTTTGGCAGTTTTGCCCCATCTCACCGCCCTTTTTGTTCAGGCTGCCCCACGCAGATTGCGGCTCTCCCGAGTCCCCAGCCAGTGAGATCCTTGATCCATCCCGAAACCTCACCTCAACACCATCACTGCACCGCATCGTAGTCGGCAACCATGAACCCAGACAGGCAGGCCATGATCAACGGCTGGAAGTCGCCGCGGCGGTCGGAAAGCAGAGATATTACAGGCCCGCGCCACGATCCCAGCAGTCGCATCACCAAAGGCGGCCGCCAATTCGCCCCCAAAGCTACTAGCGCTACGGCCACGGTAGTTGCAAAATACCTCACCCAGGACGAGCAATCGGAGCAGTTTGTCGCCGAAGAGGACAAGTTTGTTCTAAAACAGGCAAAGAAGAAAGCCGACATTCGCGTGCGCGAGCACCGCGCCAAGCCCATTGATTTCCTCGCATTCAACCTGCGCTTCATCGACGACGACCGAGATGTTTTCGACGACGACGATGGCGATGTTGATATCCCTCTGCCAGCGCCCGAAGCTTTGCTCGAAAATCTAAATGAGGCGCAGTTGAAAGAGCTGGACGAAGACATCACTTCGTATGACACGCTCGAGACCAACGCCACGAATAAAGAATACTGGTCAGCATTATCATACCTCTGTGGCCACCGCCGCCGAAAGCTGAAGCCGAGCGGTCCCGAAGGCAGAGCGCTGGCCCCGGTGGAGTCAGACGTCGAAAAGGTCCTGAAACCCAAGACGCTAGAGCAGCTGCGAGCGCTAGAGAAGCAAATCCTGGCGAAGCTCTCATCGGGCGAACCAATCGACACCGACTACTGGGAGGAGCTCCTCAAGAACTTGCGGGTTTACAAGGCGAGGGCGAAGCTGAGCAAGGTGTGCGAGGCCATCAAGGCGGCCAAAATCGAGCTGCTCAAGACGCGAGACCCCGAGAAGGCCCGGGCTTTGGAAGCGTCGGACGGCCTGCCCGGTGCAGCCCCCAACTTTAACTCTGGACCCAGCAAGTCTGCGACACGGCCTGCTGTATCAGGACCCTCTGACGGTAGCTCGTCGGCTCCGCCCCCAGGGACGGCAAGATTTGCGTCAACGGGTGGGGATGACTTCTCCCAAGCCACCAAGGCACTGTACGACCGCGAAGTGGCACGCGGTGTCGGGGAAGGGGAGGAGATCTTTGCAGGCGAAGAGGCAGTCCCCGGTGTCACGAAACCTCTCTGGGCCGACAAATACCGGCCTCGCAAGCCGCGCTACTTCAACCGCGTGCAAATGGGGTATGAATGGAACAAGTACAACCAGACACACTACGACCACGACAACCCGCCGCCCAAGGTGGTCCAGGGGTACCGCTTCAACATCTTCTACCCTGACCTCATTGACAAGACCAAAGCGCCCACGTTCAAAATCATTCGCGAGCACGGCCGCCGCAGGGGCGAGTCGTTTGCGCCGGCGGGTAAGGAGGACACCTGTCTGATCCGGTTCACGGCAGGGCCCCCCTACGAAGACATTGCATTCCGCATCGTCGACAGGGAGTGGGACTACAGCGCTAAGAAGGAGCGCGGATTTAAGAGTAGTTTTGACAAGGTAAGGCGCATATCACCCGAGACTCGGAGACAATGCACCGCTGCGCGACGTGGGCCTAGTCTTGGCGGCCAGGCCGGAGACTTAGCAAGTCGGCACCTCCTCGTCTGCTCAACCCCGACGGACGCCGCAGGACCTGCGCCCCCACCGCCTCACGGCCGCTGTCTGGGCCGGCCTCAAGCTTGAGTTTTTGAGCGTTTTTAATTCGTTTCCGTATCCTCGGGTCAGGCTGACCAGTCTGAGCAGGGAATTCTCCAACTCCACTTCCAGTTCAAGAAGGTACATCAGCACCCCAACCCTTAGCCGCCGCTCGGCATCGTGGCTAATATGTTGCAGATTTGGTACAGGAAGTAGGGTTCACCCCCCCCTTCGTTCTCCTCCGAAAATGGACCACAATCACCACGGGAACTGTCGTGTTGGACGTGTAATTCGGTTCGGGCTGAGCTGCGCAGGCTGAGCAGGACAGATCCGGCCCGTCTAAGAAGGCCCGCGCATGAAGTGACGGCTGCGACCGCTCCCGACCGATCACAGAAGAGTTTTATGCGAGCGAAACTTGGTTTTGCCTGCCCCGGGTCACTGTGCGACGGGTTGCCGGCCGGGTGAGGCTGTCGGTAATATTTTTTTTTTCCCAGGCGGGCGGTATCGCGGCCAACATACTCCGGGCCCGGAGTGTGGAACGTGATCGTGCGTGTGCTCGTGATTTCGGTAGTTGACTGGCCGTTTACTAGGGAGCCAGCAGCAGAGAGAAGGAAGTTTTTAGAGCAGCAGGAAATTGACGAGATTCTCGCTTCCATTCCTCGCAGGATCAATGTGCAGCAAAGCTTGTCGCAGTGACTTTGGTTCGGGGCTGGCAGATGGGCAAGGGATAGGTTCCAACGACAGCGGTTCTAGAATGAAACACCGACTGCATGCGCCTCTGGGATATTATTGCAATCCGTATGTCGTTGTTGGTGCGTGACAATTGGCCCCCGAGAACCAACGACAGTTGCGTATTTTGCGTATTTACCAGACACCACTGATTGGGTCGTTTCAGAATTAGGCCCTGCGAGGCAGCTTGCAGTTCGACTTTTATCCCGCCTTTCCTCGCCGAGCGGCCGAATGTAAGTTACGTTGGGGTAGGCAGCGAAGGCGGTCAATCAGCCAGGCTGGGGCGGAGAACAATGGGCAGTTGGCAAAGCAAGGGAGCGTGATGGTTGCTGAGAGATCCAGCATGGAGAGAACAAACACCCTTGGAAGATGCAGCAGCAAATAGCAACAATGGCCTTGTTAAAGACCAAATGTCGTCACCACCATCGTCTTCCAGCCCGGTTACCCGCGTTTCCGCCCAGCACCGCCATAGGTAGCTGCATGTTGGCGTCGGTTTTTTTTATTTTTTTTTGGACTTGTTTCTCTTTGGCGGTGCTGGCCTGAGGTTGTGGTCATCTTCGCTGGGCAGGTATTCCAGACACCCCCTGTCGCTGCGATTGTGCTGTGGTGGGCCTCATTCTCTGTGGCGCTGGGGGTGGTCAGTTAATGTGGGGCCGTCTCCATGTCGAATGTTGCACACTGTGCCAGGCCACGGCTCAGCAAAAACGGTCGCTGGCTCTGCCACCGACCTCCCCAACACCCGGACTTCCATTCTCAATTCTTCCGGATGCACACCGTCCATGGGATGTACGTGTGCGCCGTACTGTACGCCAGGTCAACTAAATTTTTTTTTTTGCGCTTCCCTTTGCTCTCGTGGAATGAGATGCTGCTATTTCCAGTGCTCTGGATTTCTCTCTTGGCTCGTTTGCTTCCACTGGCCTGTCCTCTCTCCTCACACAAGCTGCGCAACGGGCACTGCTAAGCTGCACAAAACGGGCCCGCTCATGGATGGCCTGCTCCCCACGTATCTGCAGTGTACCTGAGGTAGTGCAGACGCTGGAGGTACCCCATCTGCCGCGGCTCTTCTAAGTGAAGACCATGTAGACAATACGCCGTAGACGCTGCCAAACATGGCAGTCAAATGTGCGTTGGCAAAGATTGCCTACCTCCCATCGTGCATCCGCGGCCGTCACTACTCGCAGTAAGTGACTGGTCACCTCTCCCCTCCCGCACCCCTACCCCTGGTTTCTGTCTCTCCGTTTCTCATGCTCTCTCGGGCCTAGTTAGCTCTCCTCACGGCTCCCTGGATTCTTGAGGTCAGGCTGCGGGGCTGGCCTGGGGGCACAGAGTACTGCGGCACTGTGCTGTAGGGCAGACCAGGGTGTATGTTCTCTCCGTCTCTCTTCTCTCTCCCGTGCTGCCCCATGTCCCATCACCCATGTTCCATGTCCTCCTCGTCTTCATGTACCTCGCACATCTGCCATCTGCCCTGCAGCACCTTGTACCCTCCCGCATCTCTATCCCCGGTCACCATCGATCTCGCACCGTTTCCTCCCCCCTTCTCTTTTCTGGCAAGGTATGTCAACGACCAATCACGGCTCGGCAACTTAAGCGCAGCCAGACCAACAGGCGCCTACTTCTTATTCAAGGCACCACCGCCTGCTTTTGCAGACTTTCTTTTTCGTCTTTCGTCCCATCCGCACCTCGTTGCTCGGTCATTTGAACATTAGACTCACACGTTGTCTTGACTCTACCCCACAGGTCTCGGTCCCCTGACATACAGGTGACCCCGTCCCTCCATTGTCTTGTCCCGGGAGCGGTACCAGAGCATCTCGCAACAAGTGGCAATGGCTTCAGACCTCCCTTACAGTTATTCACCACCCGTCCGTCGCAATTCAGCACTGGAGCACGCACAAAACAACAACATGCTCCAATCGCCGGCCCATCTCAAGACTGAGCTCGACTATGCCATGTCACCCGAGCAGTCTCTGCAAGCGACGCCCGATTATACGACCGGTTTCTGCACGGCAGATACACCCTTTGACAGTCCGGCGTCCATGACGAGCCCCAACGACTCTGGACAAGCAGCTTACATGACACCACAAAGTCAGTCCGGCTCCCTCTGGAGTGTCGCGGTCAAACCGCAGCCCAGCGGCGACGAGCTCGACAATTACGCAGCGCACAGTTCTCCTCCATCTACCGCCGGCTTTCCGTCCCATATCGGCTCAAATCAGTCCTCTCCCCGCCACTGGGGCTCACAGCACCAGTTCCGCCCCGTGTCTTGGGATTCGGCCCCAACACCATCACATCACGTCAGCTTTGTTCACCAGAGCCCGTCTCCTCTCCCTAGTACCAGCAATCCATCGTATGCCCCGGCCAATGTGTATCTTACAAACCCCTTTGACATGTACCAGCCTCTGCCGGGTGAATATGATCCGGGCTCTCCCCATGGCTCGTCGCTTACATACGACCAAGAGCCAGAAGACAACATGGGAGACGACAACGCTGCTGGATATGAGAACGAGGACCTGTACCAGGAAGACGATGTCAAGGCAGAGTCTCCAGCCGACAGTCATGTTCTTGTCAGCTACTCGCCGGATTCCAACGACAGTGTCAGCCCCAGCCCTGACCCAGACACATGTGCCAGGTCCAGTGCGGCTGCGGCAAAGCAAAACGACCTCTCCTACGCAAAGCTTCTCCACCAAGCCTTTATGAGCACTGAGCGGCATGCCATGACGCTCCAAGAAATTTATCAGTGGTTCATGGACAACTATCCAGAAAAGGCCAAGCCTGGTGTCAAGGCATGGCAGAATAGCATTCGGCATAACTTGAGCATGAACGATGTGAGTTGCCTGTGGGACAGACAACAAGGAAGGAAAACAAAGTGCTGACATTGCATGCAGGCCTTCCAAACACGCGAAATCCTGCCTTCGGAAGGTCCCGATGACCAAGGCGCCGACTCGCCGCAAGCTGGTACGCCGGGCGCCTCGGGCGCCTCCGCACGGACGAGTGGACGAACTTCTACGTCCAGGAAGCGCAATTCAGAGTGGTCTATGGAGCCTTGGGCGGTCCGCGATGGGGTGCAGAGCACGACGCGCTACCGTAAGGGCCCGGCCCGGAGACGCGGTACATCGACAGCAAACGGCGGAGGAGTCTCTAAGAAACCACCCAGCCGCATTGGGTCAGCGATTTCCTCGAGAACAATGAGAAGTTCCCGTTCTCGGCATAGGAATTACACGACAACGGGAAACTTGTACCGCGGTGCTGCGGCTATATCTGTGTCAGGAGCAGCATTTCCGTCGCATTACCTCCCGCAGAACTATCACCTGCTTACCTCGTCTCCTCCCCCTCCGTCTCATAATTTAGTGAGCTTCCCAGCAACGAGCAGTGCACCTGCGGTTACCTCGGCCCCCACCTACCTCGACTACGCGCCGTACTCTCACACACATGACCCCTCTGAACATCATTACACGCATAGGTCTAGCCAGTCCCAGGCTATGGCCCGCACCCACAGTCTCAGTAGCGAGTCGGGTATTGACGAGCCCAATACCCCCGAGCCTTACGGGGAGTCTCTAAGCCTCTCAATCCGCGAGATGCGCCTGGGAGTGTCTGCACCTACCCATGGTTTGGGCGGATACCTCACTACAGCGGCTGGGGCCGGCATAGATGCGGATCTCTATGGACTCCCGCGTCAACACCAGTCGGTAACGGAGACTGTGCCACCTGCACAGGCCATGGGTTTGGGCTACCACGGCCTGGTTCAAAGTTATGGTGACGGGTGGGTTGAAACGACAGCTCAGCGACCAGGTCCGGGTTGTGGTCAAGACCGGGGTCAGAGTCAGGCCCCTGGTCAGCCGGGCGGACAGTTTCATGGACGGTATTAGAACTAATCCTCCCTTTTTTTTTTTGGTGTGCGCCGCAACGTCTTTTTTGCTCACTGGAGGGCCAGCCAGCCAGCCTTACCGAGTTGATTTGTTCTTGGCGTTCCGGCAAGGAATCTCCGATT
>Ga0247765_1000710_pt1 | contig 22887 bp, 28 predicted proteins | sample UWRJL106311C6_FD_179949 | JGI IMG/M metagenome (GOLD analysis project Ga0247765, IMG submission 179949) | Plant litter microbial communities from Arlington Agricultural Research Station in Wisconsin, United States - UWRJ-L106-311C-6 | ecosystem: Environmental > Terrestrial > Plant litter >... | reverse complement strand
AACCCTGCCGGATATGTTAAAATTTAAAATTGTTGAAAACAAAAACCCCCCTGTTTCCCTCCCATCGCCCCACCCGGGGGGCCCCTTTGGAAATTTTTTTTAAAAGGGCTTCCCCCCCCCCCCCCCCAGCCGGTGAGGACCTACATATGCACCATACTTACTTCCTAGGCAGGTACGTGTATGTATCCGTAGACATGTTTCTGGTTACATATCAATGAATCCTATCCTAAAGAGGGAGGGGAGCAAACAACCTAACTCTCCATCCTTGACCTGCTCGACTTGAACCCCCAAGAAAACCGGGCAGTAAAAAGGTCCTTGACCAAGCCCTTTCTTTCACGCATGGCAAGTAACATATATTGGCGGCAAGTAGAATAAGATTGGCATTGTGCAATAGTATGTTGTCTGTCTGTATGTTTCATGCCGTGAGCCTTGTCGTTCCTGTCGTACCGTGTCGTGTCGTATCGTGTTGTATTGTATTGTGTTGTGTTGTGTAGCCATCACACACACAGGAGGGAAAAAAAAGAAGAAAAAAGGCACGGGATTCTCTGCCATTGCCATGCAATACCATGACCATGACCATGACATCGCATGGCGAAATAGCATGGTTGCCCTGCCCTTGAACTCATACTGGGATTGATCGATCAATCAATCCCGTTTTCTCCCCTTTTTCTCTTCGTTCTTCTGTCTTAGGGCCAAGGCAAGGAAAAAGGGCAAGGGACGGAGTAAACCGATGACCAAAACGTCCGCCGGCCCGCACCGCCTACGACCTCTTCCAGGCAAGGCAGGGCAAGGCAAGGTAAGGTAGTTACGTGCTTTTGCAAGGATCCAATCTCTCACCTCTGCTCTCACCTTTTTTGTTGTTGTTCCTTCCAGTCAGAACCTGGACTCACTAACCACCCCCTGTCCGGCCCCCTCCACTTACACTGCACTGCTGCGTACAATTCGAATCCTCCTCGGATCATCATCATTATCATCATCATCATCATCCATCACACGGACCAAGTAACTCTAGGTAGGTAAGGTAAGGTATCCATCCATACTGGACTGGGAGAGTTGCCCATGACAATCACCATCCACTCCACCTTGTCTTTTGTCTTGCAAAAAAACTAAGAGACATTGGATCCTTTCTCACAAAGTCTCTCTCTGTCCAAACTAAGGTAAGGTAAATAACTATAAACTAGCACTTCGTACCGTGTATCCATTCGTTCACATACCCCCCAAAAAAAAAAGAGATTCCCCTTACTTTCTTCCCTCCCCGCCCCCTTTCTCAGCTGGGATCCTGTATGTATGTCTTGGGGGGTCATCGTCGGCGTGAAAAGTCCGATCAGAGAGACAAGACATGCGACGGATCAATCTACGTATGTACATCATGTACCGACCTACATAGTACCTGATTTTTGTACTCACATATACCAACACAACAAGGGTAGACAGACAGACAGGTGTACAATACCTCATACTGCATTAACAAAGACATCGGAAGAGAAGCATCAAGGGTAGAGAGGTAGTTACCACATCACGTCACTTCGCCTAATCCGAAAACACGATAGAAGCCCCCCTCCTAGGCAAGGGAAAACTGGAGTTGAAAAGAAGAAGAAAATCTCTACCTCTGTCGTCATGTGTTCCCAACCCAGCATGTCTCGCGCCACAAGGCGTCTCGCTAACATACGTGAACCTGCCCTTTGCAACCTCTCAGGTGAGGCGATGGTCAGCCCGTGCGACCGTGAGGCGGCATCGCACACCGCAACGTACCGAACCGCACATGGCAGGACCATGTTTTTTTTATTTATTTTTTTTTACCTTCCCCACCCCCCTTGCCCTTGCTCGAGAGCTGAAGCTGACCTGTGATACAAATCGATGCAATCGTTCGTGTCGAGTCGAGTCGAGTCGAGCCCCCCTTGTGTACGACAAGCTTGATGCGATATTTCCCACACCCTTACATGCCATGTCCTCCGTGTTCTGTTCTGTGCCCTAGCCTGGCCGCCTCGATCATCTTCTCGGCTTCGGCTTGCTCCGAACACTTTGGGCAATAAAACTGAGCACAAAGCGACCAGTGAGACCATCCGCCAGTAGGTTAGTGTAGCCAGCCAGCAATCCGGCCTCACCGCCTCTCTGGTTCTCCTGACCGGCCTGGTTCCCTAACCAGCGCTGGCATCCGAGTGGTCTCTCGTGTCCTGTATCCTGTACACTAGCATCTGCAAAAGCAAGCAGATGCGTCAAGGCATTGTGCAGGAATGCAAAAAAGAAAGCAGAAAAGACAATCAAGGCTTGCGGATACCGACCAGAGACACAGACCTAGTCACGGGCAATATCACAAGCACTAGCATCCTGTCCACGAAGCCAATTCGCCCCATGATTGGCTAACGCTCTAAGCCTCACCAACGGGTAACTGCGTCCCCAACCAACAAACAGACGAGAAAACACAAACCCATATGCCGTATGCGAGTCGCTGATCACAGGACGAACAGCAGTCAGTGACTGGCTGTGCGTCGATTCTTCCTCACCTGGGTCTAGGCCTATCACACTGCAGCGACTGCAGGACTGCACAAACCCAAGCTCACTAGTTATTGCGTCTGTCTCGCTTTTGTTGGTCCCAACCACTTGGTTATCACCTGGAACAAACCCCCCGAGTCATGCATGTATAGTACCACTCAACTTTATTGCCAAGTGTGATAAGGGGGCAGAGGCACAGGTGCCAAAGAAGGAAAATAAAAAGAAGAAAAAGGAAATGGAATACAAAAAACCTTTGGTACCGAATAGATTAATCCATCCCTCCCGTCAAAAAAGTGTGCCCAGTCCCTTTATGCATTATATTTTTTTTTTTTTTTGGGAGGGGCAAACGCGGTATGTCTAAAGTGTAGTGGTCGCGGTAGTAGTGGCTATCGGTAGTGGTAGTGTGGTGTACCTGTCTGTCGTCCAGGGATCCAACAAATTTGGGGGTTGCCGTTGCATCACAGGTGCAAACCCCCCAACCTCCACCTCCCAAAGAAGAAAAAGTTGAGAAGTCTTAACACACGAAACCCTGGTCGATATGTCACCGGCATGGGTTCCCGGCAGGACGAGGGGGCAGGGAACGGGGGGTTGCGGTCGGGCAGGGAATTGTGCAGCATTGCACCCCCCCTTGCCAGAACCGCGAACCCTTCAAGGGAAAGCCGCGCACACAGACCGGGCTTCGCTGTCGCTCTTCCTGGTCGTTCCGTAAGGCTGGGAAAGAGAGCTGCGCTGGGCACGCTACAGAACACCTCAACCAGGTCCCCTACCTTTGACTGGGGAAGAGAGAGAAGGCGGGAGAGAGCTGGGGGCAAGGTAGGGATGACGCGAGGCATTTCTTGCATCGACAAAATAAGATCCAGATTGTGCGACGGTAATGAATTGCATCGATCGCCTCGAAGCCGTGGGTAACGTTAACTCGGCTGAGAGGGCCTCCTCACCTTGATCCGAGGACACGGCTTCCGCTTTGGGTTGTCGGTCAGACCAGAAGGGAAATTGGAGAAGTGTCGCGCCGACTGTTTTGACGGAAAGACTGACATCAAAACCGCCATATAGGACCCGCGTTTATTGCTGGTCGTCATCGCTAGTATCGCTGCTGGCTATCAGCATATCAGCACGCTGCGTGAGAACGCAATCTGATTTATCCGGGGCGCCGCCGTTTGTTTCCATGTACGAAGTACCATCCGTCAAATCAACAAAGAGGCAGAACTTCGGGCCAATTTTGTTTCTGCTGCCTGACGCACTGACGGTCATCTTGTCCTATTTCATGCTTCTGCTGGTTTCGACGTTGCAATCCGGGACGCGTTGAGAACGCAATTCGAGGCGGCCGCGGAGGTGTCCTGGAAATGACCACTCCCCAACAACCAACAGAAAAGCGGGCCCCCTTCTTCCGCTTCCACTCCCGCAAGGCGTAGGCTTACGCCGCCGCAGGTCCTCGGTGATTTTCTTGACACTCACCGCGCGCGCTCAGTCCTCCTGAGAGTCGGCCACTTCTAGCAAAAGAGGAAACGCCAATATCCGGCTTTCTTGTCGAAGCAAACGGTCGCCAAGGACAGGCGCCTGAGGAAGCAGAGGCCCCATGTCCATGCCGTGCGAATAAAGTCCATGTCGCTTTGGCTGAAACCCGTTTGGTGGATGGGCTTCCCTTCGAATCCTCCCAGCCGAGCTTCTCGCTCGCTTGTTCGGCAAGCAAGACGCGAGCCACAGTTCGAGGAAATGGGTGTGGTCGTCGGATGCAGAGCAAAGACTTCTGCGCGCCGGGCCACTCTCGAGACATGTGCTCTCCCGTCTGATGACGATTTTTGACCTGTCCACTTCGTACCGAACCCCCCAAAGTTTAGCCTAGTACCGCTATGGTATTCGAGAAGTGTTTGGCAACACAACGGGAGAAGATTCCGGAAGTCAAACATTTTGCGTAGCTACACACGGCCATAGCTTCCCCGGAGCTCTCTGGCCGTCGTCGATAACTCAGGCCTACACAGCGCCAAACCCAGCGGTTCGCGTCTCTCGGAGGGGATAGGGATGTGCCAGGATAATTAGAGGGGCCTGGGCGCGTTCCACTGACCCAGAGATCGCATGCGCAATTCAACCCGGTGTGACGAGGACAGGGAGTCCAAGCACAAGTATACATAACTACACCCCCCTCGTGCCCTCCCGGAAGCAAATGCCCACTTTCCTTTGCCCGTTAAGCCCGCCCTGAGGTGTGCAATGTTGCCCAGAAGCTGTCCAATCCCGCGCCGTCTCTGGGGCAAAAGGGGTTGCCCAGCATTCGACTCAGGTCGAATTGCAGTGAGCGGGGCGGGACAGGGGGGGATCGCTGGTGCTTGATTGGATACTGCCGTCAACGAAGGAATCTGGCGATGACTTGAAATTGGAGGTGTGAAGCAGCGTACGTCCACTATCCGTCTGGAACTTCGTATGTAGCAAGGAGATCATTGAGCTAGCACCAAAAAGTGTTTAGTCCTCCACTGCGAAGGTGGCTGTCGCTGTTCCTCTCACTTCGCTCCCATTGGAGGCCGGATGCAGAGCCGTTTCTTCCTCATGCATGGATTCAGCACTCACTTGACCTCTTGTCGGCAGCGACACGGTGAGGGAAAAAAAGGGTGTGCCACCATGCGGCCTGTCGTGTTCATGACGTTCAAATTTTAGCGTGCCATCATCTTCTGCACCTGGCTGCACGATTGATAAGCCCTCCTCAGAAACCTGACAGATCGCGCCCCAGGTGAAGCTAGCGTTGGCGTGGTCGGGGTCGGCAGTGTTCCCTTGGATTTGACATGAGGGCCGGTCGTTGACAGGCTCTCTCTCCTCGTTCCGTCATCGTTTCGACTAGGTACCGTTGCAAGCCTGGCCGTTCAGTCCATCGTGATGGATGCATGCGGCGAGGTCTGCTTCGCTGCGACCCATGGCTTCGGCAAAATCCCCGAACCTCCAGCCAGGGGGACGAGAGGCTCACAGCAGGGATTTACGGGAAGGCTTGCTTGCCCACAATTGACGGGGGTTGTTTAGACTTGCTGGGCGGCTGGGCGCGCGGGGGCATCTTGGGACATCATCTCTGGCCAACAACCTCCATCGGTAGCTTTTTGTGCATGTGCGCCGTTGCTTCCCGCTGCTCTTGACGAAGGGCCATGAGCTATCCCGCCGCGTCCCTCGCACAGGCGATCTGCCGTTCAAGGATTTGATGGAGCATTGCAGCTTGCTGCAGCCCCCGACTTGCGGCTTGAAACCCATCGCACGAGCTCCCTTTGCTGATCGATGCTGCGTCAACTGCAAAAAAAACTCTCCGTCGCATGGAAACAACTGTCGGGGAGGCCCCCAAAATAGAAGGCGATTGCCCCATTCATGCTCTAGTGTTTCCGGCCCAGCAAAGAGGGAGGTTCCTGACGTCGCATCAGGGCGCTCAGAGCGTGATGGGTTGAGGCGAAACACTTGCTGCGGACAAGCCAAGCGCCACCCAAACCATCGCACTCAGCTCCGAAGCTCTAGCTCCGCAAACTGAGCCGAGTGAGCACAGAGAGAGACCGAGTGAACAAGCGGGAAAAAAGACCAAGAATAGCAGCAGAAACGAAGGCACCGTCGCCTTCTCGTTCGGTTCGCTGCCGGTGCCGCTGCGGTTTGCTGCTGCTTATTACGGGGCCGCTGCGGAAGCTCGCGGCGGCTTCGGAGTGTGGATTTGTGGCGAGCAGCGCCGAGGCAGCTTTCATCCTCGTGAGCAGACCTTGTGACTTTAGTGATTTGTTGCAGCACCTCCCTATCCCTCATGACCGTCTTTTCAGAGGCAGGAGCGTTTACGTGTTGTAGCCTTTGATTGGTTGAGCGAGGGGGGAGTCATTCGCCAACCTGAGCCCGTATGAGGTCAATTGGTTTTTTTTTTTTTTTTTGGACAGGCGAAAGTCAAGAGTCAACGCCTCTATCAGAACTGAAAATTGCTTTTTCGGGCCTATTTCAGAATTCTCCCATCGTGCAATTGGTCCGGCTGCCGACGCCTCAAGTTTGTTGTGCAATCGGTGCACTAGCCACCCGTGCCATCGATGGCAGACGGCCAATCTTGACTAATTCGGCAGCTGCCTAAAGTCGACTCGCTATTTTGTGGCCCACACCAGCCGCTTCGTGTGCACCATCTTCTTTCTTCCAGACACCATCGCTTTGGGGTTTTCGGCCACACTGACACACAACGCGGAGATGTCATACCAGAGAGCGGAAGCTTCCCCGTTGGCGGATGTTCCGGCCGGCGGTGAAGAGACAGACCTAAAGCTGAAGCCGCACGGACATTCCATTGAGAACGCGTTGTTTGTCCTTGCTGCCACCACCTGGACACCCACTCGCTAGCTCATCGCCAAACACCAGGAACACATCACGTTGCATCCGAAATGGGCGGTTTCCTGGCGTGATGAGAGCTGCTACTGCGGCGAGAGACGCGGCACAACAACCTGCCGGGAGCCACTGGGACGCTGGCAATATTGGACGATCTTATGCGGAGCCTCTCCAGCCCAGAAGCACGCTGGCGAAGGAACTGTCTCGGACAGAAACACTCACCCGACGGCACCGTCCTTGGTGTGTTGATGCCTTGGCCTAGGAGTGTTTCTTCTGAGCTTCTCGTGCGTGCAGAGCTCACTGGGCTGGTGGACGTCGCGTCCATCACGACCAGCGCTCGATAGGGGGTTTAGTGAGTTGGGAACAAAAATTGGACCCATACAATGAAATACGGCTGTAAGCTATTGACGGCAAGCGCCCCCCACCCTTCCAAGTCTGGTAAGAGTGCCCCACCTGCCTGCAGGACCTCCTCTCGGGTCTTCTTCCCAGTTCTCAAACTTCGACTGAGCCATTTCGCCGACCATCCATCCGACTCCCAGGCGCCTTGCATTTGCCTGCAGATGTCGCAAATTGCCAGCCCCTATTTCCTTCTCACTCTCATCGCTCTTCAAATCATCCCACAGACTGCACCAGTCGTTGCGGTCCCACTATGATGGTCACCCTTCACCGCCCGATGTCCACTTGGGGAAAGCTTGCCCCCCTGCCTGTCACGGTCTGTGCCAGTGTGCGATTTGACTGGCCCAGACGTTTTGCTTGACTTGTTTTTGGATGTTACTTACTACTTACGATGTCCACTACGTATCAATCATGCTGCTGGGAGTGATCCAAGCGGGCCCGGGTGTTGGCATCGTCTGGCGTTTCGGTGCCGTCTGGTCTTTGCCTCTTGGGAAGTCAACGCCGCCGCTGCCCACGTCCCAGTGGGCGGGGAAACCGACCGCCGTGTTTGAGGGGCGACCTTGGTCCCCGAGGAACTTCGTCGAGTGACGTCGATCGAGAAAGAGAGAGGAGGGAGGAACGGACTTTGAGTGCTTTGTAATGTTTTTGGTGGCCAGGACCTCGGACGTTTTACTCGCCTCCAGTCCAGGCAGGTCGCCTCCAAACTCCAGTCATATCTGACCCGAGACAACATGGGCACCATCCACGTTCTTAAGCAGACCCTTTATCCTGTCAACCAGGACTTTTGAAGCCTCGTTCTCGTCTCCCCTCCCTGCCTGGTCTGCCTGGTTAACCTCCATGTCTTGTCTTGCGTTCGCCTGGCTGCCCTGTCACGTCTTCCCGTCCCCTTGGGTTAAGTGCTAAAAATCCCGCTAGACGACACCCCCGTCTGTGTGTAAAGACGCGGCAGCCACCAAGCCTCCCACACCCTCCCTCCCTGGTTCCCCCAATTTTTAAACGTTGTGCCTCTTCCCCCCCTTCTCCCGTTGAATCCCAGGCTGTGACCAGGGGTTCGAATGTGAGGCCCAAGACGCCGGGCTTTTCACAAAATCCCACGAACGCCCACCCCCCTACCTCCCAACGTTGCCCCCTGTTCCCCCTCTGTCTTTCTCCCCCTGCAAGGGTTCGTGCGCCAGCAAGCGTCGCTCCTCCACACCACAAGTCTCCAACGGCACAACGGTTGACAGACCAGACCATCCTTGCCAGCGATTGCATCAAAAAACCCAAAGGCCTTCTTTGATCCCGTATCAAGCCAGGCGCCACCAGGCACTGGCTGCACATACTGCCATCGCAAACAGACGCGCAGCAGCACGGCTGAGACACAACAGGCAAGCTTGGGCACGGTGAACACGGCATTGGCTCGAAGCGCGCAGGTCCGACAACGGGAGCTCCCACCCCTGTTTCTGTTCCTTGGGCCGGCGGTTGATCGCCCCTAATCCGCACGCTGCCAGCAGGCACACGATACGGATTCGAGGCTGCGAGTCCTTCAGACGTGACGGAGCTTGTCAAGGCACCATCTGTAGCTCGACCGAATCCCGACCGGTTTGCTGCAAGTGCGGGAGTACAAGAACGCCCTGCTATCGCTTCGGGCTCGCAACTTGCCCCGGTTCCATCCCGACGCCCGGCACTCAAGGCCAGCGCGCTCGCGACTTGCACGCGCGACACAGGACACAGACTCTGTCAACCTGCCCGCATCCGCAGGCCGCAGCTGGAAGCTAACATCCTTGTCCACAACCGACGAGGGAAGAAAAAGGTTCGCTGGTTTCCCTGGCGCGATTTCCGGCCGTTGGCATCAGAATAGCTTCCTGGGGCCGATCTTTCAAGCCCCCCTAAAAATCTTACGCCAAAATCCCTGCTCGACAAGTGCTCTGCCGCAATATTCAAGAGCACCTGTCAAGGACAGCCTCAATCCCCTTCCGCTCACCCCTGCGCTGGTTCCCGCCCAAGACTTCCCTCCTCTCGATAAATCCCGACCAGCCTCCGCCTAACGAAGAAACCCAGTTCACGTGTTCGCGTGCCCCAGCGTGTCTTAAACATCCCCCACACAGACCCCTGTGCGACTGGTCCCGCGCAAACAGAAATTGCGTGCCGTTAGAAGCTGTCCGACTTTTGAGACTTTTTTTTTTCTTTCCCGTACAGACGCAAACCTGCATCTTCGTCAGCAAGCAATCGGAATCACCGACCATTCGCCGTCTGCTGCACGACCGCTGGCTAGAGTGACGATAGCCGGAAACCCGTCATCTGACGCGCTTGGTGCGCCTTCCAACCCGTACCAGACCTTTGCGACGCTATAGCTGGTCGCACCGAGCTTGACACGGCATCTCGTTCGAAACCCGGAACGCGACACTTGGATAGTTATCGGCGCAGCCTCGGAGGCGTTTGCCTTAATCTCGCAGGTAGGCTCTTCTCTATTACTCTTATTGAGCGTTCTACGATACATCTTGGCTTGCTTCCGTCCTGTCGCGTCGTTCTTCACCGTCGCGCTGCGTCTGCTTGCATCGCGCGTTTGCTACGGAGTAACTAGCTCGGTGTGGCAAGGTGTGCTGCCCGGGGCCCCCTAATCCTGGCTTCCCGGCGCAAATCCTCCCAAGCTGCCGCTCAAGCTTCAGAGCATGAGCATCGTGGACCAGACTCAAGGACAAGTGGACAAACAAAACGGATTTTCCAAACAGTCTTTTGCGCCGATCTCTGGTCGTTTCTATCGGCGAATACACTAGTGGTCCTCACATGAGACCTTGTCATCCGTTGTGGTGAGGCCGTTGGTAGTGATTCCGGACTGCTGTGTAACGCAGGGTCCAGCACGCGCAACCACACCTCTCCACGATAATCCCTGCCAGCCCCCTGTCCACCGCTGCCTCTCCAACCTGCAGCTTCATCTGAATTTCTTCAGCGTCGTCCAGACTTGATCCCTCATCTTCAACTACCTATTTTGCATCCGCTACCTGTCAAGCCTATCCTTTGCAAGCTGCACCCTGTCACCGACGCCAGCTAGTTCGCGATACACCCGTCCGTACCCCAACAGCGTTGCTGAATCAAGACGCGTTTTTTTTGTTTTTTTTGTTTTTGCTAACAGAGTGTCTTGGAATAGACTCGGGTGTTGCGCAGCACGATAAAATTCCCGGCCGCAGTGCGCTAGGGTGAGTTCTCTCTGCACCCAGTGCGTCTTGCATACGCCCAACCAGCTGCACCGGCATGAGCACCCAAGGCCGACAAGAATTCGGTCTTGTCGAGTCGATTCGACCACGGATGGCATACCGGCCGGGGTAGGAGCCGCAAAACGCCAGCCGGGAAGGCCTAGTTGCTATCCTCGCCTAGATTTTGCACCAGCACAGCCTGATACACGTGAATGACAAGACATGTTCACAATGCTAACCTCTTCACAGACATCCAAAAAGTCGAGTACAGGCGCGGAATATCTCGTCACAAGGTACGACGTTACAGCCTTGTCCCCCAGACCCGCACGTGGCCCGAAAACCAGCGAAAACCAGCTGTATAGCGGCTCGGACCTACAAGATAGACGGTTGCTGATACTCCCATCTTCAGTCACCTCGAAGACGCGTCTTTGTCAACCCCTCAGAGCGCGGCAAGCAAAGTCACTCAAAGGGTACGTGCAGGCATTTCATCACAGGAGCTGAATGTGCTCGCAGCGCTTGGCGCCCGAGAACGCGCGAAGTATTCTTTCTGAGGCACCACTGGTTCGGGATTGTGACAAGGGTGATGCGCGACCAGAGCGATCCCGTTTCAATCTCGGCAGCGTTCCACCCTAGTCCCCCTTCTGGTATCGCATGAAATTTTGGAAATTTCATTCAGCATCCTCCTATGCAGGTCGCCCACGACCTGCGATTTTCTATGCTGCTATTTATAACATAGCAAACCCATTATCACAAGTACATGGATACCTTTCGCTGTCGGAAACGAATTTTTTTTTGGTTTCTTTTCACTGATATCTCGATGCTAGACACGAACGCGCCGCACGTCAGCTATTGATATAGCTAAAGAAACACGGAAGCCTGCTCTTCGGAGAAAGTGCCAGGCCAGAGGGAACCAGACCCGTTGTCATTTGGCAGCGCGCATCTTGTGAGTGACGCTCAATCTTCAAAGCCAAACGCGTTGCACCAAGACGCGTGTTTGGTGGCCCCCATTTCCTCGTTGGGTATCCGAGGGCACGGACATTAGCGGAAAACCTGGTTTTTTGTACCAGTCATCCATGCGAGGATTATCAAGAGCAACCGGCCCGCGATGTTTGCAGCTTCCGCCTGTCTTTTTTATTATTATTTTTTTATATTTTTTTTTTACCGACACTTAGACCCAGTTTCCCGAGCACGAGGACATGCCGGCTGACTCTGTTTCCCTCTGACGATTAGAAACCAAGCAGCACCCCGATAAGGCAGTCTCTATGGGATTGGCAATGGCTCAGCATCGCCAGGCTCCAGGCCAATTCAAGGAAGAGCCCGGCCATGACTCGGTAAGTGCCATTTTTGTTCTTGGATCTGACGTTTTTCCCATGCCGAAACCAGAAGCCCCAACTTGACACTTGATTTTTCCGCATCCCGCTGCTTCCTTGCCCCTGCGGTAGTTCCGCGGCACGCGATTTCGCGTGCAGCCACCTGCGGCCGTGATCCCTCCTCCTTTGCAGTTACCAGCGGCTTGTTCGCCCTGCTTCGAAAGTACAGCTCCCAGGCGCCTCCTTTGGGCCCGATTCAACGGGCCCAGGATTACCCCCTCAATTATTTCCTGCGTGGTTGCAGAGTTGCAGAATCCAGGGGGCCAGGGGTCAAAAGGTGAAGTCACTTTGTTCCAGAGTTCCAGAAGGCGGCATGCCTGTCGCAAGCATGACTGGGTGCGGATTTGGGGGTCCGGTCTGTGGGAATTACAGGGGTGTGGCCTTGTTTCACCACCGGCCAGGGCCGCGGTAGCAGTGACAGGGGGATGTGGCCGGGTAGCGTGGTATGCTTCCGCCCTGTCTACGCCAAACAAGTCCCAGCTGCATTCGCGCGATGCAGCAGCAAGATTGATCCCGCTGTTTGGCTGTTGGTCCCCCTGCCGGGCCTCGCCCGACTCCCCCCCACGAAGGGAAAGTGCAGTCCCGACCTCAGCCAAGTTGGCGGCGGGCGATTGCAGAGCACATCACCATTATTGCGAGCAGTGTAGTCACGATAATGTGTCGGCTACCCACTCTGGCAGCGCCCCTTCCTATTTTCCGTTGAGCCACACTGTAATTTTGCACAATGCAGATCCGCTGGGCGGTCGAATGGCCCCGCTAGACAGTCCTATGGCGCTAGTCAGTGGTGGGGTCAACCCACCGTCCGGAGGGTGTGGATTGCGGATTCAAACGATGACTGGGACAAATGGCTCAACGGCGGTGTAGCTGGTCTCTGATTCGCTCCAAGCGTATCGACGATGACATGCAACCGGAAAGAAAAGGAAGGAGAAGCGCAATCCAGCGATCCGCCCCTCGGCTCCCGAGATGCACAATCGTCATCTAGTCAGTTTGCACAGTTGATGACACTCGTGCGACAGCTTTGTCGGCTCAGTTGTACCACAAGTGGTGGATGCTCGACCATCCGAGAGTCAGTCACGTCGCTAGTGAGTGGGGTATTGAAGGCGACACGCACCGGAGATGTTGGCATTAGCTTTCTCTAGACCAAGTGGAGGTGGAGAAGCGCAGTCCCCATTTCAGTTGCAGAAGGGGCGATTTGCAACGGTTTTTGCTGCCGCATTTCAAACGGGTCTCGCGGAAGTAGCGGCCGTTCAATTTCCCTCCGCCTCCACGCGACCGAATGAGCCCGGTGGATTTTGGTGGTCGCAGTACAAAACGCCGTGGCTATGGCAGCGTGGGGAGTCCAACGCAGCTATGCTTGACCTGTTGTCTCGAGCGATTTACACTGGAGAGACGATGCTCCCGGGACGCCAGTCGCGGCCGGCATATGGGTTCTCCAGATGGCTTGCCAAGCTAAGCAGGGATGTGCGGGCATGGGGATGGGACCCGTCCGCACACCGCCCCCATGTCCCTGCCACCCAGGGTGCTCAGGGATTCGGCGAAAAAAATCGCTGAACTTCAGAAGAAAATGAGCTTGGGGCCTTGCCTCTTCAGTGGTGAGGCCCGGGTTGCCAGTGCTTGGTTAGGCAAGAGCGGTGCGACTCGGCATCGTTCTGTCCTATCATTGGTCATTTCATCTAAAGATGCAGTCGCCCCCTGGCTCGCGTTTCTCCCATGCACTGTCCCACCATCATTTCTGATCCATCCACGCCATGCGGATTTCTTCAATCTCTGTTCCCCAAGCTTGGAAACGATGAGTCCCTCGAACGCGCACACGCACCCCAGCTATATCAGATCAGCCAAGCATTATCACCCCTTGACCGCTGTCACTGTCACTCACTGGTCTTCTTTTTTACGCCCCCTTCCACCTTCCATACATACATAACCCCTAGCCCTGCTTTCCCATCACCCGCCTTCTCCACACTCCTTCCGCCCACCCTCGTCTACTCCCTCTTGCGCCGCAAAGTAATTAATCGCTGCCCCTGTTCTTCTCACCTTTTCCTCACCTTGATCACCACCACACCTGGTCAGTATTTCCTTTTCCCCGTCCCGCAGTTTATCTGGGACAAGAGGGCGCCAGCCCATCGCAATGCAACATGCATTATCTCGTCGCCGTCAAGGCGAAGACAGAGAAACCCCAAGCGGGCGTCCTTCAACGCTGGGCAGTCATTCTGAGACTTGTTCGCTCCACTCGGTCTCGCGCCTTGATCATGGACAGGGTAGCATTGGCTCCCCGGCTCCTCAATTCGGCTCGGATGCCGTAAGGAAGAGCCTTGTCCGACGAATCCCACCACACAAAATCCCGAGGCTAGCCCGCCTCACACGTTGATCCCCTGACCATCTTCCCGGTTCATCACCCCCAGACCTTGCCCGAATCTAGAAAAAAGAATATTCACAGACGCGCCCACGTTACCCCTCCCCCCGAAACATGATAGCGATTTCTTGAAAGAACTGTAGCGTAGCAAGAGAACTAATGGTCCCTCCTTCTATGCAGCAACACCACCCGCATCACCAACAACAGGGTTCTGTTCCGCCGCAACTGCAACATTCTCGGCCACCAAGTGTTGTTCACCAGCACCATTCCCAGGCCCCCGCGGCGCAGCAGCAGCAGCAGTCCGCTCCATACTCTTCATATCCCGCTACGAACCAGGCACACCGAGGGTTTCCCGACAGCGGGCTGCCTTACTACGCGTCAACTTCGTACAGTACGCCCGGAGCAACCAGCGGATACACATCCGCAGGTAAGTTCGGTATGCATATTCCACGCACTCTTGACGCGTCAATCCGCTAATGACACGCGCAGAAACCGAAGAGATGATGGCCACCACGATGCAGAGACCGCCTTACCCTCCGATGTCATACCATACTCCTCAATCCAACTCTCCCGCCTCGGTAGCATCACCATCAGGGCACGACCAACAAAGAAGCATGTATGGGCAGGCACCTTCGCAATTACACCAGCAGTCGATGTATTATGGCGCTCCCCAGCAGACTCAGTACGCGTCGATTCCCGCGCAAGCTGCGCAATCTGCCTATGCACAGCACGCGCAACCATCACATCAGTCCATGCAATCACAGCCAAGCATGATGATGTCCCACACGGCTACTCAGCACCAGATGAGCCAACACGCCGCGCCTCAGCATTCGCAGGCCGGGATGACGGTCAGCCCTCGACCGGGGAAACTGGACGCGCACAACCTGAACCACCGTCCTTCGGCACCAGTTGCAATGTCGGGCTCTGCTGGAAGCACTCCTCAGAATACCGCACCGCTATCAACACCAACTGGATCGGCGTCTGGTGTGAACCCAAATGCTGCCCCTGGTCCCATTCCCGCCACAACTCCACTCGTTGTCAGGCAAGATGGGAATGGCGTTCAGTGGATCGCTTTCGAGTATTCGCGTGACCGCGTAAAGATGGAGTACACAATCCGATGCGATGTCGAGTCGGTCAACCAAGACGAGCTTTCCGCCGAGTTCAAGACAGAGAATTGCGTTTACCCAAGAGCCTGTTGCCCGAAGGATCAGTACCGGGGAAACCGCTTGCAATACGAGACAGAATGCAATACAGTGGGATGGGCCCTTGCACAGCTCAACCCTCCTCTCCGCGGAAAAAGAGGCCTCATCCAGCGAGCAGTTGACAGCTGGCGGAACAGCAATCAAGACCCGCGGCTCCGGAGTCGACGCGTTCGCCGCATGGCTAAGATGAACCACCGCCATAAGGCCGGTTCGGCCACACCACACCCTGGCCAGATGCCTGGACCTACCGGACCCGGAGGCATGACTCCCCAAGGCATGACGCCCACGGGGACCTCGATCGGGAAGCCCGGAATGAACAGCATGGGCCAGCCCATGCACCACCACCACCAAGACGGCGCTCAGGGAGGAGACGAAGTCGGTATGTTTCACCAGATGGCCTAATGCGCGCGCGTTGTTGTGATTAAGTGTGATACCTTTTCTATCCACCTGTTTATCTGCGCCTTATTTTCTGTTTTTGGTTGTTTTGTGGAATTTTTCTTGTTGGGGAACTCACTCGTCCATTTTCTTCTTGCTGTTATATACCGGCTCGCGAAAATCAGTTCTCGAGCACCGCGTGGACCTGGGCGACACAGGAACCTGGTACAAAAAAGAAAGACCTGTACATTACCTTAGTCGCGTTTGCTGTTGTTAGTCTGTTTTGCTGGTTTTCGGTCGTCGTTCAGTCGTCTGGCTGCTGGCAAACGCCGCGATGCATAGCGATATGCATTCGCATCTTCAGCATCGCTCGTCACATACCAACAACACCTTCACACCAAATTCTTGCATGGGCCCGAAAAGGGCATTCCCAACCGATTTCTTTTCGAGGCAATGGTCTCTGGACAACGGTATCTGCGAGGTCTTCTGTTTTGTACACACTCTGTCACTGTTTTGAGGCATGAATTTGGGAGTCTGGCGAGTTGCTGTTGCTGCGCTGCTCTGGTTTGAAAGCATCACACTCTTTCGCACGACGCGTTTCGCTCTAAAGCCAGCTTATCTTGCGCCGAGCTCCCCAAGAGGAAATGATTAGCTAATAGGGTAGCAGGAGACGGGGATTATCTTGATGATCAGCACCATCACCATCACCAGGCGCCTTCCCAGTCGGGCTCTGAGGACCGTCCCGCTCAGGCCTTCACCGGATACGGCTCTTACAGCGGCGCTCCCCATGGCTCCTCTGCCATGCCTTCGATCCACGACACACTGAGCGGCTCACCCCACACTAGCAGCAGTGCTATCGCCGCTCGCCGTCTCAGTCGCTCCCGGAACGATGAACCCGAAGACCTTTTCCCAGATATTCCTGAAGCGAAGAAGCGCAAGTTCATCCTCGTTGAGGATAGCGACCGCCAGAGTAGGCTCCGCGTCCGTGTCACACTCGACGGAGTTGATACACGCGAGATTCCTGATAGCTTCCGAAAGAGCAGTAGTGTCTACCCTCGCTCATACTTTCCGCGCGAGATGCAAAGTCCGCCTCCAAGCGCGACCGGGAGCAAGTTCTTCACGGACGACGCAAGCGATGTTGAGGACGACGGCGCCACTGACACGGAAGGCCGTCGATCGGGTCGGGGCAGCGAAAAGAGGGGCAAGACCATGGTCAAGGTACCCATGAGTGAGGGCCAGGAAGGTGAAGTCGCCATTCCGCGAATGCGGCGGTCATTCCGTGGCAAGGAGGTTCGTCTCAACGACCTTGGTTACCGCATGGCATGGCTTCAGAGTCGCGTGTTTGCTGGCCGGACTGTTTTCCTGCAACGAGCCTGTGAGTTCTTTTCCCCTTCAGTTCCCTGTTGTTGCCTGATTTGCTAAACATGTCCGTACAGTGGACTGCTACAGAAATAAGACACGAAGTGCCATGGAATCCATCATGCAAGATGTCAAGACGTCGGCACCCCACTATGAAACCCGGGTCGGTAAACGCAAGTGGAATGAGCGGATGCGTGTTGGCGACAAGAAAGACGAGGAATAATTCGCCGCCTAAGGGTCAGCGCACGAGATTTTCCCAGTTCTACGAGGCATGAAACCATAAAAAGTTGGCATGGAGTCTTGGGTCGTGTTCAGCGGGATTTTGGTGGGGAATACGGACGGGTTGTCTGGTGTTGGCGTCGAGACAGGTTTCTTGGGTCTGGACTTTCTCTTGAGAGGGAGGGGGAATGTGTGTCACCCCTTCCACGCCCTCATTCTGAAGTCGTCCTTATTATTTCTTGGTCGAATTTCTTAATGTCTGAATCTGGCGAACCCATCACCCGCCCCTACCTTCCCCTGAACGGAGCATAGAAGTGTCGCACGGCATCTTTGTTGCATCAGGGTCGTGCCGTTACATCGTCATGGGCATTCGAGTCTGTATTTATAGTGGGTTGGAGATATAACCTGGTGGACATTTGTGTAAAAAAAAAAAAAGTCAAAGGAATGGATACAAGAGACGGCTAGGTGTGTTGACATGATTGCGTTTGAGATACCGCATTATAGTGGTCTTGTACCCTGCCTTTCCATGTCGAGACAGCCGAAAACCCTCATGGCTTCAAGTCCATAGCCGTAACTTGGGTGATGATGGGTCTATCAACCGAGACAGATCTCGTGATGCGAGGGAGGGAGACGCCTGAATACACGACCCAAAGACTTCGTGTCGGTTCACTTTTGCTAATGCTTGGAGAACAAAGCTCATTCCCCTGCTCGCCGTGCCTGAGAGGTCAGTTGTATCACGCCTGGCTGTGCCTTGCGTGTAACAACACGGGCAGATGGTGACAGAAGTAGGAGCCATGGCCGCAGACCCCGGAAACCAAACACGCAGCGAGTCTCGTCATCAAAGGACGCGAATCTCACCCGCGTTGCCAGGTGAATTGAAAGGCCAAACGGAAACTGCATGTGAAATCCCTGTTGCACCTGCCTTGGGCGAGCCTCAGTTGCCTCAAGATGCTGAAAGAGGAAGGAACACCCTCATAAACAAGGCAGTCAGGCTGAAGCAACCGCCGAACTACCCTTGGTCAGACACGTACCTTCCGCGTTTTTCTGTCCCTCGCCGAGAACCCGCACAAACTGAAGCACGTGGTCTTGTGCCTTCCACTGCTTTCTGTACGCCTCTCCTCTCCTCCCAAGCTCAAGTTTATTATCACCCAGTCTTCTCCCTCCAGCGGACAATTGTTCTCCTTCTCTAGTAAGCAACGCTACGAGAATACCACCTGGCTTCGATAGATCTGGTAAGTAGATTCTCTTGCTTCCACTCTCTCACCCCCTCCCTTTGGGCTTGCCTTGATGGACCTCGCGAGTCTGCCCACCCTCACTCAACTCGGTCAATTTGCCTGATGCTCCCTAACCTCTTCCCCCATACTCTTGCCGGTTCTTGGTTCATCAGCACATTTCCCGAGCCTAAGATACGCCCAAGCTGGGCGTGTTCACTCCCTCGCACCTCCCCGTCATTTTCTCTTGACCCTAGTTTACCACGGACATCCTGCCGCGCTTGCTGGGTTTTGCCGTTGACTGATGAACCTGTCAGAGGAAATTCCAGATAAAATGGCGGGCATAGCGAGCTGGCTCGACCGCGACCCTCGTGTTAGCAAAGCGGCTCGAGCTGCAATCGCAGAGGCGTACATTGTAATACACACTCCACCTGACTTCCCCACGGACGCTGTCTTCATGGGAGTCCTCGCCATGTCGGAGGCATACACCGACCAGAACAGCTACGGCTGGATGGCGACGGACTTCCTCACTTGGAAAGTCCTGATGTATACTGCCAGCAGCCAGCTCGATCAGGTGAGCTCTAGAGCAAGAAAGCCGTTGACCAGCCATCAATCTAACAAGATCCACACAGCACTGGTATACTGCTATAGATGTTGTCAAATTCTCCAAGGCCAGCGGGCTTGATCTCAACAACAATGCCGTTCGTCAGAACATTCTAGGAAGAGACGGCAAGGGCCTAGTCCAGATGGCTGCAACCAATAACACCCAATTCTTGCTCGACTTGGAGTCGCGCATCCGCGAAAATGCAGTCAAGGCCAAGGACCGCAAGACTCCTCTGGTCATTGCAATCTTTTCGCCCGTCACACCAGAAAACGATATCTGTGTTGATTTCACTGGTAACCAGAGTGGAAGCGAGTTTTTGACCCGGGGCCACATCAAACGGTGGATCCAGGACGCCACCGGTGACGATGATCTTGCAGTGGTCCTTGTCACGCCCTCGCCCTTCACTGGCGGCTGGGTGTGCTACCCGTCCCTATTCCCGCGTGAGGTGGAGGAGAACAAGATCCAAAACCTGGCCCGCTTTCTCGCCAGCTCATGCGGCGCTGCTTTTGCGGACAATTTCATGGACAAGTTTACCAAAAGAGTGTCGCCTCTCCTGACTGAGCAGCAACGTGGCAAGATTCGATATCAGAACATGATGCCGGTCGGGCCCACGGCGGAACAGACTCGTCTGCTTGAAGAACTTCAGAGCTGTATCCACGACAGTCTGCGGCAACAGTTCTGCAAGCTTGCCAAGAAACATGGCTTCCACTTCGCGGTCTCTGATGATGCCTGGGGCGAGGCATTCCCCAGAAGCGGCTTTTCTATTCTCCAGTGGAAACACAAATGGGGTATCGGTGACGACACGGAAATTGAAGATAATCCGGACCGCTTCAACTTTCTCGGAGAAGCTTTCGGTGGCACGCGCCTCTCTCAAAACTTTCATCTCAGATACTTGGTGTCGATAGAGCTCAACACATGCCCTGGCGACTGGCTGAAAAACACGACCGGCATCACCAACCGTCTGTTCAAAGATTTCATTGAGCGATCGGGCCTTCCGGACCTAGACGAGTTCAAGCGTGTTTTTGACGCGGTCGAATTCCGGGGCTCGTCCATCAAGTTTGCCGGACTCTTGGCCACGGCTTTGGACCTCCCCACCAAGGCTTCGTGTCGCCTTTGGCCGGACGTTGTTCTCGACGATGATCAATACAAAAAGCTCCAGTCAGCGTTTGGCCAGGTTCGTGACCTCTTTCCTGACGCGCCCCTGAAGCCTGGCGAGGTGCGCAACGTCTTCAAGGATGTCCGATTCTACCGTCCAGCTCGCTGGATCTCGTGCGCCATCGCGATGCATTTTGCCAATGGCAACAGCAACGATATCAAGAAGTTTATCGAGAAAGAAGTTGTTCCCCTCGTTGAGGGGGTCCGCCTCACGCAGGAAGCTCTTCTGAAGGGTCATCCCCGTGTCTCCGAGATGGGAAAGTTGTGGCTCAGGTCCCTCGATCTCGACATCGACACGGGCCCCTTTCAGAGTCAGGGAAAAGATAAGGCGCCCATGGCAGAATCTGAGAAGACTGTGCAGCCTCTGCCGAATCCGGTTGGGCGTCCCGAGCAAAAAAATCCGGCTACAGAAAAGTCTACGAAGCAAGACCGCCCCAGCCTTTACGAGCCTCTTCCCAAGGCCCAGGCCGTTATGGAGGCTCAAGAGCCCGGTCCATACACAAGCCTTGTTGGTTTTCAGGACATCACTAAGGCACAGGAGTCCGACATCGAAAAGGTGACAGTGAAGTCCAGAGAGGAGCCACCGAAACCCAAGGAGGAGCCTTCGAAGCCTCTCGCTGACACTTGGGAGGCATTTTACAAGGCCGACCCCAGCGTTCCGCTTGTTGCACTCCCCAAACGCGCCCTCAAGCCGGACACTCATACCAACTGGAAGAACTTCGACCGATCCTCAATCGAGAGCGTGGCGGACGTTCTTGTCGATTTGAAACTTGGCGCAAAGAACCAGAAAAAAAGCATCGAATCAGTGGTGGTTTCCGGCAGCGACACGGAAAAGGTAGCTGGAAAATTGGAGAAGCCACAGAGCCGCCAGCCTTTCCGAGCTATCAAGAATGAGACTCCCCAGGCAGGAAGCGCTCTGAATCCTCTCACTCCGGAGTTCAGTCCTAACAAGGGGGTGTCGGTCATCACAGAAGATTCTTATGTTACCAAGAAGTCCCTCGCGAAGACACCCGCTACCGGGAAAATCACTGGATTTTCCTTTGCCACGTTCAACAAACCTACGGTGCTGGAGACTTCGGCCGGCTTGGGGTCGCTGTCAGCGTCTGTTGGCGATGAGGGCACAAAGCTTGTTTCAACTCCCGCCTCTGTAGATACAACTACGCTGGCAGCTCGACACTTGTTTGACAATCTTCTCTCTATTGATCCTCACAGAATGTTCGAGCTGCTGAGAGATCTGAGCAAGAAAAAGGAGAAAATTGGCCCAACGACAACGGAGACGCCCAAGTCTAAGGCGGCAATGGATAATGTGTTCGAGACACCCAAGCACACTGGGATACTTGGCCACACGGCAGCGGAGATACACGAGTCCCAGCCTGTGATGTGCCATGGCGTTGAATCGCCCAAGTCCCATGTGGCTGCTGGGGAGAATTCGGGTGGGGTGTTGACACCGCCCATCGGAGCATCTGGCCTCGGGGGTGGTGAGGCAGGATTCAAATCTGCGGGTGAGATTATTAAGGCAATGACTGTATTTGGCCGAGGTCGTCTAACTCCTCCTCAGACGCCGGCCAACCATATCGTGTCCCAACTTACGACTGGTGGGACTATGGATGGTAAAGCGGAGCTCGAGCATCATGCTGGACTGGGCGCTGAACCAGTCGCTGAAGGCGAAGACCTGGGTTCCTCCACCACAGCGGACGAGGGCATGGTAAATGCTGAGATCGGGGATGTTTGCAGCTCCAAGAAGGGGCATCCAGGTTCGGGTCCGACGCTTTTTGGGGAGGCAGATTTCTGGGACAAGGTGAGCTGGTAATTAGGTATTGTTCAGGCACTTTGTGTGGTTGGGCAGACATAGGATCTTCCCTAGACATGTATGTCGGCTCGTTTCATCTCGCATCGATCGAGGGATCCTCTGGGTGGTAAGATCGCGTCTTTGGAATCGTATGTAGCTACATTAGATAGACGGAACGTGATCTTTGCCACCGATTTTTGTCACTGGCTCTTCTCGACTGGCTTTCGAAAGACAAAGAGGGCGTCGTCCTTGCCTGCGAAGCTGGGCATTGGAATTTGTGCAATCTTGACCCAGTCGCGATGCTCCTTGGCCATGAACTCGTCCATGGTCATGTCCCTGAACCCGGTATAGCCATTGTGATTCTGCGTCCCCACAACAGCAATGGTGTCTCCCTTGTAGGTTCTCAACAGGCTTCTGGTGAAGTCTCCCTCCGCACCTCCGACAAGGCCGCCACCGACAATTGGGTACACCACCAAAAGCACCATGTCCCGTCCACTTTGGTTCTCGGCACGTGAAAGCCACCGAGCCCCATCCGCCTCAACCGTATCCCCGATCCACCTGGTCCGCCACACGCTCTGTCCACTATCCACAGCTACCGCCGTCGCTCCGTATTGCCGGAGCATGAAGGTCCAGTACCCGGAGCCGGAACCTATGTCGGCGATGGGTCTGGAATTACTCAGGCGGGTGAGGATGGACAGGGCCTCGTGGGTGGGGACGGCGCAACCGAAGTGGTGCATCAGGATGGCAAGAGCGGGGTGGCTTTTGGGAGGTGGACGGTGGGGCGGCGGTGGCAGAGGGAGGGGGCCAGACCAAGAGAGGTTTCTATGGTGAAGAGGATTGTTGGCTTAGCTTAGCTTGGTGTGCAGATGGGTGATGTGGATTG
>Ga0247765_1000709_pt1 | contig 22891 bp, 19 predicted proteins | sample UWRJL106311C6_FD_179949 | JGI IMG/M metagenome (GOLD analysis project Ga0247765, IMG submission 179949) | Plant litter microbial communities from Arlington Agricultural Research Station in Wisconsin, United States - UWRJ-L106-311C-6 | ecosystem: Environmental > Terrestrial > Plant litter >... | reverse complement strand
AGACATTTATATGTACACAGAATATAAACGAGTGATAGACTAATCAATGCCGATTCAAACTTAGGTTGAAAGCGAGACACTGAGCGAAGAAACTGAGCCAGTGACAAGATTAAAAAAAAAAGACGTTTAAAAGAGTGACAAGTTCCCCAAACCAGCAGGGATTTCCAGACTTTATTCTACAACATTCCTTCTCCTCCCTCCCCGGTGCCTTTTCCCCAAATGAATTCGATCCCTAGATCCTAGGTGCAATGTCAACACTTTGCTACTCGTTGATAGCTCACTTGGTGCAGTGAACAGGGCTAGTAGGTAAAGTAGGTAGGTAGGTACCTGGGTAGGTAGGGAGGAAGGCACAAAAAAGACCGCACAATAAGCTTACCTCTCACCCTTCGCAGCGACCCACCAGATCAGGCCAGATCCAAAATCAAGAGCCCGGGACATAGTTTTGAGAGTACTTGCAGTCCGTTCTACCACAATCCCAGTTTTTATATCGATAGGTTGATCCCGTCTTTGCGGTAGTCTGTCTTCCAGTCGCAGTGGTTGACGAGTTCCTCGGTCTCCTGATTCGCCATTCTATTGAGTCTTTATCCGAATCTGCGCGGTATATATATATATATATATATATATATATGTGTGTGTGTGTGTGTGTTGAGTTGACGGTGTGGATTGGTGTGTTATGCCGATAAGTGACTTGATGTTCAGAGATTGGTTTGGTTGGTTTGAAGAGTGAATAGGTAGGTAGGTGTTGAGGTAGTTGATCCTGTGGAGGTGAGGTGAGTGCTGAAGGGCAGAGAGCCCGTTGACAGCAACTTCGCTCAGCTTTTATACCTGTGTGTTGAGCACCTACCTGAGTACCTTGGAGACCTTACCCATTGACCGACCGGCTGGCTTCTTGACAACTGAGTCACTGAATAAATGCTGAGCCACATCTTTGTTGTTGCATAATGCGGTGGGGTGATGGTTGGACGTACCTTGAACTATCAGCAGGTCATTATTTTTTGAAGGTTGTTGAGGGCGGGCCGACAGTTTGACTACTTCGCCGAATGCCTACCGCGCGCTCGGTTGTGAGTCAGTAATTTGAATGGTGACCCGAGGGAAAGGGGGCCTATAAGCAAGCACGAAGACGACAACTATACTCGGAGGTCGTATAATACAAAGGCCGAGCTAGCAGAGACCCACCCGACCCCGAAATCTAAAGACTGGCCGAGTTGCCTCACCCGCAATCCACGTGCCTCGTCTTCACCGCTGGCCATGGATTGGGTTTCGCCCGGTGTGGCCAAGGTAATCATATTTGATGTCTCCGGACTCAAGACAAACACCTAGGTACCTAGGCCGGTCACCTCCGGATCGGGTCTCGCCATGTGTCAAGTACGGAGTGGGCCCAGCGGAGTCAGCTTGTACTGGACAGCCCTCCCGCAGAAAAAACAATATAGGCTGGCTTATTAGGGTAGGTGCAGCGAGATGTTTCCGAGTTAAAATGATGGCATTTGGGATCCTGAATGCTTCCGAGTCTATGACTAGGGAAGGAGGTTTTTTTTTTTTGGGGAGGGTAGGGGGGGGGATGTGGTTGGCTTAATCGGATTTGAAAGATTCAAATTTATGAAAAGTCTTCGAAACTGTTTATTACAAGGTTTGTCAAGCGCGATTGGGAAAACCTGACTCTAGATTTCCGAATTGCCAAACACGCACTTGTTTTCAGCGTTGTTTTTCAGCGTTGTTTTCAGCGTTGCGATTGATTGTTGGCGATGGCGATCAAGTGCGCGCGGGGGCAAAAAAACGATGAGGCGGTGAGAAGTGTTTGGTCACACGACAGCTTTAAAAAAAAAAAAAAAATCTTTTTTCCAACTCCATGTCCACGCTGTGACCCCCCCAAGTTTCAACTGTCGAGGGCAGTCGAGGTTTCGTGGATTGCTAACCTCCTAAGCGCCGAGGCAGCCAGGTCCGCAGGGTTGCGCAACGGTCGGCGACTCGCCAGTGTCCAAACATTTTTCTCTGGACTCATTGCCAACAAACCGACAATTTTGTCCCGGAAAATCATAAAAGGGAGAAAAGCGTGGAACTCTTTCTTTGAGTGGTGCTGCAATATTTATCCAAGTGGCTGGGGGTGTGTTCCTTGCATATATATATAACCTCTATCCAGTCCGAGCACATCAAGACTGAATTGACACTTTATGTTCCCCCTTTGGTCTACAATATCCAATTCCGCCAACGCGCCGTGTTCGCAAATCATCACTCGCAGCAATGGAGATTATTGAAAAGGCCGAAGCCTTTATCGAAAAAGACGACGATATGGTCTATGATCACACCAAAGTCATACTCGGCGGAGCTGACGGCAACTTCTACTACGCTAGAACCACTCATCATCGCAAGGTCAAAGATGTCAACACGGACCAGCTCGACAATATGCAAAGAATTCCCGATGAGCATATCCTGCCTCTTGCGGATCCCGACTTCACGCTGGCCCCGGAACCTTTACCGTCAACGGCCTACGTCAAGCGGCCGAGCCTGTTGAATTACGAACCCGAGAACGATCACCAAGAGTTCTTGGACCTGATTCTGTCCGAGATTCGCGTCTGGGAGATACTCGGACGAAACCCCCATCCCAATATTGCTACATATCTAGGCTGTCTGGTCAACAAGCAGGGAAGGATCTCGGGGCTCGTTTATGCCAAGTATCCCGTGGCCCTTTCTCAGCTTCTCAAAGATGGAACGCCGTTCAACAGGGAACGCTGCTTTAGCGGCATCGAAGCGGGCATCAACCATCTGCACAGCCTAGGGCTGATTCACAACGATATCAACCCGACCAATATTATGATGGTCCGGGTCGGGGATGAAATGGAGCCCGTCATTATCGACTTTGACTCGTGCCGATCCGAAGGCGAAGAGCTCGGGCCCAAGGGCGGTACTATGGGGTGGTGTTTGGAAGATGCTGACATCTCGAGCCGAGATAATGATCTTTATGCCTTGTCTAAGATCCGGGATGCTCTGGGCAAAAGCGGTTGAAGACACAAATGTAACCACTTACCAAGGTATATTCTAGCCTTTTTTTTTCGGTGCAGAAAAAGACACATTGTGGTACCTGGGTTCCATACTCTCCAACTTGTGAGAAATACCCCACAGTCTACCTACCTTATTCAGTCCGCTCGCACCAACCACAACGCTGCAAATTAGTGATTCCGTGAAACGTACTTCCAACCTCGCCAGCTGCGATCAGACGTCTATTTCTAGAGCCTTGTCTTTATATTTGAGAACTTTGTCAGTCATAATACATATCATACATACCTAGGTACCTTAGGTATCCTTTGCCACATTCCGCAACAACCGAGAGAAACATGACATTTGATGTCCCCTGGTAAAAGTCTTGTTTGTTGGAAATAGATATCATATACTCGAAACGGTGGGTGCGATACGCGAAGGAAGGTTTCTCCGCAAAAAAGGACTCATACCAGACCCGCTCGGGGAAGGGAAGAATCCGAAAAGAAAAAAAAATTACCTGTGCCGACAAACGGGGAAAATTCCGGGGACAGACAGAAACAGTTCATCAAGACGACCGACTTCTATTCGGTACGTATATACTTGTCTAAAAGGTTGTGCTAATCCTCCATCATTTTATGGCAACTTGATATTATGCTCCTTTAGGCTTGCGTTCGAAATTATAAATAGTTCTTCAGATAATACCATACATGGCTTCAGCTTCTTCAATGATACGGATGATATCCCATCAAGTCGTGGCATGGTGAGCAGAGAACACTGGGCTGCTGCTGGAGTTGAAGCAACATGGATTCTTCGTGGAGTAATAGCGGTGGCACCACCTGTGGAGGCTCAAAGGTTTCTGGCGCAGAGCATGGTTTCGAAATGGGCTCGACTTGGCGGCAAAAGACGCACAGCTTGTTTTGGAATGGCATTTTGTCCGTGTTTTATCTGTTTGTGTTGACGTGGCAAGTCAAAAAGTGATGCGATCAGACATTCAACATCCGACATGTTGGAAAATCACACGAAAATAGCCGCCAGAGTCCACGTCTTGAAGTCAGTACCAACATGAATCTTGTGAATTAGTGTGAAGTAGATACTTCAAAAGACGCCTTTTTGCCATGCCATCTTGCAACGCTGTTTGCTAAACGCTACAGAGAGAAGCCAACGCTGCCAACAAGAGTCTGGTCACAACAACCTTGATGGCCCCCTACCCCACCACTCTTCCTCGCTCTCCTCGCTCTCTCCGCCGTTTCCAGTCTTGAGGCGGGCCTCAATCGTGTGCTTCACAACTGTTTCCTTCCCCTTCTCTTCTTGCAAATGAACTATTTCTTTTTCGATATGACCTATTATTTCCTTCGTCTCTCTCAAGGCCTTCTCGTCAACCGCTCGACACAACTCACCAAATCTACGCCTGTTCTCTATAGTGGTTCGCAAATGGGCCTTAGCAAGATCCACTGGATCGAACGTAATGGGTTCATAATCGGACTCATCATGGTCTGTGGACATGTCTTCTGCTTCATTAGCATCCAATGAATCGACCTTGGTATCCTCGGTCGCGGCCCATGAGGCGGGTCCTCCATCCGACTGATGCGGCCCCGTGGTCGTGTTGTGATGCCGATGCATCTCTCTTTGCCAGTGTCTGTACAGTGACCATTTTCGTGAATAACCTTGAGTGGCACGGGGACATGCGGGGTATTTGCAGAAAAACAATTCCGCGCTTGAGCTGGCGGATCTGCCATGACTCTGCTCTCGGAAATGTCGACTGAGATCAGTTGCCCTTCCAAAGTCTCGCGTGCAATCTGGACATTTAAACCTTCGCCTGCATCAACCACGTCTTTTTTTTTAGCCGCGGGATACACAAGATGAGGAGAGCGGGAAGGCATACGACGACTTGTCAAAATATTCTTCGGTATACGACAGCTCATTGTTTCTTTGTTTAGTGGTCGGCTTGGGGGCCCGAGCCTTGCGTTTTAGGGGGCGGGGTGAAGAAATGCCACCCGTCCGAGCTTTGGTTGGTTTAGTCGCCATGGCCTTCTGATCCACGCCTGTTCCAAGACAGGGGGAGAAGTTGAAACAGCCGAAATGTACCGAGTAAACTTGAGCTGATGGACGTCAAACCGACGGGGTAGTTGCACGTGAGAGACGAGAATGCGTGTCAAGTATCAACCGGATTGGAAGAGAATGAGAAGAGAATACACGAGAAAAGTAAACTGGATGTCAATTGACGGATTGATGAGGAAGAGAAGAATATGCGTCAAGCGAACTGGACTTGGGGAGAGACAAAGAGAAAGAAGAAAATTCGTGAACGGGATTCCCACGCGGTAGAAATACCTCGAACAAGGCCCACCGAGTGCTGCTGTCACAAGCACGACCGTAAACCAGCACTCGCTACCTGCAATGGTTGTCGTCATCAGCAAGTCCATCGCACTCGCCGAGACGAGAAAGATTTGGGGTCAAGACCTGTACCTTCATTTCCATGTTCCTGTCCTCGGATCTGCATTGGTAACGCAGCAAGTTCGACCACCATGGCGGCTGCATGTGGAGTAAGGAGACGCCTTCCAAAACCTCTTTGCACTGACGCGAGCTTCCTCAGCAGCGACGTCGCTGTGGTCATTACATTACATGACGATAGGGTTAGGTGACAGCTGCATTTCGTTGTATTTTAGTGGCCGACGAGACTACCAGATGTTGTTTGCTCACCATCCTAGTAAATAACTCGAGGTATTCCTAACATCACCCAATGCCGGGCGGCGCGAGATCCGCCTTGTCCAGATCTGACCACAGACGCGGGACCCGAACGAGCAGTCGATCCGAGCCTGAAGCACTCCGTTCAAGTTGCCCATGACTAAAGAAGACCATGTTGATAGTAGGCTAGGGTGAGAGCCCTGCAGTTGGTGAGCCGCATACGAGGCGGGCGCATTCCTGGATGAGCTCCACCACACGCAGCGTCTTCCACGCGGCTTGGGAGTCATCGTCGCTCGGTCCGGACGAAGTCGTAGCATCGCTTCCCATCAGCGGATCTGGGCCTTTCCCGAAGCAAAAGGCGATGACTCCCGCGTACAGCGATCCCAGGTTCTCGGGTGTGGTGTCCCCGGCAAAGCGCTTCCTCTGAGACCGACAGAACCGCTGGCGATCGCTGTCGGACTGCCAGGATTGGGGGTAGCCGGGGACAGAGCGGAGAAGCTTCCACAGTCCAATTTCCGTCATGACCATGCCAAGGCCGAACACGTCGTAGGCGGGCTGCTGCGTGTTCTTTGCTGATCCCTGCGTGAGGCGGTCCGGATGCAGGTACGCGCGGAGATCCGGATCCTCCACGTCGATCTTGTCCGTCGTGCCGCCCAAGCTGCGGGCCGTCTCGAAGCCGGCGAGCAAGGCCTTTGCGTCGGTGACCGGCCGCGTCCTAGCGGGTCGCGTGTCGTCCTCTGCATCCGGGAACTGCAGAAACAGGTTGTCGGTGTTGAAGCCACCGTGGACGATGTACGCGGTGTGAAGAGCAGCCAGCGCCTGGGCATACGACAGGACTAGCTGAATACGCTGGACGATGGGGGGTCTCATCGATGGTCGCTGCATGACTTCGGTGACTGCGTATAGCCCCTCGGCTGAGAACACAAGTGCGAAGCTGGGTGTCGATGAGTCTTCCATGTCCGATAAGCACCGAAACGGAACGCTGGGGAACCTCTCGCCGGGGGTCTGGGGGCCAGCATCCGACCACAGCAGCATCCGGGCGAGACTCGTGAGTGCCCATTTTCTGGCCTTGTAGTCATCAGTGGCTGCCGCTGGTGGGCCTCTGGCCGTGTCCGCCTGCTGGTTGCTGACTCGGATGCTCAGGGGATATGGTCGGAACTCCACCATGACCCTCTCGAGCCGACCATTCCGGCTGAGGACTCCGAATCTCCGCGCCCGTAGCCTCAACGCCTTTGCCTCCTCTCTCGTAAACAGGCGCACAACTTTCTGAACCCAGCCTTCCGAATCCCGGGCGTCCTCGGGTACCGACCCGACCGGAAAATGCAGCCAGTTGAAAGGAACCCACTCTACAGAAGCACCCCCTCGAGCGTCGCCGTCCCGGTCCCAAGCGGTGGCCATCCTCGCCATCTTTTCCGCTTTCATGTCCGGGACGACCAGAGCAGACAGGAGAGAGGGGCCGTTGGCTGGCACCGCTGTTAACGTCTCGAGCTCGCTATTGACGTTTCCAAACGCCGGGATGAGGACCTTGAGCGTCTTGACGGTACTGGGTGGTAGCGCGTCGCAGCGGGGCTGGGAGGAACCGGGCCTGGGATCCGGTTGTAAAAAGGCGAGATCTAGCGCGCGGATGAGCTCAACCAAGAGACTCCTCAGCTTTAACATGACCGTCCTCGCTTGTCTGCGTCTGTCTCCTTCTAGGTCCATCCGGTCTCTGGTCTTATCTATGATAGTGAGGTGGTAGCGCGTCGTCCGAGTTACCTCGTCGGCTTTATCTAGCAGCTGGAATTCGGCATCGGAAAATATGCTGTTCGAGATGAGCTCCCTTATGCAACCGGCCGCCGCTCGCAGGAGTGTAAACGCTGGGTAGAGGGGTATGTTTATGTCTCCTTGGCGACTGATCGTCTGCAAATCAGGTTGCTTCGAGGTTTGGGATTGGGGCTCACGGCCACCGAGACGTCGGTTCGCCATGGTGACAAACTGTTGGTAACTCATGGGACCCAGCCTACGGTGTGGTCCTAGTCCTGGCCCTTCAATGGGCTTTTCTCGTAGCAGCGGCAGGTAGGGAAAGGCACTCAAGTCTACCTCTGCCTGCACCCTTTTCAGATGCAAGATGAGCTCTCTATAGACGCTGTCCGAGGGGTAGCTGAACTTTGCGATACCTGAGTGGTCCGCGTCGCTCGGTATCGACATCTCCCAGCCGGTGGGTAGTCCCAGCAGTGCGGAATGCTCGGTTGTTGGCGTGTACGGCTCGCCATCCCGCTTCCACGATTTTTCCACTGTTGTTGAAGTCGAATTTTCCGAACATGAAGCGCTGCTGCTGCTGCCGGAAGCGGTCTCACTCTTCACGAGCTTTCGACTTTGGCGCCGCTCGTAGATGGAAATGATCAGGAATCTGGGGCAGATGTCGATAAAGTGCTGCAGCTCCCGCAGCGCTACGTCATTATCGACTCTGAGCTGCTGCACGATCTTCAGTCGCGCCGTCTGATCAGGAGAGACATCTCCAAGGTAGTCTTCTATGTCACTGGCGTCCATGCCCCGGTGGACCGCCCCGAAGAATACCACGGCGCAGGTGGCGGTGAGTATTGCGTTGAGATCAGGATCGTCCAAGCGCTTGCATCGGCAAAGGCTCTGACGTCTGTTAGTGCGTCTTGCTCTCCGCCGAATTGAAGGGGCGGCAACCGTAGAGGTCCTTTACCTGGGCAATGACTCTGCATCCATAGCTGTGGCCGACGAGTACTAGCGGTCGATATAGAGCCTAAGAACCTGAGTCAGCACGGTTCCAGTCTCTGGGGCCTTGCTGTCGCAAGAGGAAACATCAAATTGGACCGTATACCGTATCGGAGGATCTAGCGAGGCTCAGTTGGCTCAGCAGCTCCTTGCAAAAATCCTCGAAGCAGTAGTTGTTGTTGATAGTGAGCTTCGTGTTGTAGCCGAAGGTGAGGACTCTGCATTTCGGAATGTCTTCCTTGAGATAGTCTCGGAGCCAGATGGCGTTGACATCTCTGCTCGCCCAGGATCCGTACGCGTTGCCGTCAAGTCCGGTGACAGCAACGATGCTGTAGTCTTGTTAGCCGGAGTTTCTGAAACTTGGAAGCGCCTAAAATATAAACTGTGGAAGTTTCTCGGCCACTGACTCCATCGAGGCGTCCTCCTCTGGGCCTGGATCGACGAGGGGCGTCATGCCCCAGAAATTCTTATCGAATCGTAAATCAGTGCCGTTGGCACGGAGATAGGCGGTTTTCTCGCTCGTCTTGTCCTCCGTTACTGGCGCCAAGAAAAGCGGGACCGCGCTGGAGAATTGGATAACGGCGACTTGGGTTCTCGGGCTTGCGTCAGGCGCTGGCAAGAGCGTCCCGGTGATGGTTGTTATCGAGGCGTCGGCGTCGTCAGTGGATGCCGCAATGGCGCGCGTCAGTTCTTCCCATGACCACTGCAGCGGTATGTTTTGCACTCTGAATGCGATCATCTTTGAGGCGGACATGAGAGCCGCTCGAATATCTCAGACGTCAAAAGTCGAGCGGTGATCGATTCGTAGCGTCGACGTGAGTTTTTGCGGTCCCTCGCCATCTAAGCGGGCCTGATCGCTGCCTGAAATTGGGAGACCTATCATTGGTAGACAGCTGCTGATAGTGCTGACCCTGCGGTACTTGTTCACTGGATAAGAGTCGCTGGGCTCAGAGGAGCCTCCAAGTACCCTCGTGATGCCATAACTCCTGCTGATGATGCTAACTTAACAGACCTTGGGACAAGCACACGAATATCTGTTAGTCTGTTATCATGTGCACGGGCCATTGGTTGAGTTTGATTTCGAGGGGTTTCTTTCTTGGGGAACGCACCTGCCCCGTCGAGGCTCCCTTTCTCAGCGCACTACCCCGCCCATCTGTTGCGCTCTTCAGCGCTAGGGGCTTGACGAGCATGCAATCAATCAGAAAAACCACCCACTGTTCTTCGACTTGCTGAATCAATTATCAAACATTCCCCTCATCTCTTTCACTCTCAATAAGCGAGCGCCAATGATAGCTGTATCTTCCCACTCATCCGACCTATGCCGAGCCGTGGAAAACATATCAGCCCAAGACGGCCTGGTGGGCTACCGAAATGTCGTGTCCTACGTGGCCGCCCTAGGATTGCCGGTTCTGCCGCGCACCGCCATGGATGAGGCCACCTGGAAGTGGCTCGGCGCCGGAAGCTTCTCGACAACGTTTGAGGGCTCGGTGCACCATCATGGCACAGCCTCGGTCGTCGCCATCAAGCAGCCCAACAGCCCGCTCGTGCGCGACAAGACAGAGGTCGAAAGCCGCGTGCAGCATCTTGCTCTGTCCAGCATGATCCAGGAGTGCCGCATACTCGCCGATCCCAAGCTTCGATCACACCCCAATCTGCCGCACCTCATGGCTGTGTACTTTCAGGAGGAGAGGGGCGTACAGGGCGTGCGGCCGTGCCTCGTGATGGAGCTTGCTGTCTCGGACTTCAGAGGCTTTCTAGAGGCGCACGCGCCGGAGGGTCGAGGCGCGACCGAGCTGGCCAGGGCCTGTTCCCAGATAGCGAATGGTCTTTGCGCGCTTCACGCATACGGCCTCGTTCACGGAGACGTCAAGCCTGAGAATGTGTTAATGTTTCGGAGGGGAGACGTTCTCGTCGCAACGGTGGCAGACCTTGGGACCTGCGGCATCCAGGGACAGTCCGAGCCCGTCGTGGGCACCGCCGCCTTCTGGGCTCCAGAGTTGCACGCCAAAAGTTCGTTTCGTGACTCGGCCACTCGTTCCTCGCGCGATGTTTATAGTTTCGGCCTCGTCGTTTACGCAGCCGTCACCTGTTACCGCGAGAAGCCCTTTCCCATGCCTGTCGAGGAACAATGCAGGCTTCAGCATGAGGACGCGGAATGTTTAGGTCGATTGCTTTCGAAAATGCCCCAAAATTCGGGGGCTGACCGTCTCTTGCGAGAGGTCGTTAGTCGCTGCGTCCGTTCCGACCCCGACCGGCGGCCTTCCATCTTCGAAGTGTGTCGGATGCTGGAGGAGTTTCTAGGGGACAGCAGGTTTGGACCCACTCAACCCCAATGTCCATTCCCTTCTTGCGGGTATAATCCCACCAGCATGATGTGGAGCGCTGATACATGTAGTGTCTGTTAGGGAATTCGAGCAGCTCCAAGAGTTGGACGAGAAGGTGTTACTCTCCAACCCTAACTCCCCAAGAGTACGGCACATGCACGCTTCTGAACCTAGGGATGCCCCCAGACTGACAAAAGTTGTACCTAGGTGGGAATCTTGGGACAGATGCCACTGCCCGAGCATCTTCGGAGCAAGCTTCTGGCAGAGTTCTCAGCTTTGGCCCGCGAATCCGGGACGATGAGCGTTCGTACGGCTCTCATCATGGCAGCCTCGTACGGTGGGCTTCTAGGGCCCGGATTAGAGACGCCTTGGGACTGGTTCGCCAAGACCCAATGGATCCTCAAGGCTGTTGAGCTCGGGTCGTATGGGACGGCCGGCATAATGGTGGAGGACAATGATATCATGACCGTGCTCGAGGCTCTCGGTCCTGGAGTGCTAAAACTGCGCCGGCCGTTCTTCAGCTCCCCTGAGGTCGATGTAGCACAATTACGTCTCCAGCTGGAAGAATTTGCCGAGATGGGCGATGAAGCTATGGCCTCCAAGATCATACCGCTCATCTGCAGCAGCGGCGCCGACCCTGAATCGCCCGGCAGCGGCTCTTTGGATCAGGCGGCGGGCAAGGAGCAGGCGGATAAGACCGAGAACGAACCCCACGGAAGCCCTGATAGAGACAACTTTCTGAGGCAATTTACCATAACCCGTGGCAGCGACCTTAGCTTGCTCGATCTGGACGCGTGGGACATCAACTTTGAGAATCACGAGGACGTTGTTAAAAGTGCATACAACAACGACCTTGAGGCTTTTATCATCCTCCTATCTGGAGAAGACAACCCATCTTCGGAGAGTCTCCATTACTACGCCAGCATTGCGGCCATGAACGGAAGCCTGGAGGTGGTGCGCTTTCTCACAGAGCAATACGGCGTAGGACCCAATGGCGCGTGGCAAGAAAATACCCATTTCGAGGACAGCATCTTGTTCGGCCGCGGCAAGATTGCGAGATACTACCTGAGCAAAGGGGTGGACCTGGAGCCCAAAGAACCTCGGCGGCCCTCGGCGTTGCACTACCTTCCGAAATACGACGACGAGCCGCTCGCGCGGCTAGTATGCAACCAGCTCCGGGATTGCGGGGGCCTTCGACGTGCGCTTAGCTGGGTACCAACCGGCGAGACGTTTCCCGACACCACGCCGCTCGGGGCTGCCATGTCGGCCGGAGCATGGAAGATCGCCTGTCTATACCTGCAGCTCGGAGTCGAAGTCGACGCCGACATGCGTATCGAGGAAGCGCTAGAGCTGGCCGTCACCCCTCAGAGCCCCGCGGCTCCTATCGACTTACTGCGGATGATACTCCGCTGCGGCGGCGACCCAAACGCTTTTGTCCAGGACAGCAGCAATCCGGCGCTGCAGTGGCCCGTCTGGGCCAGCAACGTCTTGGCGACGCAGGAGCTCCTCCTTCACGGAGCGAAGCCCGTCCTGAACGACGAACATGACTTTTTACTACTCGCAGAGGAAATTCTGCAGCAGCGGCGCGACGAGTGTCCGGTGGATGTTGTGGACGAGGATGGCAAGGTGATCCAGGGCAGCTGGGAGCACGCGAGAAGCGCTAGCGCTGTTGTTCTGGACATGTTGACTGTTGCGGCAAAGGGACAGCCAGAGGGTAAGATCCAGGAGGTGGCCCGGTCAGCAGACCCGGCTTGTATTGGGAAATACTGGATGGTTGTTGGTAAGGGGCCTGGAATGGGGGCAATAGAAGTGGAAAATCCATTGACCGTGGAGACTACGCAAGGGTAGGTAATAAGAACCGGCGCTGTGCGTGTTGCCTGGCGGTATTGGGCACTTGAAGAGATAAATCCGTCTTCACTTGATCGGGGTATCGTGCACATAAAGGGCCTTTAACAAAATTACAACCAGTTGCTATGTGTGTGTGCCCAAGAATTGATAAACTAAAGTAACATAAAGCTGTTCCTCCTTCTACAAGGAGATCACATCCACGCAGTGTAGGCCTCTGCTAGGCTACCGTATGAAATGATCAAGAGATTGGCCGCCATCGTAAGATCAATGAGAATTTCATCACACATAGAGTATCACGTGCTACTGCATGGAAAGTCGGTCCCCTCACGCTGTCCCCCCGCTCCCCACACACCACAATTGTCAAGTTATTTTAGCGCCTCTCCCAACCAAACCTTGCCTGCGATACCATCGCCAGTCCCGAAATGGCTTGCCTGCTACCCCCCTCGGTCGGAGACCACTCTTCAGACATGCAGCTAGCCGTCTCTCAGCTGCAACAGAACAATCACCTTATCGGCTATCGCAGCCTCCTCTCTTATGCCACCAGCCTTGGAGTCTCGGCTCTCCGTCGTGCTGCACTCAGCCAGGAAGAGTGGAAGCTGAGAGCTCAAGGCCAGTACTCGGCTGTCTATGGAGCCGTCATGGTAGACGGCGATCAAGCTGTGGAAAAAGTCATCATCAAGAGGCCAAACGCATCATTCGCTCGTGACAGGGCCGACATCGAGAGCGCATTGCAGCACAAAGCTCTAGCCGGAATCATCCAAGAACTGCGCATACTTGCACACCAAGACCTCAGAGCCCACCCCAATCTCCCGCGCCTCCTGGGGTTGTTCTTCGAGGACGCTCTGAACCCCGTCGGCACTATCCCCTGCATAGTGCTCGAGCAGGCCGTGTCGGATCTGGCTTCGTACCTCGGGAACGACCCACTCGGTAGTAGTACCACTGGTAATGTTCTAGCTACAACCATCACGTCATTTTCCTCCGACATTGCTGCCGGTCTGGCGGCCATTCACGGCCACGGCCTCGTCCACGGCGACCTAAAGCCCAGCAATATTCTCCTCTTCCTCCGCGACGGCCGTCTGACCGCTGCTCTTGCCGACTTTACCACCTGCGGAATCGCGGATCAGTCCCCGCAGCATGTCGGCATCATACCGGGCACGGCCGGATTTTGGGCGCCGGAATATTATCACGACAGTCCTTATCACGCATGGGTGAACTCGACGCCGCGGGACATGTATGGTCTTGGCCTAGTCATCCTCTCCATGATAAGCTCCTGCAAGACGCCGCCCTTTCCGGAAAACTCCATAACGCTGCAGCACGATGACAAAAAGTGTCTCAGCCACTTGCGGGCACGCGTCCTGCTTCCTGATGCCGACTTTCTGTGGCGGATCGTGGAGCACTGCGTCCCAGCGAAGCCAGAAAAGAGGTGGTCGCTGGCGCGAATAGCATCAGAGCTGAGGGCTGTCCAGGGTCTCGACAGGTGAGTGAGGGTCCCTTATATTCCGCGCACGGGAACCATGTTCGCTTCTTTTTTCTGATGGGACATCCTATGTCCAGCGCCTTTCGTCAGATCCAAACCCACGCCGAACAGGCACTGCTAAAAGATCCCGACAATCCTAGAGTATGGAATCTTCTTTTTCCAATACTAAAAAGTCCCTTCCACCCATGATGTGCGACGCAATTCGAGGCGGCAGACTCTGTAGATCCTAGACCTAAGCATTTGATGCTAACCAGGCTTATCAGGTAGCTACGCTGCATCAGATGGAACTCTCCCCTCATCTCCACAGTAAACTCGTCTCGGAATATGTCATAGCCGCCAAAGAAAGCGTAGACGTCCGACTGGCCGTCACCATGGCAACGCTCTACTCGGGGGCTGTGGGCGTCGCGCTCGAAGCCCCCTACAATTTCGTCGCGAAATCACAGTGGCTTCTGAAAGCCGTCGAGCGTGGATCCCTCCCAGCGGTGCATGCCTTATTCGAAGACAGAAACACACTGAAGCTTATTGAGGCGCTTGGCAAGCCGTTGCTGTCGTACAAGCCGCTCACCTTCTACCCACCGAATATCTCAACAGAGGCGCTAATCGAGCAGCTGCGCGCGTTTGCGACTCTGCCGGATGTCGAAAGTTTGAACATGTTGGTTTTCCTCGGCGGCGGCATCCCCCCGACATTCAGTCTAGATGCAGGTCACCAACCCCCCAAGCCCCGATCATCTATGCAGGAGAAAGTTCGGGAGAGATTCCCGGGGCTTTACGACCTGGAGGACCGGGAGGGCCTGCTGGAGCTCGACCTGCAAATCCTCGACTCGGATGCCTACGACTTAACTTTCAGTCAAAAGGAGGAGATGATCGGCCTCGCCTACAACGACGACCTGGAGGCGATGATGCGTCAGCCCGACACGGCCGTCGCACCCAACCTACCAAAGCTGCTTAGCACCGCGATACTCGGAGGGAGCGTCAAGACCGTCCGCTACCTCGTTTCGAGCTACGAATTGGACCCAAACAGCACAATTCCAGAAGACTCAGTAGTCGCTCATCCATCGCCAGACATGTCAAACCCGGCAATATCGCAAGACGAGCCCGAGGCTGAAGAGAACTCCTCCGACTCGGATTTCACCGACGATCACGAATCCGACTACATATCGGATCTTGACGAGGACCTAGCAAAATTCAAGCTGAGTTTTCTTGACCTCGCCATAATCCTAGGCCGGCGCGCCATCGTGACCGCCCTGCTTGAACGCGGCGGCCGGATTCACCCCGCCCAAGAGAGCCAACCCTCCTCCCTACATTATCTCGCCCGCTTCGACGATGAAGGGCTAGCAAAGGCCACATGCCAAAGCCTACCGGACAGACAACTCTTCCAGCAAATTGTCCAGTCCACGCCATCGCAAGGAAAGCTCGAAGGAGTCAGCGCCATTGAATTCAACATGTTTGCCGGCAGATGGAAGAACGTTTTGCAGATGATTCTGCAATCGCCACCGGAAACCCCAGAAGACAGCGGCAGCAGCCAGGGAGAGAGCAATCTACTATACCTGGCCCTCAGCCGATCCCCACCAGCACCGCTTTTTATCGTCGAGGAGATCCTCGCCCGAGGCGCCAATCCCAACATGGCAGCTTCCATGGCCGAGCCGCCGCTGTACTGGACCATTGGGAGCAGCAACGTCGCCGCTACCGAGATGTTGCTGCGGTGCGGCGCGAGCCTACGTCCTAGCGGGGGCCCCGATCTCGTTAGCTTCGCCAAGAAATGCTTCGACGAAATCGGCATGTATTCCAATGTCATTGTCGTCAACCAGGAGGGGGTTCTCCGCCCAGAGGGCCTGAGAGAGGTTAAGCAAGCGGCGGAGACCATTTACGCCATGGTCGTCCTTGCATCAGAAGCAGGCGATGGTTGGCTCCGAGACCTTGGAGTGTGCATGTCTCAGTGCCCGGAGGCCTACCTCGGCAAGATATGGCGCGCCGATAGATCCGAGCCATCAGAGACGACCATGTTGCTCGAACTGTCAATCAAAACATAGCCACAACCGCGGGGATAGGGACCATCGCTGAGAAATAGTGGGCCTCTCACCCACCCTCATTCGTGTCCCAATGCAAAGTATGACGTGCAGATCGAATATAGTGGCTGGGGAGAAGTTAGCAGAAAACCCCTTGCCTTCTCACACTCGCATCTCTGACAACTCAGGGGCTGTCCGCACACACGGACTCCGCCTTCACAATAACCTTCCACTACATCCCTTCGCCAAAACATGCCCTGAATCTTCCCCCAAAAAACCTTATATTCCTTTTTGGTAGTAAAATATTGGCTAAAGCTGATCCGGGGCTAATTTTGACTGATTAAACATAATAAAGAGTTACGTAGGTGGCTATGAGCATGGATAGTTGTCGATTTTTAAGGTTGTGAAACAAAAATTTTCCGCAAAGCATGCATGTCTGGTGCACACACCCAAGACATCCCCGCTCGCTCACTCACTCTTGGACTTGCACTCTGATGAAGCCTCAACGCAAAATGTTGGAAGTTCCAGAAACTTGGGTTGCTTTCATCATGTTCTTCCTGGCTTATCCTTATCGCCCCCATCGCGGCATGGTGCCGGAGACTGGAAGAGCCTTCCCGTGTAGATTGAGTAGGTACCTAAGTACCTAGGTAGATACTCCCAACGAAGTTCCCTTCTCTAATTCACAACTTCGGCAACCAAACTGCGACACGACAGACAGACACCCGTCTGGTTAGCTACGACTGAGATTGACTCCACCGCTTCTTCTGCACTTCCAATGAACGGGAACTGGGAAACTCACAAACTTCCAATCGCACACCCCGAAGTCGGCACAAAGCAATGCGTCCCCCTCTGAAGGGCGGAACTTCTCCCCTGGCATTGGACGTTACAAAATGTAATGACGGCGAGATTGGTTCCGCCGAAATTCTTGTCAATCTCCAGACGCTGCCAGTCCGTTCCGGTGGGGGCACTGTAACAACTTCCTTGGGAGCCAGAAAATCTTTACCTTCTCGTTAGTTTCATTCCTGGTACGGCGAGGCCTTTCCTTGGTTAGGTAGATAGGTACTTACGGCTCTAGGTTGTTTCTTGGCCAGGTGCTGATGGCCGGGGCACTATGGTCGCAGTTTGCGTTGGAGTCTAGGGAAATGAGTTAACATCAATGGTTTCGGATGGGATCAACGGCACTGACAGAACCGGTAGTGGAACTCCTCCACAGCAGCGCTTTCCGCAGCAAGGCTTCCCGCCGACACTGCGGTGAGCACAGATAGAAACGAGGCCAGCTTCATGGTTACACAATTATTCCTCAAGACAGAGATATGACGGATGGTAAAAGCTGTGATGCACAATGGTGGCACACCCGACAGACGGACCCAGGGGTTTTTATACCCAACCCGGGTTCAATGGTGTTGGTTGGCGGAACGTCCCGCTCTCCTCTGTCAGGTTCCACTGGCGGCCGACTTTCTCTAGGATTCCTAGGATCCTACATTGTATTGAGGGCGGATAAAGTCCTAACCGATCCTTTTTCTTTTGAAAAGAGTGCGGACAGCCACACTCAGGAATGAATTGAATGGGAAAGAAATGGTTTCTACATAGATTGCAAAGGATCCGAGGATATCGGGGGGGACATCCTTCGGCCAACAACAAAGACGAACAAAAAGAGGCTTGGGTCTCCAGTTCTAGGCTCCAACACTGCATGTCTGAACCCCGCTCGGTGGATTTTTTATAAACAATTTCGTTGTAGTATAAAGTGCGGAAATGTGCAACGGCAAATGACCAAATGAGGCCGCCATGCTGCGGCCGAAATATAAGCGATTCCTTTTCAAAAAGAACTTTGACGTACATGTATGAGTGGGATTAGGCTATGCAGAATACCTCCCTCCCTCTATACTTGTAGAGGATTGCGGGGATATCGCACCTGGGTAGGTACTTAATAACAGTGAACGCAGCGGGCAAGGCGGTTTTCTCGCTGATTTGCGTATGGAAAGAAAGAGACAGAGAGACGGAAAATCACAGCAACACTGTTAGGTGCGTTCTAGCATTAGTTGCAGATGAAAGATGGCATCAACAGTCCGAAAATGAAGAAGGAAGAGAAGGGGAGAAAAAAAAAAGGAATCAAAATCGCCCCCAAAGTCTAAGGTTGGAACAATATTGACGAGTTACCAGCGGACCCAGCACTCAGTATGAGCTCCAATGGTTTCCGCCAGGCCTCCGAGAGGTCATATTATTCTATTTTCTCTGTGTTCTAAAGCAAAAACAAATGCTTGTTTCCTCCCTCAGTGTCTAGGTACCTGGGCAAATTAACGCCAGGAGGGGACACATTTGGTCCTTCTTGTTGTCTCACCACTGGCAGTGATGAGGTAACTCGTATGCGAACCAGACACTTAAAGCGAATATCACAAGAATAGAGTTCTCTTTACGAACCTCTTCATCTAGGAGACCATGACCCTGCGTACCTACGCATGGCAAATGGGATGATGAGAACTCGCAGCTCGTTTTGTTTTGGATCAGTCCCAACAGACATGATGAGAACCACCAACGGGACGATGCGCCACCACTCAACCCCCTGTCCACGCCAATTCTCAAAACAACGGAGACTTGTTCCTGGTTATGGTGGGTGACGAGCGTGGCCGCAGTTGGACATGCTTAGTTCTGTAAGTTATTTGAGGAGGCTGCGAGATAAACCGCGCGGCCAATGTATTGCAGTCGCTTCAGATATTCATCAACCAACAGGAGGCGGCGCAAAACTGGCGCTCTTGTTGTCACTGAGGTGTGTGTCGCAAGAGTGCACTACTTTACGCTGGCTCTGAGATGATGCATGACATGAGTGCCGGCCCTACATACCACAAATATACCAAGGGGACATGTGCCAACGCCACCTATCAGCTCAAGCCCTACTCAACGTTACGGGCCGACCATTCATTCCTAGAAAGGAAGCTCGAAGCTACATGAAAGAGGGACGGGCCGAGTCTCGTGCACCACCTCCCAAACCTCCCTTCCACTCCCTCTCATCTTCACCACCTCCTCCTTCACCGGAAAAAACTCCGCTGCGCTTCAACGCCGTCAAACTATCATTTAACTACCACATTTGGCAAGTCGTAACAAAAAGCCCCCAAAAAGACGGAAAACTGTACAGCCGTGATGTTGGGTCGTACAACAGCTGAGGGTCGTGACTAAGGTCCAGTGCACTGTGGGTTATTTGCGGTATAGGTAAGCAAAAATGACAATTAATGACAATTTATGGCAGAATCACTGAAACGATCGTTAATACCAGACTCACATCAAACCAAATCAGAGAAAAGCAGAGCAGATGGCAATGCTCAAGTGGGCGTGTTATTTTCAAGCTGACAGAGCAGCTTAGCAACCATGTTCCAGTGTTTTTTTTCGAGGCTATACAGACACTTGTAAACTGTTGGATGAATTAAGAGACAGAATGGATATATAATCCGTGTCTTGGCTTTCTCTTTCTCCAAGTCCTCATCAGTACACTTCATCAATACGCCTCTTCATAGTCTTCCAAGATCTCAACAATCAATACATACACCAACACCAAAAACAACATGCAGCTCTTCAAGACACTCGCCCTTCTGGCCGCCGCTTCCGTCGGAGCCACGGATGCCTACGTGGTCCGCATCGGCTACAAGATATCCTTCTTGCCAGCCGAGATTCCCACCGAATATTGCCGGCCTTTTTTCAAGGTGTGGTAAGTTTTTTCTCTCTCCCTCTCACTCTCATATAGGTACCTAGCCACCTGCCTCCGTGCCAGTCGTCCAAAAGGGTTGCAAAGCTGAAAAGAAGGTGGGCAGGGACGACAACCTCTCCTACGTTGGCGAAAAAGAATTCCCCAACCTCCAACGGACCTGCAACGCCCCGCGCAAAGACCCCTTTTGCAAGACGTACGGCTGTCCCTTCCAGGTTGATAATATCACCATTGGCATACGCGTCGTGCAAGATGGCGGAGCGGATAAAGCGATTCGCGTGGAAGCGTGGAAGGGCGCGAAATCGACTTGGGCTTGGTGTTCGCGAATTTACAAGACGGAGGCGAGAGGTTATACCGAGTTTTACTGGGAGTGCAACTTTCCGGGACTTTAGTTTTTTTTTTTTTGTTGCGGACCCAGACGGTTGGCTGGTCTCTCCGTTTGGGCTGGGCGGGCAGTCATGTACTGGAGAGGTGTCTTGAGCTTGAGTGTGCATCTAGAGCTGTTGCGACATAGAGTTACGTGAAAAGGAGCCAATAACAATTGATTGTTATGAAGCGACAACTGTTATCCCAGGCTTTGTATGCCGATACCTGCCTAGGACCCTACTGAGATCCTAGTCACAATCCGAATCACTATCACTACTTGTATCAAAATAACCATCTTCCTCCTCTTCATCGTCTTCATCACTATCCTCCTCACTACTATCGTCCTCATCACTATCTTCCTCCTCTTCTTCTTCTCCGCCTCTCTCCTCAAGAAATCTCCCTACCATTTCTTCCCTTCTCTCCTCCAAATACCGCACACTGACCCCATTCCTCCACCCGTCCGGCTCATCCGGTACCCGTAAACTCAAATCCGCCAGCCTTCTTACTCGACAGCTAGGGAGGGTATCGGTAACCAGCAATTTGATGACAATCTTGTCGTCTGCTGCTGTTGCTGTCTCGGAAATCATGCCCGCTAATTGTTGGAGGAGTTCCTCTCCGCGGACGAGGTCTTTGCTGTCTCCGCCGAGGCGAGAAAAGGAATCGATAATGATAAAGATGACTTCCTTTTGTTTCTGTTTTTGTTTTTGTTTCCTCTTGTTCTGGGGTTGACTCTGACTTAACGCGCCGACCAACTTTTCAAATAGTTTCCTTCCCCATTTCAGCTCCGTCGTTGACTGTTCCATAATCTTTTTATTTTTCCCCAGAAAAGAAAGATCTACCGCCCCTTTTCTCCTTTCGAGGATAAAGCTGACAAGCTGTCCATTCAAAGCCTTCCACAGAGCCATCGGGCCAGAATCACCTGCGTTTCTCGAATGCTTACTTCGTAACCTACAGAAGAAGCTCAAAACCGGCGCATCCACCGCTCTTGAGAGGGAAAGCGCAAGTGTTGCCGACGTGAACGATAGGGAATTGAGAATTTCGGAAGGGGCAGATTCTCCGTGGATTTCCAACACTGAAGAACCCATGGGAGAAGAAAGCCACGACGTTAGCTGCGTTGAAGACAGGATGAACTGAGCACGATCCATTTCGGGGGTCGATAGTCGGGGAAAAGAAGATAAGTGTGTGTTTATATGTGATGTTGGAAACGGGTCAAACGGTGAGAGGGAGGCCAGCCAGGCGCTGCCGAGGAGGTGGGATTGTTCGGCTTTGTCTGGGGAGGGTTCGACGCGGTGGGAGTCGATGCGGCGGATGTCTGTGAAAAATGATTAGCCTTTTCTGTTGTTCTGCTGTTGGGGTTGGGTTCCTGCTGGAGAGGTAGGGACGCTTACAAGTCCCGTTCCGCGGATTGACATTCCCATCCGCCGCAAACAGGGTATAAGCCATGTTGTAAAAGTTGGCCGCCAACGCCTGGATCGACTGCATGCCTTGTTGAATCTGGATTTGGTTCTCCTTGAGCTCCCGTTGGTTCTCCTCAATCACGCCCATCTTGCTCGCCAGCTCATCTTGAAAGTCCTGAACCTGACCGAGCTGCGTCTGCACCGCCTGCACGCCATCTGAAGTCTGCCCGACCAGCGTCTGCACCTGTTTCACCCCCTGGTAGGCTCTGCCGGCAAAGATCTGCACCTGCTGGACTCGCTGGTCGGTTATCTGCACGATGCTGTGGGTGCGTTTGGTGCGCTCGTCGGTTCGGCCAATCATGGTGATGGAGCAGGTATTTGCCGTTTCCTGAAACTCCTTGACGCGTTTGCCGAGGTCCTCAATCGCTTCGTTGACCTCGCCGCCGCGGCCTCGTAACTTGGACAAGACTTTGTCTACCTTTATATCAGTATCTTGTCCAACACCCTCTTCGGGGTATGGGCTCTTACCGGTCGTGTCCAAGGACAACTTGTCAATAATGGCGGTGAGTGTCACAAATATCGAGAGAAAGACCTGATTGGCCGCGCGGTGGAGTTCCTCAAACTTGATGGCAACTTCGGAGAGCCGCTGAATGTTTTCCAGCTTGCGCGGAATGTCGGCGAGGATCGACTGGATTTCGGCGCGGTTATTTTCGTGTTTCTCCACGGCCTATATTTCTGTTAGAAGAAAAAAAAGGAAAAAAGAATGCTGCTGCTGCAAGTTAGGGAAAGACTTACTGCCAAAATGAGAGAAAACCCCCCGGAAATCACCGACCCGTACACATCGTTGGGGATCATGGTCAAGAGCGCTGTAATCGCCGTCTTGTTACTCGACGCCTTCTTGACGCATTTCCTCATAAACTTCTTGATGGCTTTCGTGTCCTGACCACCTTCCTTGTGCTCCATAATGACCTCTGCGACTTTTTGTACATACTTGATATCGCATTTTTTAGGATCCTCACAGGGTTCGATTTTTAGTTTTTTAAAGATCTTTCGGGTTTGTAGAAGCTGCATAAAACTTTTGAGGGTTTCTTCAAATTGCTTCATCATCTCTTCTGAAGTCTTGTAATATTCCCGTACACTAAATAAATTCACATTAGTTTTGTTTTCACAGGTATCAGAGAAATCAAGAGTGAGAACATACTCTGGCGCTTCATCTCTCGACATGAACGTGTCGCGGTGCGCGACAAACTGCAGATCCCCCAACGCATCTTCGACAATGATTTCCTCCTGGCGCGTCTGGATCAAATCCCCCGTGGTGCGACGACATATTTCCGGCCCGGCTCGGAACTCGACGAATTCGGCAACACTGTTGCTCAGACTTAGAACCCGGACCGGACTGG
>Ga0247765_1000708_pt1 | contig 23012 bp, 25 predicted proteins | sample UWRJL106311C6_FD_179949 | JGI IMG/M metagenome (GOLD analysis project Ga0247765, IMG submission 179949) | Plant litter microbial communities from Arlington Agricultural Research Station in Wisconsin, United States - UWRJ-L106-311C-6 | ecosystem: Environmental > Terrestrial > Plant litter >... | reverse complement strand
TGCGTTATATTTTTTTTTTTTTTTTTTTTTTTTTTGTACAGCAAGTGGGTTGATTACCCAGTGAACTTAGTGGGCGAGGCTTGTCAAGTTCTCGGTGCATCATCGTTGTGCATCCGTTGGATCAGAAGAGGTACCCCATTCGCCAGTCGACGAATACCATACCGAATCCGTAATTCGTGGTCGCACGCCCCCCTCCTCCCTTCGCGCGAGTCGGCATGTGCTAGTCGGGGTTGGAGTCGCCGCATCAGATGAGAGATCGAATCGAATCTCGTCTTACGGCTTACACGAACGCCCCATCAGAATCCCTGCTGGATTACCCACCCCACTTGATCGCCCCCCGTTGCGGGAGCATCAGAGGTTTTCTCTGCCGCAGCAGGTTCGCTTCTTCATCCGTCAAATTGTGTTTGATCATTGGCCGGCAAATGATTTCCACCTGTGGGAATTCAAAGTAGCGCTAACCTTGAGCAGCCGTCGTGGATTTCAGGCGGGCCTGCAGAAAAGCAAGCAGGCAAAGCAGGTCTGGCTCGTTCAACTGCACTAGTGTTGCTTTTTCTTCGGCTGTGAAGGCTCGAGAGCCGACTCATGCAGGTAGTTCCGGGAACGGCAAGAGCTGTCATTGTGCAAGCTTTCAAGTCGAGCCTATCGGATTGTGACTCAAAGCCCCGGCTCACCCGGCCGCAAAACCCCAGGCCCGGAAATTCCACCTCTCCCACCCAAGTCTCTCCTCAGCCAAATATCGCTGGTGGACATGCATCATTGGCCTCAAAGCGAGTGTCGGGAAGTCAGTCGAATGGACTCAGGCGCTCCCGGGATGTTCCCTGAGGCCCGAGGATTTTGCATTCCGATCAACGACCACTGTGGTGCAACGGGTGCAGAAGGCTGATCCCCGGCGGGGTGAAGTAGGTTGTGACTGTCCCTTTGCAGTGGAGTTAGGACCCTTCCAACCACAAAAATGTCAGATGCGCTGCAAGTACCACTGGCAGATCGCTGTGTCTTGTCTCGAGAAAGCTCCGAATCTCAAGTCGCACGGCAGGGCGACTCGGCTGAGAATTTGACGCCATCCGGGGACTCGCGCGAGACGGCCAATCATGGCTATCATCACGGGAAAAAGCACGAGAAAATCCGAAGGCAGTCCCGAAACAAGTTTTTTTGTTCAGCCAGGTCTGTTGCTGCAAGCGCGTCGCCTCTGGTGGTGGGACAATGCTCTTCAGCGCCAAGAGCAAAACAAATCCGAACCGCGCTAGTTATTCGTGCAAGCCCACGATGCTCTCCCTTGGACATCTGCCGAATCGGCGCCAGCATGCGGAGCCCGTGTCATCCAGGCGTCTAGGATTCCCGCTAACATTGGGTTTAGCGATAGCATTCCGGCCACAATGGGGGCCTTGACGATGGATTACATTTTCGCTGGACAATGTCGAACGTACACTATGGCGGTAGTTGCGTAAATCCAAGACTCCTGCGTTAGGTGGTAGTGGACAAGACTGAAACCGTTGGTTGAGAAAACAATATATCCGCTGGCTAGACGAACGTCGTTGGCCATGGCTGAAGAGGCGCCGCTTGCAGATGCTGCTCCTTGATGGAGACGGGCAGAATTACCCTAGACTCCGGATGAATACACTCGGCTTCTCGCCAGGGCTGACCCGGCCTGGCCATGCGCCGTTAGCGCTGCCCAGAATCACCAAGGTCTGTTATCTCGGTAATCGCAGCAATGGGATGTCAGAGGGGACCTAGGCGCCAGGCTTGAGCGTAACCCAGAAGTTCCGCTGCTGGCCTCTTCGAAGGGGCAAGAAGTGAAAGGGGCAAAAAGAGGTGCCGTGACAGCCAGACGCCCATGCCGGAGGCGCAGAGTCCTCGACTTGCAGCGGCATGCTATGGCAGTACTTGGCGGTGCTGGCGGCATCCGCAGCCGGGAGCAACAACGCGATGGGACTCCGTCGGCGGCAATTGCAAAGACCCGTTGAGGCCTTCAGCGATCATTAATGCGCCATTGCGGGAGATGGAGCTCGTACAGAGGGCAATAGAGAGTCGGAGGGGGATCTCGCCGGTGCTCATTTTGGAGCGGGTCTCTTGCACCGGTCACAGGGAAAAGGGGACGAGACTATCAGCCGTGCGCGGCTGGCTGCGTGTCCAGAGTTCCACATCATGGATCCCAGGGGATTGGGATCGAGCTAGAGACGACATGCCGAGCCCGTCTTATTACCCCTCAGCTATAACCTGACGGCGGCAGGGTTAGTTGTGAGCTCTTGACCGCGGCACGCATCAGCGAGAACGTGGCTGAGCGGGTGCAGGCTTCAAAGATTCTCAGGCTGGAAATGCCGTCTTTCATGTGTAGAGAGTCGGCATGCGGATTTTTCGATGACATGTTTACGTCGAAACAGAGCAAACTTGCGCGGACCTGGACATGTTATGCGCGGTGTGTGTCCCTGGAGAAGATGATGGAACAGAAAGGTAGACGGCAACTCTGAAAACGAGACTGTACTCCATCCTGTGCCTGATTGCACCTTCCCAAGGTTGGATGGTTCAGATCACCTTCAGATGGAAGTGAAGGCAGTCGCGGCTCGCAGGAAGGCAGGCGCGAGTGATGGGCTTGGAAGTCGCAGAGCAGAATGCAGAGCAAGCTATGCCGTGTGTAATTGCCAGTTTCCAGTTTCCCGTGTCAATGCTGCGGCCGCATGCCGAGCCCCGCCTAAATTTCCCAGCGTACCTCAGCTCCAAACCGAGGTCCTGAGCAACAAAAGGGATCTCCAAGGAACCAGTTAAGCGACGCAATCGGCTCACCAACTATCGAGACCCGCATCCAAGCTGTGACGGAGAATTTCCCGTGCCGTCATGAAGGGAGCACACGGAATTGTGCCAGGTACGGTGAGTGTGGACAGCAATGCTTTTTCTTCCATTCTTTGCGGATTTGCATGACCTCGCGGCAGCTGACAGCGTGTTCTCGACGAGGTAAGCACTTTGCCGTCCGGCACAGTTACAATTACGGAATGCAGGGGACACCGTACGCATCGGTTTAGGTTCATGCATCTCGTCTCCAGCTCATCAGAACCATCACATCAATGGTCGAATGCCCCAGACCCCCACCATGGAAGTCCTGAGGGCCACGGGCACTGAGTGCAGGGGTTCCCCAAGCACCTCCGAGCGGTCTCAGTTCCCACGCAACACACTTTCTTTTCGCGCCATGTTTAAGAAAACCGAACTGCTGCGGGGGGAATTCGAGAAGGACAAAAATATGGGCCCTGGCGCCGCCGTGAGCGCCCGCGAGAACTACACGACAGTGCTACACACGAAATACGGAGGCTCTGGGCTGCGTAGACGATGGGAAGAGGATTCGCGATGAGCATTGACGCCAGTCGCAGGCTCTTTTCCTCTCTTCTGCATACGGATACCTAGTCGCTGGTTGGTATACTGCGCGCAGTATGGACTGCTGGCCCGCGAGCCCGTGGCATCCCGTCCCCACGCCATGCTCGCTCGACCTGCCAGGCCCAGCCAACCAAGCATTCCCCCGCCCCCGTTGCAACGACCCTATCCGCCTGGCAGTCAACGCCCGGTCTGCTGAGGCCATTCCCTTAATCCCCTGTATTGGGGTTGGAATGCTTGGCGGAAACGTTGGAGCCCCTGTCCCTGTCTCGTCGCTCCCAGTCCCGGTCCCAGTCCCTCGTCCGCCGTCCATCCATCCACCACAATCATCACTCCCTCCTCCCTGCTCCTTATCTTCCCGAACCCTCTTTTCCTCGTGGAGACGCCCCATGTCCTCGCTTCCTCGCCCCGTTTCCGCTCAAAAGACACGCCCCTCTTCACCCCTTATTCCCCCCAGAGTTTGTTCTGCACCGCACCCCCCTACCACTTCCCGCCCCAAGCCACCAGGATGGACCACCCATGCAGGCAGGTAGCGTTCGAATGGGGGATGGGATGAATGCGGGCAATGCCAACCTCGATCCCTAAGCTCGGCCGCCCGTTTGGGCACACTGGATATGCCCTGGTGCACCGGGATGCTTTCATATTACAAGGGTTGGAAAGATACTGCGTGCACTATACCCGCATCGTCCAACGCATCGTCCAACGACGACAACGCCATGCCGCGCTGCCGAAAGCCATCGGCTTGGTTCTTTGAAGGCAAACTGCAGTGGACAGGGGGCAAGCGACAAGTGGACGGCAGAAACGGTACATGGGTGCTTTGCTCAACACTGGAGAACACCCTGTACCCACCGGAGCGGCCTGGCTGGCTTACAAGGAGGCGCCAGGCCCTTGCACGCCAAATACTGCCTGCTACTTACATACTGGAGTATGTATTCGTACATCAGCGCCCTTTCCGTTTGCCTGGCCCCCTGTTCACGCAGGCTACCTAAAAGCCTACCCCAAAATTCCCTTACCCTAAATGCACCGCGCTCCCCCTCGGTGTATCTTGCGGCACCCTACTCTGAAGTGACGCCGATAGTACGACCGGGCTTTCCTGCTGCTGGGTGGACGCCGCCTTGTCTGGCAGTCGGCTCCGCAGATATTATCAGCCCTCCCCCAGTCCGCCGCCTCCCCTTCTCTCCCAACTTCCTTTTCCACCAAGTCATCTTCCAGACGGTTCCCGGACACACACTCTCCCCACTCTTGGACACAACGGTTGTGCCCCGTCCTGTAGCCCCCCCAGGTACTTCGAGACCGTCAACGGATCGCCCATGCATCTCGCTTGACCACTCAATTATCCGGGACTGGTACTTCCCTCCTGCTGGCCTTGGCGACAACGCGCGCGCCCGTCGGAAAGGTGGCCGTGAGTCGGCTGCGTGGCTTGCGTACCTTTATCCGGCGAATATCTACTTGACTGTCCGCCGTCTCTGACCCCCTTTGTTCCTTCGAGGTCTCTCGAGATCGGCCCCTGTCCCGTCAACAAGACGAGACCAGCAAAAGCCCTCGCCCCCAGAGAGGGCCATGAGAAGGACGCCGGTCCGGACTTGTCTTCAGTCTCATCGACGCTCTTCTCAATGGGTGTTGCATCCTACCTCGAACTTCGAACCCGCTTGGCCGTCCCGGACACACCACCCGAGATACTCACGCCAGACGCATCTTCGTACTCCTCTAGGCTGTCCGAGGAGCGGTCTTGGAACCCGCCCGCTCCTCTCTCTCCGCCTATGTCCAACTATGATCCGACCGCGAAGGCTGCCGACATGTCTGTAGGGAGGGGTCCGGAAGAGGTTCCGGCCCGCAGAGATGTTGGTGCTGACCAGGGACCTTTACGCCAGCAGCTTCCGTCCCTGAGCAGCCTCTTCGGGCCACCGCCGCCCGCGCGATCTTTTCACTCGCCCGTGTCGGACCGCCCAGGCCCGGGCCCTTACTCTAACTCGCCTCTTGACCGCCCACCACTCGGGCCTGTGGGAATCCCGGGGCGGTCCTCCCCATCTTCGTATTTTCCGCCATCGACGACAGCACACCCAATATCACAACCTCGCAGCGCGCCAGAGCCAAGACTTGAACGGCTTCAGTTTCCACCTTTCAACCAGGGCATCGGTGGGTCCGTCTCTACCCTATACCGAGAGATAGAGCGGCAACAAAGGCCCCCCGAGACGCCACCCAACTTTGTGAGTGTAGGCAAGTGGTCCGCACGCCCGGGCAGTCGAGACTACCAGACGGACGGCCGGGATCCTCAAGCGTACAAGTCTCCCGCAGACCGGTTCCCAGCTCCACCACCGCCAGTCCGCCGTGACGACGACTCAGGGGGCAGTCAGCGAGACCCGCAACGTTCACAGTCAGCCCAGGGCATATCCAAGACGACGCCCGACATGGTCAGCGATATTCCCCTATCGAAAGACGGGCTGGGACCCAAGATTTGGACGGGAACGCACTTTTTGCCGCGATTTGTGAGAGCGGCCGAGGTTGCCGGAGAGGGATTGTGCTACTTCTATGACGACGGGAGCCACTGCAAGACGGTAATCGACGGAGAGGCGGTGAATGCACACTGGGGGGTGACCAAGGCGGGAAAACCGAGAAAGAGGTTGGCCATCGCCTGCGTGACATGCCGTGAGAAGAAGATCAAGTGCGACCCCGACTACCCGCGGTGCGTGCAGTGCGACAAGTTTGGGCGCGTGTGCGCGTTCAAGAATGCGTAAGTGGCTCTTGAAACCGCCCCTCTCTCCTTAGCTTTCAATACGCGAAGTGGCACTGGAACGCGTTGTCGAATCTAATTATCTGGTTCATGCTATAGCCCCCGAGGCGGACACAATACGTCCCCATCGACCCCACCAGCCGAACCCGAGGACACTCGACGGTTGGGCAGTATCATCCGGCCGCCGGCTGATCACATGAGGCCGGGCAGTCACTCGAGCGATTCCATGTCGCCGCGGGTTCCGTTCCGTCCGGCAAGCCCAGACCCCGGACCGATTCCGGCCAAGCGGATGCGGGTTGGTTACGATCACTACACGCCCACGGTGGGACCGAGATCGCCCATGGCGCCTACGCCCGACACAGCGCGGTCGACGGCGCCATGGCACCAGCCTGAATTGCCTCGCTTAAAAGAGGACGTCTTGTGCCGAGCGTGGCAAACAGACCCGTACGTCTCCGACCCTGAGTCCGTAACCAGCACAATATCATCGTTCTTCCGCCAGACGGATGCCGCGGCGCTCCGCTTCCTCCCCGAGGGGGCCTTCACGTCCTGGGTAAAGAGTAGCGCTTACAGGAAATCCCCAGAAGACCTGATGCTCGTCTATAGCATCCTCGCCGTCAGCGTTGCCCTCTCGGGCGGTCCGAGGCACACAGCCCACGAGTACTCGCAAGTCGCACGCTACGCTGTCGACCACGGCGCCCTCTCGATTCAGTTGGTGCAGTCGCGCATCCTGCTCTCGCTCTACTACTTGGCCATTTCGCGACCAGTCGACGCCATCGACATGTCGAGCAGTGCTATTTCAACGGCTATGTGTGCCCAGCTCAACCTGGAGTTTTCCGAATCCCGAGACAAGTCGCGGACGACGTTTCCCTTTGGTCTCGCCAAGGAGGGCTATGTCGAGTGTAGGACGAGGACCTTTTGGTCGTGTTTCATACTCGAGCGCCTCAACGGCCTCTTTCCAACGCGCGTTGCTATTATCCAGCCTGATGACGTATTCATCCGCCTACCGGCCGAAGTTGGTAGTTTCGAAGCGCAGAGATTGGTCGGAACACCAGTTGCGTTTGATCCGTACTTTGCTAATTCCGAAGTGTTACGCTTGGGAGTGGGTGCCATGGGCTATCTCGTTGAGCTGGTGGCCATTTGGGGCGACGTCATGAGTGCGATTTACAGGTTGGCGCACAAAAGCTCGACTGATGGATTTAACTACGAAGAACACCACGGCATGGCGCTGTCGCGACTTCACCAATGGAAGAACTGCCTCCCACCGGGCCTGCAGTTTTCACCTGCCAACTTAAGCAGCATCGTGAGGGAGGATCAGGGAACGTTGATTCTGATGCACATCCTATACCACCTTGCTGTGATAAAGCTTCACCGACACCTTCCCAAGCACCTCGTAGACCAGCCTACGCAGCTGAATCGGGCCATGGTGGCGCAGGAACACGGCCGGGCGCTTCTGGATATCGTGTGTGCGCTGGCCAAGGATAGTGGGATGGGACGCATCAGTATCCCGCCGCCATTTACAGCTGTGGCTATTATGGAGACGACCGATGTGCTCACAGCCGAGGGCGGTGTCCAGGACCTCGCGGGTCTCGTTGATGGACTGGCACTGGCTCACAGCGTGCTCGACGTCCTTGGAAGTGTGTGGGATGACGCAAAGGTGCATCAGATGGCCATGAATCACCGCATCGACATGTTGGTGACGCTGCGCGACCGGACTCGGGCCAGTACGCCCCCTGGTGGATCTGACCTTGTTTCGATTCCCGGCATGCGTGTGTACATGTATCGCGACGCGGGGCAGAGCAAGAGGAAACTACCAACAGGGCTTCGATGGCAGATACCCGAGGCGCTCGAGTGTCGGTTCCCACAGGATATGGATATCGTATATAGGGCGCTTACCACTCGGGAGATCTGAGGTGTATATCATGACTCAACGAACGGGAATGGCGAATATGTTTTCATTGGGATATATCTGGGATGGTAAAACGGGTTTGGGGGTCATGGGGTTTTACATGACGGAAGGGCTTATTCAGTGTCACATCCCCTCCCCCCCTCCACCTATATAGTTCTCTCTTCTACTGCCTGTCTCTGTATTTGGTCTCTTTTCCCAGTTTCCTGTATATGCTTTGGTCTTGGGTTTTCTTTTCTTACATGTATTGCATTGTAACGGGAGTTTTTGTTTGTTGTTGCTCCGGTCAAAAAGGGTCAAGGTACACTAGTTTTACTGCATGGGGCTTAGTCAACGGTGGGACAAAAATACCAGGTCGACGACAGCAAAGGCTAAAGAGTGAAGCAAGCGAGGCAAACGACGTAAAGTCGTTGATGGACGGGTATTTGCATCATGACTCGGGACAGACCTGAGGGTATGATGGCTTGTGTAGGATTTTGACGTTATTGTAGTTGAATGGGTTAATTCAACTTGATTATCAAACTGAGTGATTGGTCTTTGATGTCTTTCTTTAATGAGGGCGCCGAGAATGTAGCCCCCACCCCTCTTTCTGTGGGGCTCTTTCGCAACCATCGGCTCAGCTCACCGAGGTCAGCCTCGAATTTTATTGAGCTGCAATTTGGCTCTGCATCGTGGCAACGCATTCTCAACCTCGGTGCAACCAAGTGCCAACAAGCCTTTGGACGGGTAAAGTACTCACAGGTGCGGAACAAACACGGCCAATTGTCTAGGTTACCTACTTTTGCGTTCGGCAAAGAATTTTTACGCAACACGTCAGAAGCGGTCGACTGCTGCACAAGTCTCGATACCTTAGTCCAAAAGTACAGGGCTGGTGCAACACTAGCAACACTGGAGGATTTTACCGACCAACACCCGCAGCGGGAAATCTTGCCGATTTTCCCGAAACACCTGAAGTAATCCGACTGGGAAGGATAGTTCTGTCATCCATCCGACACACACCACTCACCCACCCATTTTGCACGCCACCACCATCATCACTGCCTTCGTCACGCGCCGGCCATACACCGGACAAACCACGGAAGAAAAAGACCCAACACAAGCGTATTTCACCTACGTACGATAGCCACATTCCCTGTCGTCCGTTTAAAATTAGCGCTTGCAGTGTCCAGAGCTAAGTGCTAGCTCACAGGGAGTCTACCTGGGCACCTACCTTTCTAAACAGGGGTTTCTGAGAGCACGACACATCACCTACTGACAAGGCCACACTACCGCCGGATCTGCGGCGCCCCTTTGCCCCTTCACCTAGGTACTGCAGTATCTGAACTGGGCAAGACAAGACTGGGTAGACTTGGCCGGGCCGGCGGGGGACACTTGACCTCCCAGGGCAGGTGCAGGCGCAGGGAGTGGTGGAAGTAGAGCGAGCTGAGGGCAGGCGAAGTGGAATGTCAATCGCCCAGCTTTCGGAAACAAGGTAAGGTTGAGCAGATTGGCGTAGATGCCATGGGTAAGTGAGTTGTCAAGGGTGTATGTATGGGCACGCACTGGCACGGAGTAAATTCTGCGCGGACTGCATGGACTGCGTTCCGCGTATCGCGCACTGTGTAGACCACGTCGACTGCCTTGTCGCATTGGGTGTGCCACATACCACAAACACCAGTAGAAGCAGTGGAGCGGCCATACCTACCTGCTATTCCACGATACCTCCCGCGGAAACGAAGCGGCCGCCGGAAATACGGAACCACCCCATCCCATAGCTCCCACAAAAGAGACGCCATCGCCGAGAATACCATACTGTACCACACGTCAACTAACATGGCGGGATCACTTGCATTTCCCACAAAGCCAATAACTCAACTACTTGGATCCAACGGTGCGTTTTTCCCATCCTCCCTCCTGCCTCCCCGATAGACCCAACAAACTGACCCCCCCTCCCTCCCAGCCCCTGTCCACGCAGTAACCTACTCTTCCACCCCGGGTACCTACATCCTAACTGGTTCCTCCGACCGTTCCATCCGCCTTTACAACCCCTCACCCCCATCCACTTCCACTCCTCTAGATACCATCCCCCCGGGCCGACTAATCCAAACCTACACCTCCCACGGCTATGAAGTCCTCTCCCTCTCCGTCTCCCATGACAACTCCCGCTTCACCTCCTCCGGCGGCGACCGCGCCGTCTTCCTCTGGGACGTCTCTACCGCCACTACCCTCCGCCGATTCGGTGCTACGCACTCTGGACATACCGGACGGGTGAACACCGTTGCCTTCGCAGGGACTGAAGATAGCCTTGTTATCTCTGGGGGGCTGGATACCACGGTGCGGGTATGGGATGTGCGTTCGTCTTCTGGCAAACCGATACAGATTTTGAACGAAGCGAAGGATGCGGTTACCTCGGTAGTTGCGGCTGGGTTGGAGATCGTCGCTGGGAGTGTTGACGGACGGGTACGGAGTTATGATGTGCGTATGGGGAGGGTGGTTACCGATGTGATCGGGGCAAGTGTGACGAGTTTGTGCGTGGCGAGGGATGGGCAGACGGTGTTGGTAGGGAGTTTAGATAGTAAGGTGCGGTTGATGGATCGGGCGGCGGGAACGTGTTTGCGGACGTATGCTGATGATGGGCGGAGGAACGAGGAACTTAGGGTGCAGAGTGTGTTGGGCGGCGGGGACAGGTTTGTAGTCGCTGGGGATGAATTGACGGCGACGACATCAGCATCAGGTGAAGGAAATGATAATCAGGGGAGGATCTGGGCGTGGGATCTCTTGACCGGGAAGCTGGTGGCCAAGGTGGCCGTCCCTTGGGGTCCTGGAGGCAGCGAGGCGGCCAAGAGGGTCGTAGGCAGGGATGGCAAGGAAAAAGAGCGCAAAAACGTTGTCAGCTGTATCGCATGGAAGGATGGGGGCTCTGGCGACCAGTTCTGCACGGGTGGCACATCGGGCGTCGTTACCGTGTTTGGCCACTGAGAATGAACAATTAAAAACACGGCGTGAGTAATAATATACAATCCCCTACCGATAATATTACATGCCCTGCATGTTGCTGTCTTCCTCCTATCATGTCTAGCCATAGCATACCCATGTTCTTCTGCCTTCCCACATCCCGCAGAAAGCTGTATTAGAATTTACACATCATGGATGAGATACCGCCTACGCCAGACACCCTGTCGTTTCCCATATGCGTTTGTGTTACCCAAAAACCCAGGGTATGGTACAGATAATGCCGCCCGAAAGCTGGGCGGTTGGACGTCCATCATTCTCATTATCGTGACGCCGTCTCAACCCATGCCGACATACTTGAACCACAGAGGCCTACAGTCTTCCCGGTATAAGAACGACTCGCCGTCCGTCAACCTACCGGTAACGCAGCCGCGGCATTTTGGTGAGTTGGGACAGTTGAAGAATGGGATATGCTGGTATCCGATATCGCGGAACCTAGCTCATGTCAGCCGCGACCAAGGCCATCCTTGTCTTAAAAACCTACCAATGAATACGATTCGAGTCCTCAAACAGACCAAGAGCAACGCTGTGGACTGGGGCGTCGCCCCACCGCTCATAAAAGAAACCACCAGCGCGGTCCAAGTGGTTGAAATAGTCCTCGTATGCCTTGCTCCGCCAGAAGCGCATGTCGGCAATCTCAAAGTTACTCCAAAAGTGGCATGTCGAATATCCATGGGCCTTTTTGTGGTGCTCCGGGCGACGCTCCTTGTCCGTCAAAAACTTCATAGCGTTGTTCTCGTGAATGTACTCGGGATGTTCAGCGATAAACTTCTCCGTTTCGGGCCACAGCGTCGGGATCGACTCGGGAGAGTCATACAGGCTGATGGTGAAGCCGTAGGTCTTGTTGTTGTCTTGCATGTAGCGGAAGACGTCGTAGTCGACATCACAGAAGAAGTGGACGTTCGGCTCGACGCGCCAGTAATACTGCATATCGGCAAGGGCGGGATGCTTATAAAACATGCCGCTGTTCCACCGACACATTTGATGGTACGATATCTTGTCGGCATACTGAACCTTTTGGTCGAGGAGCAGCTTCACCGACTCCTGGTAAAGATCCTGGCTGATCCACGAAGGAACCTCCCAGTGCTCTTTTGGAATGAGTTCTGCCACCGTGTCAGCATCTCTACCACCGTCCCCAGTCGTTCCACAGCATACCGTATCTGCACTCGGCCTTTGTCAAGGCCTGTGTTTTGTTCTTGAACTCATCAGTAAAGGGGACGTCGTTGAAGAAGGTCCACGGGTAATTGAATTTGTGATTCCACGTCCGCTCGAGATCTTTCATCGACTGTATCATTCCGTCGAGTTCCTCATTTCGTACCAGGGCCAGCAACGTGGCATTGATGCGCGCCGACGCCTTGATGCCGGCCGCGTAGTCTTCTGATACACGCCACAGTTTCCCTTCGGGCTCCCCCGTCGCTGTGCCATCCCAGTGTCAGCAGGCCATTGAAGGTGCGGCCACGGCCTAAAATGCGCGCGTCGAGGCTTACGGTCTAGATTGGGATCCCGCTCGTAAGGTCCACCGGACCCTGACCCTGGTGTAGATGGGCCAAAAATCTGATATAGGAAGAAACACCACATCATGATCGCAGCCAACCCCAGGGCCCTCACGGGACGGGCGATGGCCATGTTTTCGGTCGGATTGGGGCCGTTATCGTAAAGTCGACTTTGGTACGGTAGCAGCCGTCATCCAGACTCTGTAGTGAGCTGCCGCATCTAACTCAGTTGTGAAGTAATGGTTTGCAGTAGGCTCGAAACAATGGACGATCGGGCTGGGTGTCAGCTTCGTCGCGCTGGCGGAAAATCTTGAGGGATCAGCCGCAGGTGGTACGTCAGGGGGAAGACGGAAATCTAAATTGCAAGGGGCGCGGGCTTGCTGATAAGCTGATAAGCTCGCCTTCCGTTCGCTGGCGACAGCGGGCCCGCAGGTTAGAAGAGCAGACGCGTCTCGGCGTCTCGGCGCACGACTGGAACGGCGCTTTCCGCAAACACCAATATCTCGGTATTCCAAAGTAGTATTCACATTTTTGGGCGAAAACATCCGGGTTCAGTCGATATCCTGAAGCAGGATGCATGGTCCCGGAAAGGAGCGAGAAGAATGGCATACCTGTTTGGAGCGCTGACTGATGAGCTGATTGCCTCTCTTCAAGCCTCACAAACCTTAGTGAGTCTTCCTGTTCTTGGTGGTCGACTCACGGCTGATACGGACAGACTGAATCTGCGAGCAGTGGAGAATCTAGTCGAAAAAAACATGGACCCTACCGCGATATAGCGTTGCGCAGTTTGCGACACCACAGTTTTCTGCGCACCAATCAATTCGATGTTGAAGACCAACTGAAGGGCTTTGAAGAGCGTTTTCGCGTTATAGGCCGGGAAGGCCTTGCTAACGCGCTGAACGCTCGCCTGGAGGCGCTGAATGCTCACCAAACTAAGTGGACACCGGACATTTTGCGGTTTCTGCTCGAGCTCTCCGACCAACCTGCCCACAAGTCAAAGCTCAGCGATTTGGACCTCTTATACGAATCTGAGACTGAGTATGCTCCCAAACTTACCTGGGAGGAGATTGCACAGGAGGATGGTTGGCTTCAAGATCGTGCGACATGGCGCAACATCGACTACTCTCCAAGCTCAGACGACGAAGCGGGAGATCATGATTTGCCATTGGTAGAATCGGATGCCGAGTCTCTCGGCACGGCATCTTTAGTGGCGGGCAGCTGCCTGCTAACTGCCCAGGGATTGGTTTCTGGGGTGGTTGATGGCCACTTAATGCTCTGTCGGGTCGAAGAAAGCCAGTCATGGAGGAGTGCTCCCCCCGTAAGGGACGGGGAAGGTCGAGCTAAAAAGACACCCGTGTCAAGCCTTCAGGTACTTCGGGATGTGCTCTTCATGCTTGGTGGGCTGGAAACTACCCTCTTTGACTCAGAATGCCGCCCTAGCCTCAACTACCAACTGGTCGGTGTCTCATGGGAGACGTACAGATCTCTGGCTACTTCCTTCTCCGAGTGCGGCCGAAAACTGGCTCCTATACGGGCTTTCGTGGGAACTAAACAGAAAATGCCCCTTTTGCAAGTGTTTGAGGACTCGCTGCGAAAGGTACTGCATGCCTTCGATCAGACATTGGCCTCAATACATGGTCGTTTTGTGTCGATAGAGAAAGACACGATCCTCAGCTTGATGTCAGTCCTAGACGAGATCAAGCTTGCATTAGCTCCTCTGAACTCATTATCAAGCATCGTAGAGCAACTGCAGGTTGAACGAAACCCCCACGCTTTTCGTTACCTCGAGCTTCTCTTCGATGCGGTTGGCATCGCTCAGCTCGATGGCAGTCTTTCGACTTACGAGCTCCTCGGAACCATCTTCTTCGACTGCTTTCAAGTCTATCTCAAGCCAATTCGTCTGTGGATGGAGGAAGGGCGACTGCTAGAGGCCGACAGAACCTTTTTCGTCTCAGAATCAGCAATGAAGCGACCCTTGGCTGAGGTCTGGAAGAGTCAATTTAACCTCCTAAAGACCCCAGAGGGTACTCTCCATGCTCCAAGGTTTCTGCGGCCCTCTATCGACCGAATTTTTACTACAGGCAAGAGCATTGTAGTGCTGAAGCACTTGAAGCACCACCACTTGGCCAAGAACAGGAGAGATCAAGACGAACCGCGAATGGATTTTGAGACGGTTTGTCCCGAACATCTAGACTTTGCGCCATTCTCAGAGCTGTTTGGATCTGCTTTCCAGGGCTGGATCCAGAGCAAGCACCATACAGCATCGGCTACTCTTCGTGAACTTCTCTTTAATGCCTACGGGCTCAGCGAGGGGTTAGATGCCCTGCAACGTATCTACCTCATGTCCGATGGTGCCCGGTCAGATATGTTCGCGTCCTCAGTTTTCAGACATCTCGACAACCTGAGCGCCAGCTGGAAGGACCGGTTCACCCTGCAAGAGATTGCTCAAGAGGCCTTCTCGGTCTGTGTGGATGGCTTCCGACTCTCGGCCGACATTGATACGCGGCGCACTGCACATAGCGGAGCTGCTTCGCGAAGTTCGGTGCGGCTCAGTCTGCCAGCGGTTCGATTAACTTACCAACTGAACTGGCCAGTGCAAATGATAGTGCCAGCCGAGGCAGTACAGGGATATCAGACTATGTTTACCTTTCTTCTTCAGGTCCGCCGCGCGATATCTATGCTAACACATCCGATCCTCGGCTTCTCAGCGGGAAGCGACACGGCGGTTGACCGCCCGGCTGCGTATCATCTGTTGCGGACTAAGCTCTTGTGGTTCTGTAACATCATCATGAGCTACGTGACAACATTGGTTCTCGCTCCAAACATCGCAAGGCTGCGAGAGGAATTGAGGAAAGCTCCCGACGTTGACGATATGATTTCGGCACATTCGTCCTTCATCAAGCGAATAATCAGCGAGTCTTGCCACGGCCCAAAGCTACAGCCGATCCAGGAATGCATGCTTGATGTCTTTGACTTGGCTATTCAGGTTGAGGATGTCCAAAACACTGAAATGACACGGCTTGCAGAAGAAGAGGAAGAGGTTTCTCGGCTCTCAGTTATATCATCACCCTACAAGATGACACCAAAAGGAAAGGGGAGGAGATCACTTCTCGTGACTCCGAGGAAAGGAAGTCGCCATGAGAATGACGATGACGACGGGGATGATGATGATGATGATGATGATGATGATGACATGGATTGGAGACCTGCACACGCGGCTAGAAAGGCGGGGAAGTCTGTGGCTAGGAAGAAACCGCACAGAGAAATGCTGAGGGACATGCATGCCGAATTTGACCGCCACCTACGCTTTGTCGCTGGCGGACTGAGAGGAGTGGCAAGGGCAAGTCGGGATGAAGCAGCACCCAAGTGGGATTTACTAGCCGAGATGCTCGAAGTTGGTATTCAGGAGTAGAACATTTGTCAATGTGGAAGACGTCCTCAACCAGCGCTGATGTCCGGTTGGGGGTGAGCACACATATGAGTCATTCTCAAGTGACCCACCATAAAACCAAATTTGCATTGCTCCTCTACCATCAAATTCGCAGAGCTTGGTGGCGCAGCGGAAGCGCGCCGGGCTCATAACCCGGAGGTCACTCGATCGAAACGAGTCCAAGCTATCAGCATTTAAATCATTTTTTGGATATTTTTTCATAGTGTAGAGGTGGAAGCTTCACACCAGCAAGCCACTTTCTTGTCTCAGAATACAATGAATGAACCCTAACCCTTGTTCTTGAACTTTTTGCCTGCTTGTGCACGGATACCCATAACTCTTATCTTATCGGCCAAGACAACTCACTGCTCTTCCCAACGACCACCTCTTTCTTGACTGTTCACGCAACTTCCTGTCCCGTTGAAACGACGCCACGAGCATATCAAGAAATAAATCTCAATCTCAGACACCACTGCCAAAATGTCTGAACGGAAAGTCTTGACGTATATTGTCCCCGTCCGAAACCTAAGCAATTCATCGTTGACAGTTGTTTCCCAGTAAATACTACCCGCCCGATTTCGACCCCTCCCTTGTCGGGCGTAGCCGCGGGTCAAAACAGACAGGTCCCAAGGTACAGACCGTCCGGTTGATGGCGCCGTTTTCGTTTCGCTGTACTGCTTGCGGCGAAGTACGTTCACTACCCACCCCGAATATGAACCATTCGAGAAAGCTAACACTAGTCCCTGCCGGCAGTACACCTACAAGGGCCGCAAGTTCAACGCAAAAAAAGAAACAAAGCAGGGCGAAACGTACCTCAATAGCATACAGATTCACCGTTTCTACATCCGCTGCACGCGCTGCTCCGCTGAAATCACGTTTCGCACCGATCCCAAGAACCAAGACTACGTCATGGAGCGTGGCGCCAAGCGAAACACGGAGCCCTGGCGGCGCGGGCTGGAAGGCGAGCTGGGAGAGAGCGACGAGGCTCGTCTCGACCGAATTGAGCGGGAAATGGCCGATGCGGACGGGGAAGGCGGGGAGGAGCGTAACGCCATGGCGGAGCTAGAGGCCAAGACGGCGGATGCGAAGCGGGAGATGGCGGTGGCGGATGCGCTGGATGAGATTCGGAGCAGGAATGCACGTATAGAAAAAGCTCATCGGGAGGGCGTGGAGATTGAAGCGGTGGTGGCGCCTTCGGCGGAGGATGAACTTAGAAGGAATCAAGAGGAGGAAGATGCTGAGGCGGCGAGGCGGGCATTTGCATTTGCAAGGGAGCAGGAGAAGTGGGAGGAGCCAATGGATGAGAACAAGCAGGCTCGCAGCGGTGAGAACGGCGAGTCTAGTACGGGCTCGAGCTCAAGTGCCACGCCGGCAGAGTTGATGCCGCCGCCTCCGAAACCTGCCGCCCCTTCGATGGAGACACCTCTTCCGACGTTCAAGCGGCAGTTAAAGAAAAAGAAAGACCACTCGGCGTTACTGGGGATAAAAAAGAAGCAGCCGCTGGTTTGAGCTGTTGATTGGTGACTATTTTATCAAGAGTGAAATTTGGACTACGGGCGGGTATGACACTCCGAAACTTACGAAGTTTCAACTCGGTGAGTTTGACGCTTCAGACCGTGGAATTCCCTAATCACGAAATGTTTATTTACATTCTCCAAGCACCGGGATACACCAGCAGAGCAGTCCAAGATGCGCCCGATATGTATCACTTTCGCATGGCATGTTCGAACCATCACTTCAGTGATTGCCAAGCTGGCCACCTAGAGAACGACGTGATCAACCAGCGATATGCGACCGCTAGGACAACCACAAAACCGAACGCCATCTGCGATACCTACACGCAATACTCCTTGCTCGTTGCGAATCCAAGCCCAATCCCCGGTCATTTCCCTAGTTTTTCCCATGCGTCGCCCCTCGACCAAACGTGCCAAATTGAGTTCCCAGAATAAGGACGAAGAATATCTTGCTAGTACGGCGCGTCATGCTTAGCTGCGACGTGACTAAACCACCGCCGCTCCGATACCCTCTTCATTTTATCAGGTCAGCTTGCCGTACCATGCCATGCCGAGTCATGCATGCTCGTGGAGGTCCGGCCTGATTCAACGCGGCGTTAATAATGTATGTAATGAAATGTGATGCATTTCGTATGTATGCCGAAACGTTGTCGTCACCGGAAAGCCACCAACTTATTTTCATGTTGAATCTTTCCACATCATGGTAGTGGTCTACAGCACACGCTGCAGAGGCATTAACCTGGCATTTCCCTTCAAACAATGAAACGAGCTCAGACAGGACATTTTGGGGGGATAAATCAAGCCTGATAACTACACTCGCTCGGGTTCCGACTACGCGTGCCCACCCCATTCGGCAGGGCAGACGGACCGCCCGCAGCGTTTTGCGGCCGGCTGCTGCTCGCGCTGGAGAGGCTACCGACGCTGCCGTTGACGGCTTCCATTTGACGCTTAGTGTGTTGCAGCATGGAGCGCGAGTAGGTGCTGATGTCGGCCGGGGGTGGCGGACTAAGTGGCATGGCGAAGTTATCGCGTGCAGACATGTTGGTGATGGTGGCGGCGGCGGCGGTGTCTGACTCAAGAGTACCCGGGGTGAGCGGGTTGGGTGGAACACAGATATGAAAGTTTGTTTTCCTCGTCTTTGCTGGACGGGATTTTTTTCTTTTTTCTTTGGGAGGGCGGGGCGACTTGTTGGAGCTGAGGGAGGGAGTAGAGAGAAAAGACAAAAGACTTCAAAACGGATGAGACTTTGGGGAGCCCTGCTCGGCCTAGCTTGGGTTTCCTTCTGCTGTTATGGGTGGTATTGGCGGTGACGATGACAATGTTGGCGACAACTGTCTGAGGTGGTGATCGAAGTCGAGTGAAGGGCAGCAGCGATGTCGACAACAACAAACGCGGTATATTTTCGTGAGAGCAGGGAAGTTGGGGTGGTGAAAAGACCCAAGAAGACCAGAGGAGAGGAGGTGGAGATGACAGATGACAGATGACAGATGAGAAGTTAAGGGAGACGGGTGGTGAAGAGATCCAAGGATGTCGACAGTATGAGAGGGTGATGCTGAGTTTGATGCTGAGTTTGATGCTTCGGGGAAAAGTGGTGGGAAGGCGAACAGAAAGACGGAAATCGGCCCAGACAAAGGAAAAGGGAGATGGCGCTTTATAAGCCGAAGCTTAGCCTGTGAGTCTATCTCATAAGGCAGTAGTAGTGGGGTGGGTGCAAGTGTGTAACAACTAATGTAAGCAAATCTTCGCATCGGGGGTATGAGTAGTGGGTGGGGGTAGGGGCTCAACACTTTCAGAGAGAAGACGTAAAATATGTTAAGGAAAAGAGTGGGCTTTCGGGTATGGACCTCATCTCCGATCTCTACCTTGCACTAAATCTAGGTGCCTTCGTCACTGGCGATCTACGTTGGACCCTGGGCGCTTCGTACCACACATAGCTAACATTTTCAGCCATCGGCCCTTATCTCACTAGTCCATGTACAAAGACGCGGATAGGAGCTTCCTCCGCCGCCCCGGGAGGCCCTGCAAGGTGCTCCTACCGGGCATCTTAGCATTGCTACGTCGGACTGCACGCCGTTTCCTCTGCCATGGCAGATCGGCGAGTATCCTTGGTCCGGCCGAGCTTTGGCGAGGGATGGTGGGATGCAGGTCTTTCTCCCCGTCTTTGTGGCCTCCGATGAGCCAATCAGTGGGAATCAACGGGAATCGACAAGGTTTTGCCACACATATCATTTTCAACCTCGGGTTGGGGAATACCCTTCTCAGTTTCAATGTTCGCAAGCCACGGAGGCGACATATGAGGATGTCGACGTTTTTGTGACTCTTCGGTCATGGGAGCACATTGAAACATTATCAGCCGGTGAGCCAGCGTGCCCGTCTTCGAAGACTAGATGCCCGAGGCTCTCGAGGGGGCAGGAAGAGAGGAAAGAGGGGTAGGAAGAGAGAAAAGCGGGGAGGAACAGAGGTGAAAAGCAAGATGGCGGTCCGAAAATGGCAAGACCCTGCTGATCACTCGACACCCTCCAGAAGTGTAGGCGGTGTCACTGGGCGTGCTAGCAAAGTAGCTGGTACACCGGATGAGCAGTCCGTTAAGGTCAGGCGTGTTGTGGACCCCGTGATTCTGGCCTACGAGGTCGCGAGAACAGGTCTCCAGGTGTTGTCCGTCGTGAACGGCAACACGTCATGACCAATGTCGTTGCAGCGTTTTGGACGGCACGGCATCTAAAAGACAATTCGAGCTAGACAATTTGTCGTTCGATGATCGGCAGTCTTTTACAGTCTCGACTCTCTTCGCGTAGACAGTGTGGACTGGATTGCCAATGATGTCAGTGCTGATTCGGTGCTTTAGGTCTTAGTTAGCCGTTTAGGGCCAGCCAAGTTTAGGTGGGGATGCATCATGCATGCAACTGTGCAGAAGGGACCTTGTTTCTCCAAGCTCCAAAGTTGGTTTTCCCCCCTCTCCCGCTTTTTTTCGTCCGTGTGTCTGGTACTGCTTCACACCCATTCGAAAAACGGAGGAGTGATAAAAGGGTCCATTTGCCAAGAACCAAGACTGGTGCCAGCGTGGAATGGAACCCGAGCGGAGCACTCGGAGCAGCACGCACACGGAATTTGTGCATTTGCCATGTTTACCCACCCCCCTCTTTCTCACTCGCAAGCTTGTTCCAAATCCCATTTTTCCGTAGTTTGCTGCGTTGGGTTAGTGTTGCGCCGTAGTCATTGTAAGTCTTCTGTTTGTTCTATAGATTCAAGAAACCCCAGAGAGAATTTTCTGCGGTTTAACGTAGCGCGTAAACTACAATGAAGGGTGAACGCCACTGACGCAACAAGCGAGACATACGGCGAACGGTGCCAGGCGCGAGGCTCGAAAATCCCCCTGCAATCCCGCTGTAGTTATGACGTCAGATGCATCAAGACCCTGACAGATGCCAAGACTCTGGTGGACCCCAGGCTCAGATAACCCCCGAGGGGAGACAACAATCCTCGTCAACTGTCGTCAATCCTGTCGATGACTTCTAGGGGGATCGGCAAGTCTTTGCAGTTGCGAACCTTGACGTCTCTTACAACGCACTCAACGCAAAGTCTAGAACCATCAAAGCACGACCGCGGATCCCAAGGTCGATTCCGGCCGGTTACAGACGCTGTCTTGATTCGCATCTCACTCCTTTCCGCTCCTTTCGTCAGTGAAGATCTCCTTCGTTCGTTTACCCCCGGATCCGAAGCAAAGTTAACAGCAGCGGCCCATCTGTCGTCACTCGCCCCCGATGAAGGGTTTCATATTCTAGCTCTTTCTCCGGCATCTGTCAGCCTACGTAAGTGGGATCTACTACAGCCTCATCTGCTTTGGGAAGACGTCAACATCCCTTTAACTTGACGTATGTCCCCTTTTTGCCCGTCATCCTCGGGTCAAAGAAGGCAATGCCATAATGGCGTGTTTCGCGGCAGCCTCTACGTGGCAACAGGAACTCCCCTCAGACCACGATCCGTAGACGACTGGTGGTGAATGTAATCGGATCTCAAGTCTTAGAGTGCCTTGGATTATTATTCATCAGGACCATCCGAGTGGTAGACAAAATCTTGCGGCACCTGCGACTGCATGTCTGCTGCACCATCGTCTGGATCGGCTTCCTCAAGACTGTTCCGGGCTTGCACACCAGTGACGCTGTACCCACCAACGTTACTACCACCGCTGTTGTCGTTGGTTTGCCGGCCTCTGAGCAAGGCCGTCATCCACTGACACCACTGCCACGGATGCTCCCTTCCGCCAGGCAAGCTGTTGAAGTACTCCCAGCCCATGACGCCGCCAAAGCGCGGATGACGTCCAACCAACACAGGAAGCACGGTGGCAAGCCCACTCCACGGCACGAAGCCTGACCCGTTCTCGGGATTCGTCACCAGGCCCACAACCAACTTCGATGGGTCCCACCCCTTCCTGATCAGCATTTCGTACATGAGCGGGTTGCTGCAGTCACCCCATCCGCAGTAAAACTGCGCGTTGTAAAAGGCAATATCCCGCCCGCGCATTACCTCAAGGGCCTCGTAGTCGAACCCGCTCAGGTTGTGCTCGGCATTTAATAGTGCTGCTGCCACGGGCGCCAGCGTGATGACGAAGTCCTTGCCAAAATCCGTGCGCAGTCGGTCAATCAGTCGCACGATGCCACCCAGCGACATGGGCTCCTCCACGTCCAGGTCAAGTCCGTCGAGCCCACGCTCCCGCACCAATGCTGCGACGGGTTTGTAGTAGCGCTCAAACGAGGCCTCGTCCTGGTCGAGCCGTGTGTATGACCCTTTGGCCGCACCGCCTAGCATTCCAAGGACTTTGACCCCCGATGCTTGGAGGATGCGGAGCTCCGCTGGTGTTCGTGTTAGTGCACGTAATTTGCAAAGTAAAACACATATCACGTACCCCAAAGGGTGGTAAAGCGGGGGTGAGACGGCGCTATCGTGGCAGCCATCGTCAGTAGGTGTCAAACACACACACTGTTCAACTTGTCGAGGATGTTGAATTACCATGGTCATTCAACGTCAACGCATCCGGGTCTTCATTGATGTGGATTGCCGCCAGAACCAAGTGCGTGAGACCAATGCCCGGCTGGTTCAGTAGAGGAAGCACCGAAATGTACTTCCCTGCCGAATCGTGGTGCGTTTGGTAATATGTGATAATGCGAGGCACGTGCTGGTGGGAAGGGAGAGGTGCCATTGTGTGTTTGTTTGATAGGGTTGCGTGGTGGATGAATAGTCGGCCCCAAGTCGCGCACGAGTCTAGACTCGGGAGCTGCGGACTCTAACAGTGGAGGAAGGACAGGAGTGGGGTTGGATTGGAGGGAGGGTTAGGGTCTGATGTGACAGTCGACCCCTTTTTCCCGCCTCCTCCCCACACCCTGTTTTCTTTTCAGTGGTGACTTCCGATGATGATGACCTTTGGACAGATGTTGACAGTCGCCAATATAGGTTAGGTAGGTAGGTAAGGTAGTTAAGTTATATATGAGTAACAAAGCATTTTCGGACTAGACTAATGAGGGCCCATCCCAGCAGAATCTAGGTATCTACTCCTCAACCACATCGTCGGAGCATATGACCAAAGCACCGAGAGATA
>Ga0247765_1000707_pt1 | contig 23035 bp, 27 predicted proteins | sample UWRJL106311C6_FD_179949 | JGI IMG/M metagenome (GOLD analysis project Ga0247765, IMG submission 179949) | Plant litter microbial communities from Arlington Agricultural Research Station in Wisconsin, United States - UWRJ-L106-311C-6 | ecosystem: Environmental > Terrestrial > Plant litter >... | reverse complement strand
GGGGGGGGGTGGGGGGGGGGGGGGGGGGTCAAGAGAGGGCTCAGACAAGACGGACCGGGCTGTATCGGACCCCGGACCCGCATCTGCTTGCCCATATTCCTCGGGCGTCGTGATCACAGATGCGTCTGAAACCTGTGGGACGGTGATGTGATGTCTCCCCAAGACCCGCTTTGGGTTGAATCACCATGGTGACGGATGGAACTAGGCCCGCCGAAGCACCGGACGGGGGCGCTGCATCCAGCGTGGTTGGACAAGGGAAGGGCCGCTTTCGGGACTGACAAACGTCACTTCCGGATCCCTCACGCCCTTTTGGCTGTGCGGCATGGTGGGTTCTCAAGTCGAAGCGGATCTGCACTTTGGGGAAGAACAGCGACGACGTGGCCAATATCGCCTTGAGATGGTGACGTGCTGCGAGCGCACTCCGCATGGGCATCTTTCGGGGATCACGATTCCGCGGTCCCTCCCCATCTTCGTTCCCTTTTCCCCATTGCCAAGTCAGCCTCCCTTTTTTCCCCCCATCGCCTCTCTTCTCCAGACTGCAAGGACGCCCACATGGGGGCATGATGCGGACGGGTTTGTGAGCGGTAACAGGACTATCTGGCGATCGGAAGCAGCAGGGAGAAAATCAACATTGGCCAGGCTGCGATGCTTGTCATGTTTGTCTGCGTGTTCATGCTTTAGTGCGTGGTTTTGGCAGTGCGGCAGGCCGGAGCAGGCGGTCGCCTTGTCTCAAGACCCGAGGTGTCGCGCCGTGGTGATTGGCCAAGACGGCATTTCTCTCCACCCCCCATCCATGCGGCCAGGTTGGGCTTCACGCATTGATACCCGACGAGGACCAGAAAAGTGGCCAGCTCCCCAACTTTCCTATCCCGTCACTGGTTGTCCCGGAACTCAACAAACAGCAGCTTTCCACTAGTCGGCTGCACACGCCGCCCCCGACTACGCTTTTGCATCAAAATTCAAATGGAGAGCCTGTGAGGCGATTCCGGTAGCTTAGGTTCTGCGAGACAAGAACACGTCGACTGCCGCCATTTGATGACGCGGGTCTAGTCCGGTCCCAGCAATTGGACAAGCAGATGTTAGCACGACATTCCCGTGTCGCCCTGCGAGGACGGACCGGTCCATCTCGGTTCTATCTGACGTCGGGTAGGCGAGATAGTCGCTATAAAAGCCCATGGCGTCGCCACAGCGCCTGATTCAATCCTTGCTTTGATGCTCCGTATGCCGTTTTGTTTGAAGAATTGCAACCCTGCCCTTGCTCCGTTCTGCGTCTCGCACACCGACCCCGGACTGGGAACCGTCGCTCTCTGAATACAGCGTTCGGTCTGTCTGGAAAAACTCATTGGCACCCACACCTCGACTTGGCCACAACCAACCCAACAGCCCAATCACAACGAGAATCCCCTGCACCACCACTCCCGCTTCTTTCCCGTCTGGGACTCGCCGAAGAGTGTGTCGTGTCTGCCTCAGGCTCTGAGAAACGGGCCACGGCTGCACCACCAATCGCTTCGGTATCGCGGCGGGATTTACACTTGTACCCAGGATTTGCAAAAGGCCCACCCGCAAATCCGATGCCATTTCGAACCGCAGACCACCATCTTTTGCACCACGACTACTACTACCACCAACACCAACCCCCAAGTCAGCAGCACTTGGTGGCCCGCAACGGTGTGCACCTTGCTTCCGTTCCTCTCCTGTGCGTTTCTGCACTTGCCACATCCGTTTCCTAGCCACCCTACAACCTGGCTTTTGCTGGGCTCCGCCTCGGGCTTGCTCTGCTATCCTGTCTGACTGGCTGTTACCATCGCTTTGCCTGCTGCAGCTTCGGAAGCTCTCGGCCAACCAGGCCATCCCACGCCTGCGACAGACCAAACAGCACACGCAGCAGCGACATCAGCAGAGGCCAAAAAAAAATTCTCTTTCGACCTGTGGACGCGTGTGAGCGCTTTTTGGTTTTGATTTCCCCGGTCGCCGTCGATTGGATCCGCCGACTTTCACCTGACGTGGTGTTCGCCGTTGACAATCGGGGCTCCCCGTCTGGTTCCAGCCCACCTTGGGTTTCCCCGATCTTTTCTGTTTCTGGCCATTCCATTCCGGCCCCGTTCCAGGTCCCATTTCAGGTTCCCTTCAGGCTCCAGGCTCCCAGCCCCAGGCTTTTTGTGACCAGTTCCTCCCGTGGCGAGCGGGCTCTCATTGGCAGGTGCGCTGTCAGTCGCCACTGGAGCGACTGCCAGGACCCCTGGTTTGTGTACCGTGGCGGGCCTACTAGAGGCTGCAGAGCCGACGCACGGTGCAGCCAACCAGGTGGCCTCCACCGTTTCCGCCTCGTTCGACTGCCCAACGGAGGCGAAAAGTGGCAGGAAATCGACCACCTGCCACCGTTGCGAGACCCACACCAGCCCAACCCCAAGCGCCGGGTGTTCCCCCTGGCCCTGCCCATTTCTTCCAACACCGCCCACCTCCTCCCCTCCTCCGCCTCCTCTCCCATCTTCCCCCCTTTCGATTTCTGCTCTGCCGCCTTGCCGGTTCCCTCCCCACCCCAGACGCCGTCCCTTTTCTCCGTCGCTGCTGCCCTCGACCGGCGCACTCAATCAATTCTCGACTATCGCTCGAGAGACACTGCTCAGCTCGTCGCCCATCGCCCGCCATAGTCCTCGTCTTCGACACCGTCCTTACAGTCCCGCTTCCTCGGCCATGACGGGACGACCAACTCGCGGAGGCCCGCCGCCGCCGGCCGCTGCTATGCCTGCCCAAGCCCGCCAAAACGAATACTTTGTGCCTCGCGACGGCATCGACCGCGAGGTCATCACATCAGACATTTGTCGATATCTGGGCAACGATGCCCTTGTCCGCCCCGGCACATACGAGGTAGGCGCCAACCCGCGACCCTTCGATCCTCTTTTCTTTCTTTCTTTCTCTGTGTCTTTCGGCAGCGTGGCTAACGCGGGGCTCGCCGGCACAGTCCCCCGATGGCCGTGTAACACAAGGCTACTTCATCACGGCATATCGGAATCTGACATCAGTGAGTCGCTCACGGCAGCGCCGCCCCGGTGGGTGTCTGTTGGCATGACTAAACGCGCACTTAGGCAATGATTCAAGATCTCAAGGCCGACTCCGCTCGGTGGGAGCAGGAGAGACGTGCCGCGGCCAGGGCGCAAGGTGGTGGCGCCGGAGGTACAATGCACGCTAATAGCCCGTTTATGAGAGGCTCTAACTCGCCCACAGGCGCTCGGGAGGCACCGCGCGGACAGCCGGACTACCTCTCATGGAAGAACCGACAGCTCGACAGCAACGCGTACAGCGGCGGCGGCGTTCCCCCGGGCGACCGCATGGATCTTGAGTATTCCTCCCCTCCGGTGCCGCCACCTGGTCCCGGCGGCTATCCGGGCGGCCCGTATCCTGGAGGTCCCCAGGGCGGGTATCCCCAAGCTCCGTACCAGTCCCCAGTGCATGCTCCAGGCCATGGCGGCTACGGCCAGCCGCCGCCATCCGGTTACGGATATCCGGCCGGTGCCCCTAACCAGTACTCACCCCCACCTAATCCGGCTGACAGGTATCCTGGCATGGCGGCTCCCCCTCCCGTTCCCCAGGTGTATCCTCCACAGGAGGTGCAGTTTGTCCAAGGGAGCAATTTCCAATCCAATCCAGGCGCATATGCCCCTCCTGGCCCCAGCAGGACCACTCCCATGTCCATGACCTCAGGTCCTCCGCCGCGATCATTTAACCCTACCGCAGGTGGCCCCGGCTATCCCGAACCAGATGCCTTTAGTGGCTACGGCGCAGCAGCTGGCAATCCCATGAATTCCATGAACCCCATGTTCCCGGCCTCGAACATTCCCAATCCCAGCGATCCCGTCTACGGCCGCGCGCCAGGTGGTGCGTATTCTACTGCAACAACCAGCCAACCCCAACCCCAGTCTGACGATATAGGTCCCTCTGCAGGTACGGCACCCCCAAGGCAAAGCTACAGCGCTGGCCCGGAACCCCAGTTTGATGATCGTCAGAGTCCTTCCCTGCCCAGCGCCTCGACGCCAACCAATGGCAACCCCTCCCAAATTCCCCCCGCTGGTCAAACCGCCGCACGCCGTGACACCGAGAGGGGAGATCGCGACCGAGACCACCATCGCCGCCGCCCAGACCAGGACCGCGGCGATGACCGCCACGCCGCGGAACGGAGGCATCGTCGCAACAACCACTGAGTCCCCTCGACACGGTTGCTTTTTTTTAACCAGCTTCACCGGCAAGGCTTTTCGAATCCCCCTCTACCTCCCCCCTTTTCAACCTGTGAGAGCTGTTCACCACTAATCCTTGCCTAATACCCGGGGACCTGGAGTGCTTTTTATCACCTCTTCTCGTTTTTCCTTTTCCGGTCTGGCTTTTCTCTCCTGGGACCTTCGGCTTTCTGGCGTCTTGCTTTTTTACTTTTGACATCTACCATGGATAGACTGAGGACTTGTGAGGTTTGGCGCAAAACTCGTTCAGAGCTGCAAGGCATCTCTCTGAAATTATGGACCATGATCTTCCAGCATCCCGACATGAATTTTCCTCCCTCTCCTCTCCTGGCGCCACACCCACCAAAATCCTGGACCTCTCTCTCTCTCTCTGGATAACCCTGGCTACTGGACTTCAGCGCCAAAAAAAAGGATCCTTCCCACCCACCCCCCTTGGCCGGCCTGCCTCCCGGATCAGTTTGCAAACACGACGAGCTTCACATCTCTGATGTTACGCTCTATCTGTTGTTGCTCTTCTCACTTTGTGTACCCGTGTGTTTGCGTGTGTGTTTCTTCTGCATTTGGCATGGTTGGGACACATGACACTGCATGGACCCGGCATTCGCGAACTGGATTTGGGCACCAGAGCAGCCAAGCGGATAAATGTGTGTCTGTTTGGTTTGTTTGTCTGCGTTTGAGCCCTTCTCCATTGCTGTCCGTCCGTCTGGATTGGCCACCGGGTTGAGACCGAGTTTGTTTACTTTCTCATTTTGGGAGAGGACGATATCGCTCCCCCGATTAACCTCCCTCTCCGCCTGGAATCGCGCGTTTCTTCACCTCACTCCTGCTCGGCACCCATCTTCGAACCAGCCACGCAACCGGCCAACCAATCTTTTGCGGAGGATCAAGGCTGCGGCCAGACAGCAAAGTGAGTCACATTTGGATGTGTATGTACCATCGAAGAACACACCCTCGGGAGCACATGCTTCTCGGTCGCCGACATGGCCTGCCTGAGCAACTGGCTGAAGTTCGACCTTACTGACCAGAATTAGGTTGGCTCAAAAAACCACACACTCTCTCTTCCCTGGACCCTGTTTTTTTGGCCGGGAGCCTGGACTTTTTGTGTTGCCTTTCTCGTGGCTTGCCGCTGTTCCTCTCCTCTGGTCACCTTTGACAGCTCAATTGGGCAATTTGTCTTGCCACAGTTATTCGGCCCTCTTCCTTGGACCCTTTCTCGACACTCATGGCCTGGTGTTTCATCGCCGCCTGAGTTCTGGATGCAGCCATGGGAACACGTTGACAGCTGGACCTGACGCACGCATTACCCCCATGCCAGTCGTCGTGTCAAGACATAAACGGTCATTGAGCATCTTCGTACGGGAGCATGGTAAGGCCAAGCATGCATTCGCGCTCTCTCTCTCTTCCGACCCGCTGGACCTTTTTCCGTCTCACGGCAAGGCTTCCCGTTCTCCTAATTGCTTCTGTCCTGTCGCGTCTCAGACGCTCACCTGCAACCAAGGTTCCTCTCGACCTCTGGGGGTCGGTGAAGCTTTCAGGATAACGGCGCGCTTCTGCTGCCTAGGTTGACCTTTCTTTGCCCATCGCACCCAACGACTTGGACTTTTGGGCCACTCAGCTTTACCACATTGCCTTGCCTTGGCACCTCGGAAGTATATCACTCAAGAGACTCACGCTCCCTATCTCTAAAAAGGACACATCTTCAGGATCCGCACGAATAAGCATATGTTGTGATCCGTTTCGCTCATTCCAGGTCTCTCTGTCAAGCATGTCGCTTTTGAACCGCTGGACTCCAGGATCCGGTTTTTTTGTCACAACCAGGGCCACTTTACACACACACAAACACACACACACACCACACACAGACGTACACCATGGATACGCGCTTGATCCCAGGGACGGTCCGGGTTTCTTAGGGGGTGGGAACACACTGTCAGTCAATCCCACTTCTTTTCCCGTCACTTATTGTCTATTTGTCTCGAAGAGCAGAGTCTTTGCCACTGGATGATAATACTTCTCATTTGCCCACATGGGATGTGATCAAATCAGGGGGGTGCTAACGCGGCAAGGGTAGTGTTCAGGTTAGGATTGCGTCGGCGTCCAGCATAGTACTTCATTTCTGGACGGGTGGATTGGCATTTTGGCTTGTTTTATTCTCCAGCGCATGGCCAGCCGGATTTCCCTGTTTTCCTTTTCTCGTACGGACTTTGGGGTCATGGCGTTTACTCTCTCCTGTCTCATTTTTCTTTTCTTTCTTGGAATTGCTGGCCGGAGTAGACGCTGCCGCGTTCCTGTCAACAAGATGATTTATGATCTGACGTAGTATCTTGCATATGGTCAACGGGGGGGAGTTGGGTCTGTGGTAGCACTTGTGTGGTAACACCAGCGAAAGGGAGTGGCAGTGGCAGTACATATTGTATCTGGTTGTATTTGTTACGTGCGTGGGGGTGTGCGAGTGCTACTTGTGGGATCGCTTGGGATGGGAAGCCATATACGTATGGGACTACTGGAGTATCTAGGACGCAAATTGGAAAATATCAGTCGGACTTGTTTCTTTTCACAGTGCATTTTCATGCTTCTTTTCCCGTTTTTCAAGCTCCTTCTAGTGATCCACCAACCCGAACACTCGCCAGTCCAAATCCAGAGCTTTGTTTTCTCTTCCCGGGGAGCTTGGACGGTGAAACAAATAGGCCATTTGCCTTGGCTGCATTCTGATGACACTGGGTGCGTGGTGAAGTCGTCTTGTAGTCCCATGAAACGTGCAAATGGATTGATTGACTGGCTGGCTGGCTGGCTGGCTGGCTGGCTGGCATTCACACACGCGCGACGGCAGCGGCAGCAGCAGCAGTAGCGGAAAGAAGCGTTTTCTTGGTGGGTGTCCACCAGTCCAGTCCAGTCCAGTCGCTGGCGAGTGAGACGCCTCGGTATGTCATGTCGAGTTGGGCTCTCGCTCGTTGACGCCTAACCTCCACTGGTAACTAACTAGCTAAACTAAAAAGGCGCCTAACAAATTTTTTTTCTGGAAGAAGAGGAGGGAGGGAGGAGGGAGGAGGAGGAGGAGGAGGAGGAGGAGGAGGAGGAGGGGCTGCAGATTTTCTCTGACTGACGTGGATGGGAACCAGTTGAGGTATAGCTTCCAGGTCCCAGGTCCCAGGTCCCCCATTTTCTCGTTTTCCCATTTTTTCCACTAAGTACTTTTTTATGTGTGGCAGGTGGCAGGTGGCAGGCAGGATGTGTCTGGTCTGGTCTGGTCTGGTCTGGTCTGGTGGTGGCGGTGGCGGTGGTGGGAACAGTGGGATGAGTCTGGGTAGGTTGAGTCTGGCGGGCTTCCAGTCATTGATGTATGTTTGTTCAAAGCATGTCATGTCATCGGGTTCTGTCCTGTCCCTTCACCATTGACTTCCCCCCCCCCCCCCCCTTCTAAAAAAGGATGCCCCCACTGTTTCCACTGTAAGTCAGAGTCATGCTTGCTTTGCTACACCATGCCATGCCATGCCATGCTCTGCCATGCTATGTTATGCCATATGCAATACACTCTGGCGGGGTGGTCATGTTCCCGTCTGTGGGGGACGGACTAGACCTGTTAGATGGATAGCTATATGTATCTACTATCCGTATACTTATCTACCTACCTACCTACCTACCTACCTACCTAGGTGAGTACCTAGGTGAGTGCCTCTGGCAACCAAGACAGGTGGCTAGGCAAGGTAAGGTACCTAGGTAGGTAGGAGGCATGCAACTCACCTAAGGAGTGGCCCCCTCTACCAGACGAATACACGTATGTTATCAAGGACACATATACGTACACACACCAGACGTCTTATGACGGTGTATGATATATATTGTTTGGGATAGCACAGCCTCAGAATAGCGCCAGCGAAGTTGATCCATCGTATCGCGTGTTGCGTGTTGCGTGTTGCGTGTTGCGTGTTGCGACATATTGACGACTGGCACGAAAGTAGTAAGGTACTAACTATTCTGATGTGCCGTCGCCTTGAGGGTCAAGTACCTATCTGCAATCATTCACACCGTAAAGCAGCAGGATGGAAGGATGAGAGATGTGCCTCTTCCAAAAAAAAGGGGGGGTTTTGTGAGTTTGAGACATGATCTGCGTCATGGGGATTTGGCGTACGTTGTCCATACAGTAGTAAACTGGGCTTGACCGTACTTTTTACCTAGGTGTGGGGGAAAGCTTCATCTTTTGCATACCGCGGCATGCTGATGCTGAATTTTGGGCTGAATATCCCGCGTAGACGGATGGGTACGTACGTACATGACCGCTCATTTTTTCATTATATTTGGCCTCTTGGGCTTCCCGGGGAAAACGGGAACTGTCCTGTCAGGCAGGGCCGAGCATGGTCGTGGTGATGTTGTGCGACCTGAGCAGCGCCGGGAGTCGGGACGGGAGGGGCTTGCATTGTCCGCAGCTGGGGCGAGCTGAGGCATCGTATTTTTTTTTTTCCTAGGGTGTCGGTTTTTGCCATATTTGGAATCCGGGGCCGGGGATGGAACGGAATGGGAGTCCGGCCATATCAACCAACAGCTTTGCTGACCCCTTGGGTACGAAGTACTGCGTAGATAGATATTGGATAGACTTGGTCGTAAAACCTCTCTCTCTCTAGTTGCAAAGATGCGAGTGTGGATACGTTTTAGCTTGTGTGTGCAGTGTGTGTGTATTTGTGTGTGCGCGCCATGCAAAAGAAGGAGAGAAGCGACATGAGCTTGGTGAGAACGCTAGGTAGATTTCCTATGGAGAGCACCTTGAGGGTCCACAAACACCGTCACCGCCTTTGTCATGGTAGGGGGGGACAAACTTAGCGTCTCTCACCGCCCGCGACACCCCGCCGGCTGGCTTGTGTGCAGATGGCACATTGTTCACAGTTCATCAAAGGAAATCCCACTCGAGGGCCTTGATGAGTTTCTGATTTTTTGAACAGGGTGTCCCTGTCTACATCGGGAGCAACCCTGAGAAGTGGTGGCGCATGTTAACACGAGTTTTACTTTTTTCACAATGAAAGAAAATAAATAAATGCCATGGTGGGGTTGTTGTTGGTGTGTGTGACCCCGCTGGTTGCGGCTGTCAACCTGCCCTATCCCGTCGGCACCGGTTATCTGCCTGCTTTGCGTGCCACGACAGTTCACAATGTGAGAGTGGGAATGCCTGTTTTGGGCTTCCCTCAGGCCAAACCCGATGACATTCAGCTGCGCCTCCCACGGCCGCGTTTATCAATCTGTTGATGAATTGACTCCTGCGTTACCGGTCCCCCAGTCTTTAAGTTTATTTTTTTTTCTTCTTTATTTTTTCCTTTTTTTTTCTTCTTTCCCTCTCTCTTGTGCCACGACTCGGGATTGAGCTGGGGGGCAGGCGAGGGTTATTGGAATGGGCTTTGTTGTTTTCTCAAGCACTCCCCGTCGCTTGATGCGTCGATCTGTCGTTGGCATGTGCGCACATCGCGCTTAGACTGCGGGGTTCTTGGGATGCGACAAGCAGAGGAAGAAGCAGGGGGTAGTTAAAGGCCATCAAAGAGACATCGCCATGGACAGCCGCGTCTCCAAGCAACAATCGAGTATCGAGGCCCATGATAAGTAACTTAACAAAGGGACCTTTCCTATCTTAACATTTCGTGTGCGTGGCGCGTGCTATGAGGAACCGTAAAGTTGTTATGGATGACGCAGCGATGCACCGGAAGTGGCTGGATTTTTAGGATCCGTCTTCGTCGGACAGCCATTTGTCAAGGTTCAGCCAGTGAAATAGTTGGATGATGTGTGCTGGGATCTGCCCTCTTCGGCGGCTTTCTTTCTTCACACATGCGCGCACAAAACACACTGAAACACTGCAGGGTAATTGGCGGGTTGCCCAGTTGTCCGGTCCCTCTTACTAGCTTACCCCCTTCCGCAGACAACTGCACATGAGTGCGGCCAGCCGGCAACACAGCGTCAATCCCCCGCTAAGAGAACCCCCTCTCCCCCTCCCCCTCCCACCCTCTAAGTTCAATTGCCCCGCCATCCTGCCGACCGTGCTTTGGGACGCAGCAGGGCCAGATTTTACAAGCCCAATTTTTTTTTTTCCTAGCTTGGACCACCCCTCACAATCAACTTCGACCTTTTCGGTGCCTGGCTTTTTCCTTTCTGCCCCCCGTCACCAGTTATCCCAAGCTGTGTTTTTGGGGCTTGAATTGGCCTCGTACTCTCGCCCACCATGGACACCGTCGCCATTAGAGGCTGCATCCTTGCCACTCTTGACGCCGATGCCGATGTCCGTCGAAGGGCGGAGCTCCAGCTGAAGCAGGTACGTTGTTGACGCGAAGTGGCTTCTTCTATTTGTTGTTGTTGTTGTTTTTGGCTGCTTTCCCCGAGCCGTCCCTCCTCCGCCGCGTTCACCACCACACCCACCCGCACAACCCACCACCACGATCGTGATGCCCACCGCGTTCCCCCACCATCACGAGGCAGCTTGCCTGCTGTCGCACCGGCTGCGCAACCGCTGACGCTGCTCGCTCCGATTCTAGGCCGAAGACCAGGAGGGCTTCACCGACGCCCTGCTCGAGTTGATTCAGTCCGAGGACAATCCCGCTCTTCAACTTTCCGGTATGTGAAAACTCCAGCGGCCCGCTGTCCTTTCTCGCCCACATGGCCCTGATTCCCCGCGGGGATATCGACTTACGCGTCGTGCAGCTGTCATCTACCTCAAGAACCGTGTCAACCGCGCCTGGTTGCGTCAAGATCACTTCCCGAGCGATGCAGCAATATCCGATGGCGCAAAGGAGCGGATGAAGGAGCGGTTACTGCCCATCCTTGCCAATTCCCAGTCTCGCATCAGAGGACAGCTCGTGCCCATTATCCAGCGAATTATCCATTTCGATTTCCCAGAACGATGGCCATCCTTTCTCGATTATACGATTCAGTTGCTCATCACGAATGCCCCTGCTTCCGTCCTGGCCGGTGTACAATGTCTGCTCGCAATATGCCGCGCCTACCGTTTCAAGGCCAACGATTCCGAGGCCCGAGTCCATTTTGACAGCATCATTGTGTCTACCTTTCCCCGCGTGCTCGAGATCTGCAATGAGTTGGTTAACCAGGAGAGTGAAGAGGCGGGAGAGATGTTGCATATCACCCTCAAGGCTTATAAGCATGCAACCTGGGTATGGTGCTGTCCAGAGGACCCCCGAACGGGCAGAGTTGCTGACCGTTGTTGCAGCTCGAGGTGTCTGATTTTCTGCGCCAACCACAAGTAAACCTCGGATGGTGCACCATCTTTCTCCAGACGGTTTCAAAGCCCATACCCGCTATTGCCATGCAGGATGATCCCCCGGAGCGGGAGCGTCACCACTGGTGGAAAGCAAAGAAATGGGCTTATTTCAACCTGAATAGGCTGTACATTAGGTACCTATTTAAACACCTTACTGGAATTCGGCGTTTGACTTTCAACTGACGCAACTTCCCAGACATGGCAGTCCCCAGGCGTTCGCCGAGAAGACAAACGAGGCACAGGCGAGGTTCGCAAAAGATTTTACAACTCAGGTGGCCCCTGAAATCCTGAAGCACTACCTCCAAGAGATTGAGAAATGGGTGGCAAAGACCATTTGGTTAAGCCGCGCCTGTCTGTCGTACACGATCGTTTTTCTGGATGAGTGCATCCGGCCCAAGGAGATGTGGACTCATCTCAAGCCCCATCTGACAAATCTCGTCACACACTTCATCTTTCCCGTCCTGTGCTTGACGGAGGAGGATGTCGAGAAGTTTGACGAGGAGCCTGAGGAGTACCTCCACAGAAAGCTTAACTTTTACGAAGAAGTCTCGTCGCCCGATGTTGCGGCAACCAACTTCCTCGTCACGCTGACAAAGGCCCGGAAGAAGCAGACATTTGAGATTCTCAAGTTTATTAACGAGGTGGTCAATCAGTACGAGGCTGCTCCTCAGGATGAGAAGAACCACATTGCCAAGGAGGGTGCTTTGCGCATGATAGGTACTCTGGCGCCTGTCATCTTGGGCAAGAAGTCACCCATCGCCGATCAAGTCGAATTCTTCCTGGTCAGATACGTTTTCCCGGATTTCACCAGCCCCCAGGGCTTCCTCCGGGCACGTGCGTGCGACACAGTCGAGAAGTTTGAGCAGTTGAACTTCAGTGATCAGAATAATCTCCTGACCATCTACCGGAATATCCTGGACTGCATGGCCGACCCCAAGTTGCCCGTCCGGGTAACTGCAGCCCTCGCCCTGCAACCTCTGATTCGACACGACATCATCCGGACTAGCATGCAGACGAGCATTCCAACAATCATGCAACAGCTTCTAAAGCTTGCCAATGAGGCCGATATCGACGCCCTTGCCAACGTCATGGAAGATTTTGTTGAGGTCTTTGCCACGGAACTTACACCGTTTTCAGTTGCGCTGAGCGAGCAGCTTCGAGATACGTATCTCCGTATTGTTAGGGAACTACTCGAGAACAACGAAAAGCGGGCAGATGATCTCGACAATGAGTATGGCGATTTCTTGGACGACAAGAGCATCACGGCTCTGGGCGTCCTGCAGACAATTGGCACACTCATTCTGACCCTCGAGAGTACTCCGGACGTTCTCTTCCACATTGAGGGAGTCCTCATGCCGGTTATTCAAGTGACGCTAGAGAACAAGCTCTACGACCTGTACAACGAGGTGTTTGAGATTATCGACAGCTGCACTTTTGCGGCCAAACAGATATCTTCTACCATGTGGAATGCTTTCGAGCTTATTCATGCCACATTCAAGTCGGGCGCTGAGCTGTACCTCGAAGACATGCTTCCTGCGCTCGACAACTTCGTTCAGTATGGCGCGGCTCAGCTCGTCCAATCGCCCAAGTATGTCGAAGCTCTCTATGAGATGGTGTCCGACATGTTCGTCGACGACAAAGTTACCGGCGTGGATCGAGTTTGCGCATGCAAGCTTGCCGAGGCTATGATGCTCAGCCTCCGTGGCCACATCGACAACTGCGTCGCCGGCTTCGTCCGCATGGCCATGGCCGTGCTCAACAACGACGAGGTCAAGGCCAAGTCCTATCGCATCCACCTCATGGAGATGGTTATTAACGGTATCTACTACAACCCCATCCTTGCACTGCAGGTTCTCGAGACGGCGGGATGGACCAACAAGTTCTTCAGCCTCTGGTTCGGAAGCATGCCATCCTTCTCTCGCGTCCACGACAAGAAGTTGTGCATCATGGCAATCATTGCCCTGCTCAATATCCAACCAGATCAGATTCCTACCAGCGTGTCCGTGGGCTGGCCCAGGCTTCTACAGGGCATTTCTCTTCTCTTTGAGACACTACCCCAGGCGATGAAGAGTGAGTCGGGCTTTTTATATGTGTGTGCTCACAGCTGACAACCAATTAGACCGCGAGGAGGCTCTCAAGGACGACTTCCAGTTCGACTCTGGTACATACGGCTACGAAGACGACGAGGATGAGTGGGCCGACAATGACGGCGGAAACTGGAATGCCGAGGATGATAATGAGGAAGAGATCAACGAAGTCAAGGATGAGAGCACGGCTTACCTCGAGTTCCTGAACGAAGAGGTAATTTCAACCTAGGACATGTTTTTGGCCCACACAGTCACTAATCAAACCAGGCCCAGAAGTTCTCTGCAAGGGGTGACGGAGAGATCGAGGAGGAGGAGCTTGGGGAGGATAGCGTTCTCCTCGAGTCGCCACTCGACAAGATCGACCCTTACATCACATTCAGAATCTCGCTTCTCAGTAAGTCCTAGCCCTGTTATGGGATGGCGTTTGAACAATCTTGCTAACACACTGAAAGAAATGCAACAAGAACAGCCTCAGTTCTACGCGACTTTGACGTCACACCTGACGGCCAACGAGCAGGCTGTCATACACACGGTTTGTCAACAAGCCGAAGCCCAGTCTGCCATCGCAGGAGCTCCAGCCCCAGCAAACGGAACCAGCTAGTCCATGGTTTCGGGCGCCGGGAGGCGGTTTGTGCGAAGTAGATACGCCATATTTTGAGCCTCCCCCCCCTTTCCTGCAGGCAGGGTCTCAAATCGCGCTAGATCCGGCCTCTACATCCAGTGGAGGCAGCAAGAAGCCTTCTTTTTTTAACCAGACCATCGACTCGCTTAGCATCAAGGGGGCGTGGTCGTGTGTGAGGTAGCGAGCAAAAAGAAAAGTAGGAGTTGGAACTTGTTGGAGAGGGTGGGGACTTGGGACTTTCGAATTGCAATGATGGCCAGTGCTGGAGTTATTTGAATGGTTGCCGAAGTGTCGGTTTTGAACCTTGAGCCTCGGGCCCAGATGTAAGCATGTGACTTGGCGGCCTGTCGACGGTCCCCCTAGGAACCTGGCTGACTCGCTGAGCACAGAGCGGATATGGTTTTTCTCATTTTCGTTTTCTGTTCAGCGAGGCGCCGGTTTCCATTTGCTTTGTAACCCCCTGATTTGTGCCAGGAAAGGAACGTGTGGTGACAGGCAGACGGGTATGCAGTGGATTAGAGGGGGTGGACATTTGATGGCCGAATATTCGCTTGGTATACGGTCATAGAATTAGGAATCAGGCAGCGTTTGCCAGCATATGATTACCTATATATCTTGGCCACTTAGCTGTTAACCTGCGCGAGACAGTACCTATTCAGTACGTCTGAGTGTTTCCCAGTCCCGTAATTCATTTTGCTCGTGCTGCCATGTCAAAACACTCGCTCTACTTGGTTGACACGAAGCAGTGCAAGTTGGTCATGGCAGAGTCAGATGAAACGAAACACGATGCCAACTTGGTTGTTTTGGACTGAAAAGAGGCGAAACAAAGGCGCCAAGTCATATCTGTCCCTCCCACATGGGGCTCATGCAGTGCTTTTCACATGCAAAAGTGGTAACGGGCCGAGTGTTAAGTCACGAGGCAAGACCGAACAGCGCCGGCTGGATTCAGTTTGGTGTCACCTTGAAGCGTCACCATTATCTCTGTTTACGGTTTAAAAAAAATGTATCGTGGTTGACCTGTTTGCCTTTGCTAGATAGGTAGGTAGGTAGGTATCTAGGTACCCAGGCGAATGAATGGAGGGATGGATGGGTGACCAATTGAAGCAACCAGAGCGGGCAAGCCAGCAACCTTTTTAAGAAAAAAAGAACAGAGGGTATATTGTAGCTGAACTGTTCTGGACCGACGGGGGGGGGCGGAATGCATACCCATGGCTCACTCACTCGTACCTATTGATTTTGCGCCTTCAGTGAGTCAAACTTACCTATCTAGGTAGCTAAGTAATGTGAGATAGATTTGAGAGACGTATAGGTGCAGCGGTCCATCAGGCAGGTAGGCAGGTAGGTAGGTAGGCAGATAGGTAGGTGGTTTTGGGGTCCCCTCTCCCTTGGACAATATATCACGACGACGGGCAGACCTGGTGCTTGGGAAAAAAGGCAACTGAGGTCTTTTTCAACACTGGGGCTCTATTGACCCCCTAAGAAAGTGGTTGGTTGGTTGGTTGGACGCCATGGTGCGATGCTGCGGTGCGTGACATATTTGTCAGATCGGCTGGGGCGAATGAGTGGATGATTGATTGGCTGAGTTAAGTGTGAGTGAAGAAGTGCAAGGTAAATTCTAAAGGTGAGGGGCCACAGGTGAAGAGCCACACACACAGGTGTGTGTGTGTGTAAGCCGGCAGGTGAGGGGTAGGGGTAACGTAACCGGTGTAAGGTGAGAGAGAGGTGAGCTGTCATGTCCCACATTATTATTATTATTATTATTACCGAAGATGTTAACCTGCTTGCTGGCTTTGCTTACTTTCTGGGCGTGTAGGACGACATATGACCACCACGACCGACCGGGAATACTTACTTGCCTGAGCCAGTTGGGAAACATTAAAACATGATCAAAAACTCAACGCTTCCATAGGCAAAAAAAAGATGTGACCAGTGATGAATGCAGCGGGTCATATGTAGGTATGCACGTCCAATATCTCAGGGCGCCAGGTCGCGCGCGTGTGTATACGTGTGTGTGTGTGGTGTGGTATGCGTGGCGTCGCCATGTGTGACCTCAGCCTGTGTGTGTTTGGCCTCTCGTCTAGTTATCTAGGCTCATCAAACTGCATGCATGGTTGGGTGAAATATGGTTGAGTGTATCCGGCGGTTCATCTCATCGGACCAAGACTAAGAAGAAATGAAAGGAGAAGGAAAATAAGAGGGGGGGTTAGTTGGGATATTTCCCGACGCTTCAGGTCATGATTTTCCAACAAGAGATATATCAAAGAGCGGAGGTGTATATCCGTGGCCAAGGGGAAAGACGATATTCGCGCCTATCGCTGCCAGACCGAGGAGACGGAAAGTGTGACCGTCGCAACTGGGAAAGGTATTTTCCTTGTCGGGTCAGGGTTTTTTTCACACTACCTAAAACCTTAGTTGCCCTGAAAATCAAAGCACCCGAACCCCCCACGCAATGCACCGTGCGATGTCGTGCTACGCTGGATGGAGGGGATTGGAGCATCTGAGTGGAGGGGAAGTGCAGCTGTGCAGCAGCAGTGCGGTCTGGTGAGATGAGTTGGCCACCTGTAATGGCTGGCTGAAAAAGTCTTGGGAGATATATGAGTGGCATGGTATTTCCCTCAACTGCGAGCGAGCGAGTGATGAGAGCAGCCATTGAACGGGTTGGGAGTGATGATGTAGTAGCAGTAATAAATGGCGAGGTGGGAGTGGGCACTACTACCACAGTAGACAGCGATCACACCCTCTCTCTCTCTTTTTCCTTTCTGTTTTTTTCTTCATTGTCCCGTCCATGGCTTGGTGGTGAGAAAGCGGGGACTTTTGTGCAATCTGAGAGGAGAGGAGGAGGGAGTGCGCGTCAGCCACTTAACCGAGAGTGACTTTGGTCGGAGGTTTTTTTTTTGGGAGGGGAGGGGGAAAAAACAAGTGATGACGATGACGATGATGACGATGCCTCGCTGAGATGGAGGGGCCGGCCCGAAGTTGCTTGGAGCCAAGCACCCACAGATCACCACTCAGAAGGTAGACATCGGCACTCGGAGATGCCTTGCGCCGCTGCTGGCTTTTCACTTGTGGAAAAAAAGAAGAAGAAAATGCATGAAAGTGGTTTGTCACCGTGGGCGCATTATTTGTCTGCTTGTACGTGATGGGATCCCCCCTCGTGGCTGCTGAGCTTGTAAGCCAAGCTTCTTGGGGAGGGGGAATGGGAAAACGGAATACCTGCCAAAGAGTTGGCTGACGATGCCGCCTCGACATGGAGAGTTGCCTTTCAAGACTATTCAGTCATTAGTCACCACGGCTACCTAAGGGACCTAGGTAGCGTATCCGTCTGGCCGGTGACACATGGTCTGTTCATTTTTGACCTGATGATGACCGACAAAGTTCGAACTTGGGGACTGATGAATGGGTTGTTGGGTCCGGAGAAATCCCTCTCCCCCGCGCGAAGCCTAGACCCCAAGCTCGCCAAGCTTACACAAGAGAAGTGTGTGTAATGTTACCGTGCACCATGCCATGGAGACTGGGACTGGATCGAGAGACTGCCTAGTCCATAGTATGTGCTCACCTCGCCTCCAGATTTCATCAAACCTTTTAGCAGTTGAAGAAAGTACCCCGCCCCAACGTGGGGAACAGGCGGAGAGGAGGGTGGGGGGGGGTGTTAAACCTAACCGTTCCTTCGCCTCTCTATCTCTCTCTTCCACTCTCAACGAATGAATGTGGGAATAAGCGAGACCGAGAGAACCAAAACTCTGTGTGTGCTCTCTGCTCCACATTAGAGACCGCCCCAACCGTCCACTGCCCCCAGAAGAAAGTGGAGGCGAGATGGAACGGGGCGGACGGATGGACGGACAGACGATACGCGAAAGAGACAGGAACGAGCGGGGGAGTTATCTACCTACCCAGATAGAAAGTATGCGGTAGGCACGAACGGTCAGTCCTTCTTCTACATGTTGAGCCCATGAGGGAGAGAGAGAGGACGGGGAAAAAAAATAAAAAACCGCAACCACATCCCATGAGTGGTGGCATGGCATGGCATGGTAATTGTGGTCTGACACATGCTTCCGTGCGTGGCTATGTGAGTAAGGAAGGCATGAAGCCACCAAGCCCTTCCTCCTGTGGTTCTAGAACGTCACTCTAGTGCCTGGAAGAGATACTCCAGCACGGTTAGCTGTGCTTGCTTGCATGCTTGCTTGCCTGCTTGCTTAGTTGAGCACTTTGTAGGGTTGTCAACATACGTGACGTGATCTTTTATAAAACACCATCATGTTCCATGTGTTTCGTGTATGCCACGCAATACCGTACCATACCATGCCATGTCATCTACACTAAGAAATTCTGACATGTGGATACTAGATACTAGATGGAGAGGGGGCCAAGGGCTATTGAATCGAACAAACACACACCATATCCAACCAGTAGTGCCCCGTGGCTTTGTTGCCCATCAAATAAATAATGGACAATGAACCTTCCAGAAGCCACCCGCCTCCCCCCCCCCCTCCAGTTCGGACTCGCTGCAATGCGGGCAGCACACACTAGAGAGAAGAAGAAGAAGAAGAAGAAGAAGAAAGGAAGAAAAAAACATGGAATAAGCCGGCCATGTGATGCATCACTCCATCTCGGCGCTGGTCTCCAAGACCAATACCTAAGAGATTGTGGAGGTGATTCAATATAGGCGGCTGCGGGACGTATTCGGGGCATGGGGTGTTCCGTGCAGGAGAAAGGTGTGGGGGAAGACCAGAGACGCTGGACACACACAATAGCTCACTACCTACCCCTCGGTACGAGTAACCGACCTAGCACCACACCAGACGGATCGTGTGTTCTATAATTACTGCCCGGACCTTGGGTCAAAACGGGCTGGGGCCGAGAGTGGCAGACGCGGCAAAGCTTCCAAAGTACGGGGTGCAATCCATGTGTAAATTTGCTTCCTCGTTACAACCCCCGTTCCAATTCATCTCGACCACTTTGCCCATCCGTATTTTGGTAGGTCTCTTTGTTGTGTGTGTCCCGTGGTGGCCCCCAATTCCCGTCCACCAAGCAGCCTCCATCAACAATTACCAGATCCCAAACATTGTTACAGAACAGGTTCTCGGGGGGTATTATGCTCGCGTATTTGACACCTAATGCTTGCATCGACAAGATATGTACCGATTCTCGTGTCGTGAAAAAAAAAAACCCCTTCCCCGGCCCAAAAATGTGGTCATGTCCCATCTATCAGGCCCTTGTATAGGAGATACTTGGGGCTCCCGAGAGGGGCAGTTCGGCCATTTGAGGCGGCGAAGAACAAGAAGAACGGAGAAAGGAAAATGACAAAGAATTCAAAGCCGCGATAACACATGCCAAGTCCCCGTCCGGCCGTAAAAAAAAAAAAATAAAGTCAATAAAACCACATGTAACCACCGACCATGATTAGCCCGGTTGACATCCACAAACTCCCAGTGAAGCCGCCCAATGTAGCTAAGACCTGTAACGCCATTGTGTGTGTATAGCATGTAACTCCTCCCGCTTGGTGCAAAAAAGTATCAGGACCGTTATGTCGACCTGTTGAATTCTGTCGAGAGAAAAAAACAAAGAGATTATTCCTCGCGAGACCAGAAATGGGAAAAAAAAAAAGAGACACATTTGATGTTTGGTTCAGTAACCCGGTGTTCCGGGCATCTTGCCGAGAGAATGCGTGCCATGGTGCTGGCTAGGAAGATGGTTGTGACAGTACGTCTTGGAGCCACCGGATCTCAGACTCGCCATCTTGGAAGCATCAATGGTTCTAGAGGGGTCATCGTAGCTCTCGAGCTGGCAGCACTCAATTCCCTTTACCCAGCGGTTCTTGACCACGTCGGAGATGGAGATGCGCCTGTCCGGATCAGGGTCGAGCATTTGCAGGAGAAGACGACGAAGTGCCGGAGGCTTGATGTAGAGATCAAATGGCGACACGCGAGGATAGTCAGACTCGGTGACAGGCTCGCCCTCGGCATGGCGAGACTTCCACTTGGTCCAGCCAACGTGCAGCAAGTTGTAGTGGGAGCCAGGTTGGCACTCGGCACGATGCCACAGGGGGGCTCCGTAGATCAGCATAATCATGACGATGGCGGAACTCCAGACATCAAGGGCGCGGGGGTCATAGTCTCCCGACTTCTTGAGGACCTCGGGTGCAATGTAGGGCTCGCTGCCGCAGATACCCGGGGCGCAACGGCGAATCTCACCCATACCCTTGCCGCAAAAGCCGCCGGCTTCGCGGAGGCCCGGATGGATGCCCGAAAACACCTCGGAAACGCCAAAATCCGTAATCTTCAGCTTGCTATCCGAAGTCATCAGGAGGTTCTCAAGCTTAATGTCGCGATGGGCGATGCCGTTGGAGTGCAAATAGTTGATGCCCTGCACCAGTTGCTTGAAGAGACACTGGCGATCTTTTTCCCTGTCCTCGGGTTTGAAGAAGCCCTTGTTCACAAGGCTAAAGAGATCGCCTTCTTGGCAATACTCCATGACGTGGTTCCAGCGGCCGTGGTCGGTGCACAGGCGTACAGTTTCGACAATATTGGGATGGTGCAGGCTCTTGGCGACGGTATACTCGGATTTGATCTTTTTCTCGTACTCCTCGCGCGTCTCGCTCGACGACTTGCCCCGGAATTCCTTGACAGCGTACAGCTCGCCAGGGCTGCCCTTTCTGACCATGAGCGTCACCTTGGACGTGGCGCCCTTGCCAATGTGCTTGCCATGGCGGCCCAAGAACTTGTGATAAAACTCGTACTCGTCCGAGAGCTCAACAACGTCCACCGTAAAGTCGTCGGGAAGGCTCAGACTCATACGCCGGGCCTTCACCCCAGTACCTGTCTCGGCTGGCATGGGCCAAAGGATTCTAGCCATGCCCTCTTCGTTGTCGGCAGCGGGGGCGGTTTTGCCCTGCTTAGCATAGTCGAAACTACTTGCCCGGCGCCGCAGGGGCGACCGATTCCTGCTGTTGAGATTCTTGGGCGCACGGGGCCGTAAGCTGAAGCCCGTCGATGCGCGCGACTTATTCTTCTTCTTCTCTGCGAAGAAGACGTCCGAGTTGGGCACAGTAGGCCTTGATGGCTGCTCCTTGCTCTTGATCGCCATCTCCAGAGGTGGCGTTCCGGGAGAGGGCGGCGTATTGGAACGAGTCGTAGTGGAGCTCTTGTTCATGGACCAGCGGCGCGTAGGCGGTTTCCTCCTTCCATTCTGGTCGTTCACTTCGGAAGCAGCGGTAAGGGGGGCAATGCCATTGACGGCGGCCTTGTCCGTCTGCGAGTTGCTCCGCTTGAAGAAACTGGATACGCTCGACATGCTGAACTTGGACATGGACGTCCGGGTCGAGCGTCGGGAGAGCGGAACGGTGGGGGTAGTGTCGTCTGCAGCTGACGGTGTAGGTGGTACAGGAGTTGCCGGAACCGTGCTTCCGGCCTGCTCCTGCGGGGCCGTCTTCTTGGGCGTAGCAGCAGCAGCAGCCTCGACAGCTGTATCAATGGCGAGGGTAGGTTTTCCGGGAGCTGCCGCGGCGGCGCGCTCGGGAGAAAACGTAGCTACGTCCTGGTCGGCGTCGATGTGCACGTCAGGATTGGCGAGCGTGGAAAAGTCCCGAGATTGACGACCGCTCACCGGAGTCACTGGCTCATTTGTGGGTTCACTCTCGGTCTCATCTCCCTCTTCCAGGATGGAGTGGGTAAGATCGGTGGGGAATTGACGCGGCGAAGAAGACAGGCTCGAAAAGTTGGAGCTTGCGTTGTGATTATTGTTGGCCTGCGGGGCCCTGTCGATGTGGATGGGGGCTGACGAAGCAGCTGGAGAATTGCTTGAACCTGCAGGGGCGGAAACGCTGCCTGTCTGCGAGGCTTTGTGGCAAGAAAAGTCAGACGGAGGAAACGGAGGGGGCAGCCTCTCATGGCTGAGATTAAAAAGAGTGAAGATACCTAATGAAGACGTCTGCGTCGCCGCAGCAGCTAGCACCGAGACGGCCATTGTAGGAAGCGCTCCAGCGGAGGGGGGACGGCCCAGCAGGGCAGGTGGCATGAGACAGCGTGCAACGTGCGAGACGTCAGGGGGTCCTGCTGACCACTCACAGCGCTCGCCAGTGGGCAGAGGAGCTGCAGAGTGACCAAAGGAGGGGTGAACAATGGAGCGGCTAGAAGTCAAAAAAAACCAAGTTTTTTCGTCTCCCTTTGGCTCGATTGTCAATCGGGGGTTCCGATCAGACCCTTCAGGACAAGGCCGAGAAAGTCTCGGCTCGCACGCCACCACAAGCTTACTGCAAAGGGGCCAATCCACACACCATGTGTGTGTGCTTCCTGTTTTCAATGGTGCCTTGTTCGCGGACCAGACCAAGAGAGGACGGGCTGTGCTGGCTGCTGACGACTCTGCCGACGGCGTGAAATTCAAACAAGAGACGGACCCGAAGCCGGGCGAGGGGGACGCCGCGTGTTATATGCACCGGGGGGCCGTGTCAGATGGACCGCCGTGTTTGCCTGTGTCTTGTATTCCCGGATATGCCTCTGGACCGACAATCGTTCCCTGCCAAGCCTGTCTGGCAGCGTAAGGCGAGATTTGTGTAGCCCTGCCGGCCACTGGTGGCGCTGTCGTGAAGGCACGAAAGCAGCCGAGATCTACACACAGTAATGCCGGTTGGCTCGACGCGTTGCTTGGCGGAGTGGAAGGGAGGAATCCCAAACGGGACGAGGTGAGAAGGGAAAAAAGAAAAAAAAGGAAATTGGCCTGAAGTTATAACGCCATGCCCGGGTGGGCGCACTTATTAATAAAGGCTGAGGGTTTTTTTTTCTGGCAGAAAGTGGGAGAGGGTGGACGACGTGTTGGGGGTGGGAATGGGAGTGATTTTGCTGCCGGATCTGAG
>Ga0247765_1000706_pt1 | contig 23056 bp, 22 predicted proteins | sample UWRJL106311C6_FD_179949 | JGI IMG/M metagenome (GOLD analysis project Ga0247765, IMG submission 179949) | Plant litter microbial communities from Arlington Agricultural Research Station in Wisconsin, United States - UWRJ-L106-311C-6 | ecosystem: Environmental > Terrestrial > Plant litter >... | reverse complement strand
AAATTATCAAGAGCAAGGGAGAGAGGAAGACGTACAAATCATGATGCCAATTCCTCTCAGCCAAAGTCTGAATAACATCCGGGCGGTTCTCGGCCAGTTCGTTGTAAATCTTCCACGTCGACGCCAGGTTCCCGAGACTTCCTTGTGAAGCCACTTTGGTGGTGTACATGACGAGGACGCTGCAGGCAAGATCTGTGTGAAAGTCCTGAGCCACATCTACGTCAGTATCAACTTACTACCTTACTAGTGGAGTCGTTCTTGATATGGTAGTGGTGGGGACTCACATATTTCACATCCGACGTGGTGGTATCCTCAATGTCGAACTCGGTGACATGTCCTAAACCCCGTCAGACAAACAGAAACTCAACGAGAGAGAGAGAGAGAGGAAAAAATACTGATCATCATCCCGCTCGTCTTCTGCGGCATCGTCCTCTCCTGGATATAGCTCGAAATCCCCAGGGCGATAATACAATTCTCCTCGTCGGTAAATTCCTCCGGGTGCAGACCGCGGATGACAAAGAACCCTTTTCCCTCGAAAAGTTCGCGTCGAAGAGCAAGGAGTCGCGTATAAAGGTTCGGAAGCCGAAACGTGCCTCTGTTGACCTCGTGGACGCCGCCGAGGTTGAGAGACTGAAAACGTCGCACGGCACAGGTCACTTCGTCAATCTCGTCCTGCGTGAGGTGGTACACAAATGCGGCGGATTGGCCATCATCATTACTGTCCGCCTCGAAATCATCGCCCGTCCAAACTAGTGGTCCCTGGAGCTTGGTAGGCCATCCGATCGGTAAAATACCCTGCGGGTATGTCTTGTTCGAAAGAGCGGTCGGTGTGGGGAGGGAGGATTCAGGGTCCACGAAGCTGCGCGCAGCTAGGCGGGAGAGAGTGAAGAAGTTGTCTTGGAGCAGGGCCGTCATTTTTTTTCTTGTGGTTTCCGTCCGGTACGATGATGGAACAGGACAGGTAGAAATGAATGCTACGGGGACAGAGCGAAAAAAGTGAAATGAGGAGAGCGATAGCTGAGTGTCGGTTATAGCGAGCTTTGAACACAAATATGCAAATGGGATTTCCGCTGGGCTGGGATTGGTGGATTAATCGGCTGGGGCTGGAGGGCCGGTAGGTTAGTGGGTTTTATATACTTGACTTTCTTTTTTCTAAGGAAAAAGTAAAAAAAAAAAGGGGGGGGGGAACTAGCTCTGGAGACCCCCGCGTGACTCTCTATCTCCCCTTGCGCTAGTGTTGGAAACCTGGGGATTTGAGAGCCGTCTCGTGCTAGAAAAGTCGGAATTTCAATGTTGCCGTGTCAGTTACCTGTCAGCTGCCACAACTAATGTGCTAAGATAGCCCTACCCGATTGCGCGAGTAATCCAACTACGCGACTAATTCAACTGCGAGATAACTCTGATTGCGAGATCACTCCAACCTCGTGATCATTCCAACTACGCTAGTCAAGTTACGCGCTGTTCATAATCCTGGGTGCTGAGCGCTAGGTACTAAGTAGATGCAGCCCATCCTAACCAATGTGTTAAGATGCCACCAATTTGTATGGGAACTTCAGACTTTCGATAGCTGGCAGGAACAGGCTCCATGTGGAGTCCGGGGAAGGGGGGCTGGGTCACGGGAGAGTTATCGGGGTCGCCGGAGCAAGCCCCTTTGTGGTGCTGGCAATGCTGCCGTCAGTGGTAGATTCCCCTCGGGTGGCTGACATCCCTTGGGAAGCTACTTTAGTCAAACTCTATACAAGCCTGGATCGTGGATCGGATAAGGGTTTACATTAGCTCAAACCTTGTTGCCTCTCCCCGACCAACTCCTTCTACTACCTGGAATTGGCGTCAGGCAAAGTTGTATGGCGCGAAAAGAAGGCTTTCTACCAAGCAAAGCAATCCTCCCCCCCCCCCCAAAAAAAAAAGTAGATAGAATTTCTCAATAGCATGATCACACCTTCCGCCTTTGATGTCTCTCTTCCAATATACCCAAGACATATTGAATGTCGAAGGTTCCTGCATCCAGGAACAAACTAGCGATTCAAACTAGTGCTTGATATCCATTCCTCTAGGAGTTGGCTTTCGGTCCGTTCCGTAGACGGACGGACAGGCGAACGGATTGTTGGTCAGCTACAAAAACACCTATCCACTGAATCATTCAGGGCGATGCAACGATGACATGCATTGGACGATTGACGGAACGGCACTCAGCCAACATGTCCAACAGACCGCGCGCTAACTCCTCCGCAGGACGAAAAGTCCAGGCTCGGTAGCATGTAGCCAAGTCAGGATCCGAATCTGGGGGCGAAATCATGACGGCTTTTGCAGGTGTAGTGTGGGCTATTAGTCCGAGGTTGGCGTCGTGATTCCGAGCTGGCGGAACTCGGTGTGAGAAAAAGAGTTCCGTCTGGTGGGCGTACGGGCCAGGGCTAGTTCCGGGTCTTGTCATCAATGTATAGTTTCTAGGCACTAAGGCCAGAAGTGGAATGTGCGTGTTCAACACGAAATGGGAGGATTGAGCGAGGCTGAACTTGTTGTAAGTCCCTTAGCCGATGATTTCTTCCTGCTAATTGGTCAGGCCGGGGTGGATCCTTCGAGATCTTGCCAAGGCCTAACGCAGCCGGAGGTAAACAAAACCGGTCGAGGGTCATGCTGACCAGCGACGTAGGAATACGACCAATGAGAACGAGATGGTAAAAAACCGGTCGGAGCTGAGGATTCAGTCCGAGGCCGAACAAGGAGTGTAGGTGACTGTTTAACTACGAGTGAGGAAGGTAGATAGCACGGTTTGCCATTCGTATTAGGTACTTTCGAAGTAGACACCTTGAGATGAGGAGGAACGGACTGAGCCACTAACCGAGCCATAGACTCACATTGACAAGCTCATAAGTACTCCCCACACTAATACGACAAGTAGTTTTCTCGGACGCGTTGTTTTCTGCCAAGACCTGGTGCCAAAGTAATGAAAGCCGAGATGATATCGGCGGTCGGCACCAGCAAGGCCATCATGTCGACCGGCGACGTAGGAATACGACCAATGAGAACGATATGGTTACAAAAACCAACAGCGCTGTAATAGAGCCGTAAACGATGACCATATTGGGATCCTTCGCAGCAAATGACACGCCCACTCCTGCGATAGCGGAAAGCGCTCCAACGAGGATGAATACGGCTTGTACGATAGACTTCATGCTCGGCGGTGCGCGAGTGTATGCGAGCTCGGTACCCGCGACGAGCGCGAATATCTCAGATAGAGCCAACAGTACGTACGTTGGCGCTTGCAAAGCGACGTTGATATCGTTAGCCCCGGAACCAACCCCATTGCACTGCAACGGATGGTCGTAGCACGGCCCAGACTGGTAAATCAAGGCTTGCACTCCTGCTGTGTAGCCCATGGCGGCAGCGGCACAAAAGAGTCCGACGGCAATGCGATGATACGGCGTAAAGCGAATTCCTTTCCGTGAGAGAATCGGATACAGCCATCCCTGTACCAGTGGTAGGAGTACCATCACGGTGATGGGGTTGAGGTTGAACATAATGTCGTTAGGCAACCCGTGCGTCTGCATCTGTCCCGCCTGTGCGACGAGTCCGCTTGACATGAGGTCGAAGCTGAGTGATAGTGCGGGGAATGGGATGCTGTGGATATCGTTAGCTCCCCCCAAAATATGAATCAGTGCCTCCAGCTTGGAGAAACCTACAACACCAGGCATGCCCGCAACGCAGCTTTTATCTCTGCCATCATCTGGTCCTGGTTCATTGCTGCACTTCCTAGGCTTGACGCCGGGCTTCCATTGGTAGCGGTGTCCTTCCCTCTAACTTTTTCACGAATTAGTGCCTTGAACGCGGTGGGAAGTATGCTCCCGGTTGGTGGACTCGTTTCTTTAAATAATGTTAGTAAGGGGACCAAACACTCGACAAGGTATAAATTGCGTACCGTAGTTCGAAGACCCAAACTGGAATGTCGTTACTGATATCACCACTAGACAGAGTGGAACGAGGAAGGCAAACCCGAACCCCTTGAACTTTTCTGTCACCGCAGTCAAAATACTGGCAAGCCCACCGAGATTTATCATCCTGCCCAGGGTCAGTAAGAAATTGCACTGAAATATAGCAATGCATGTACAACGAACCAATAGTTGACATTGTAAATGAACTGCACAGTTGCATCTGTGCTTGTCAAGGCCGACTCCCCATTCTTCAGCGTAATCACCTGAGGTTCCTTTTCGACATATTGCTCAACTAACAAGGAGGGTGAATATTAACGGCTGGCTGAGATGATCATTTCACTTACTCATGAACACAGTCAGGTTCGGCTTCACCAAGCCCGCTCCAAATGCGATCAAGATCATCGCCACGATGAATACCGGTAGACCTCCGGTGTGGTGTATCTCTTGCGAGAAGGCAGTCCCAGTAAGAACGGAAAGTCCCAAAGCATATAAGCTGTGCGTTATTTCTATTAGCTCAATATTCTTCGTCAGACACAGGGGACATCATACCCGAAACCAACTTGGATGGTACGTTTTCGACCCAGCCAGATGTCAGCGACTAACCCACCCGCCAGAGGCGCGACATAGCTCAGCAAAAGCCAGATGTAAATGATCGTCATGGCTCGTGACTGGCCCAAGCCCAACGCGCCGGGCAGAACAGGGTTATTGGGAGGGTTCTGCAGGTAGTTCTCTGGGTGGTGCAAGGCTATCAGGGACACATCGGAGGAAAGGGGGATGAATATAACTGACGAAAGGGCGCAATCGCGCCATAAAATGCTGCTCTTTCCAGGAAATAGACTGTGGAGACCAGCCAGACGCGGGCGGGAACCTTATCGCGCACGGCAGGAAGTTGTTCTCGGAGATCGGAGATGGGGGTATTCTCCATCGACGAGGGCGTGGTGTTGTCTCCTTTGGCGGCTGCCATTTTGATGTCTGTGTTGGCAGCGAAGGCAAGATATATGGTGCTTTGGCTGTGTTTTCCCCTACGTTATTCGTTACAACTTTTGACTGAATAAGTGTGATGGACGGCACAATTTGGTTGCGTGAGGAGATATCCAGGACTTCTAACAACGTAGCTTCAACTTTAAAAGATTGTTAGTGTGAGACTTTGCGTGCGTATAGAAGAGGGTTTTACAGTATTTACGCAGCTTGGGAAGTTTTGGCGAGGCGTTGAAGAAGAAAACTGAAGCCCTGGTGTTTGGGCTTGGGACCTCAGATTTCCACGTAAAGCCAATGAATTTCCTCGTATATTTTCATCAGGCCTCAACAATAGGGAAAACACCTGGTAAGGTTGGCAAATAAACCATAGCTGAGCCATAAAGTACCGCCCGAACAACTAGGCGTTAGACTGTACTGTTTCTCGGATGGGAAGGTCTGAACAGCTGTGCAGGGATTGCTGCCAGCGTCACAGTTGTCTTCTCAACCTCCACATTAATAGGGCCGAGGTAATGCAAACGAGAAAAGGGGGCCGTAAGATACAAAGGAGCAACGGTGAGGGAGATTCTGTAATGAACCGGAAGACTCGGACCTCTTTTCGTGTTGTCAAACTCACCATCGCGGCGCAAGCATTGGTCTCCTTCCTCATCGGGAAACCCTGAGATTTGGCCGGCTCCTCCTTCCTCCCTGCCAGGCCCTGGCGGGCGAGACGACAGGAAATGCACCGACAACGACGGTTACTCAGAAACTCCTTCGTCGAGGCCGATATCTCGTGTTCTGTTTCAACCCCTGAAGAGTAGAGTCGAATTTTGCAGGTTGGCAGCGGTGGGTACTCCATGACTTGACCACCTCACCCTCCAGTCGTTTCGATTGCACCCCAACACCAAGATGCAGTATATAAGGCAGGCAAAGACATTACTCCTCGCTCATTCGGTCCTGTATCAGACTGCCACTTCCTCGATTCAGATCACACGCAATCTCTCCTTGGCCTTCAGGGCATTTATAGCTGCTTCCAAAACAAAATGATTACCAACTGGCAGTTGACCCTCTTTGACTCCGACCATGAGCAGATTCAAGACACTCTCTCCCTCGGAGATACCGCTCATCCCATGTTTTCACCGGCAGCAACGGTCTCCACCGCTGGGACCGAAGAAACAGAGAAAAATGGTGGCATCCACCAGTTGGGCACCGGACAATGGGCGCCCTGGGTGGCCGTATCCGGCGGCTTCGCTCTGTTGCTCTCCACTTACTCCCCGACGGCCTCTGTCCCTCTGATCCATCTGCAAACCACTGATGCATATGGGATCACCCGAAGCGCCAGCGTTCAACCAAATACCAGTCCGGGAAATTCGGTCATCGGCTTCCTTCGGGACATAGACGCCTCTTGCGAACGGGAAGGGTTTGTTCCATGCACTGGACCCAACTCAGAGTCACACGTCTTCAGTCTGACTTTTGAAGTCGTCGAGGATGAAAGCCAGCTTGTGCCACGCCAGGTGCTGTGCAAAACCGGGATCTCTGGAACGAGTGTCCATACGGCTTGCCTTGCCTCTGAGAACCCGACACCGAGGTTCCTCAGCCAGCTTGTGCACGCGACCCAACAACTTGTGGCTGCGGCTGGGGAGCCACGCCGTGGCAGCCATGGCGAGAACAACATCACCGCGACTCTGCGAGACTTGGATCTGGTCTGCCATGAAGACCGCTGTGAGCTGGGTCGGCTCAACGCGTGGCTACCCCCACCTCTGCACTCCACGGTTCACACCCTCATTTCCCAGCAGTCGCTTACGAGCCCCGGGGCACTAGCTGTGCATGCGTGGGATGGCGACTTCTCTTATAGTGAGCTGGAAGTGCTGTCGTCGCGCCTCTCGTTGCAAATGCTGTCGGCCGGTGTGCGAGGGGGGGAAACTGTGCCGCTGTGTTTCGAGAAGTCAGTCTGGAGTATTGTGGCCATACTTGCTGTGCTGAAGGCCGGCTGCGCATTTCTGCTCGTGGACGCGTCGTATCCAATCAGTCGGCTTAAATTGCTGGTGAATGAGGCTGGTGCCAAGACAGTGCTCTGTTCTGCGGCGCAAGAGGAGCGCGTTGGCCGAGCTTCATTGCCCACACGAGTCATGGTAGTATCTGACCAGACAGTGAGAGGAAATCCAATGGTGGAGGGCACCCAGCACTCGCTCAGAGTCAATGACGAAGTTAGCCCCTCCGCTGTGGCGGCCGTCATCTTCACCTCAGGAACCACGGGCACCCCAAAGGCAATCGCACTAGAACATTCGTCACTATGTTCCAGCCTAGTGCCTCTAGCAAAACACGCTCGGTTGGGGCCGACTACTCGGTTTTTCCAATTCTCGTCGTATGCTTTTGACGCCTCATTCGGCGAAATTCTCATGACCCTGCTGAGCGGTGGTTGTATCTGTGTGCCCTCGGATGCTGACCGGCTAGACAATCTCGCCGATGCAGTGCGCGCACTGAATGCCAACACAGCTCTGTTCACTGCCAGTGTCCTGCGTCTGCTGAAGTCTGCCGATGTATCGGGCCTGAAGACAGTTATCTCGGGAGGCGAGCGCGTGACATCGGACCTGATCGACATTTGGGGCGCTGGGCGCGAATTCTTCATCATTTATGGACCTGCCGAGTGCACTGTTGCCGTCATCGCCAAGCAGTGCGCGAACAGAAAGGGCAAGGATAGCAGCGATCGCCGTGGACTATCATGCCTTGGCACTCCGGTCAATTGCCGGGCGTGGATCATGCGGCGAGATGACCCCAACAAGGTGGCGCCACTGGGTGCCATTGGCGAGCTCGTCGTGGAAGGGCCGACGGTGGGCCGTGGCTACATGAACAGTTCGTCTGGGCCATCTCCTTTTCTTGATGCGCCACCGCCGTGGTCCGGAGAATGGGAAAGTTTCGGTGGCGACAGTGGTTGGGGGCGTAGCTACCGGACTGGTGATCTGGCGCGGTGGACGAGCGACGGCGAGATTGTCTTCGAGGGCAGACGCGACCGCCAGATCAAGCTCCATGGACAGAGAATTGAGCTTGAAGAAATCGAGCGCCACCTGCAGCAACTTGTGGGACCAGATGGAGGTGTGATTTTTGTCCATGTGCTTGAACTGGCAGGCGCAACCGGCAGCCTCGTCGGCTTCCTCTGCATCGGCGGGGCAGACAACACGGCCGAGAAGATTGAGACCCTCCGCAAGGCAGAGGAAATTCGTGCTCAGGCTTCCAGCAAGCTTCCCTCCTATATGCTTCCCCAAATATGGGTGCCTTTGGCTGAGGTGCCGTTCACACGCGCAGGCAAACTCGATCGGCGCGAGCTTGCGCGCATCGGGACCGAGTACCATGCCAACACCTTCAAACTTGCCCAGACAGCTGCAGTCTCCACCCAGAGTCCGAAACAGGCGGAGTTGGCGCTGGCCGATGCATGGAACCGTATTCTTCAGTTGAGCGGTGCTTGGTCGCCCGATGCGCATTTTTTCCAACTCGGCGGCGACTCGCTCCGTGCTTTGCAGCTCGGGGCTGCCCTCAGAACTGAGGGCTACTGCCTGACCGTTGATAAGGTCTTTAGAAACCCCGCTTTCTCCAGCATGGTGGCCGCGATGGAGGTCGTCCCTTCCTCGGCCAGAAGCGTGTTCCCAACCCCGCGCACCCAACAACAATCTGATGCTGAGATCCCAACTTGCCTTAGCGATCCTGGCCCGAGTCAAGGTCGAGTGCTGTCCGAATTGGCCTGCACCTCGCTGCAAGAGGGTCTCTTTTCTGTTTCGCAGGCGTTGCCTTCACTTTATACGACTCGGTTTGTGTTCGACCTATCGCCAACAATCGATATCCAGAGGCTCAAAGACGCTTTTGTGAACATCTCCAACGCATACCCAATCCTTCGGACGGCCATTGTGATTTCTTCAAATTCTCGTTTCACTCAAGTTGTCCTTACAAATCGTGTGAACTGGACAGAAGCCGATGACCTTTCGTCTTACCTGGCCCTCGACGCGCGAGTCCCCTTTGCTCCGGGGCAGTATCTTGCTAGGCACTGCCTGGTGAAGGATCCGTCAACTGAAAAATGTTACGTCGTGTGGACGCTCCATCACGCAATATTCGATGGTTGGAGCATGCAACACATGGTGAGCCATCTCCTCGGCAACTACCACAGTGGGGGCGTCGTCTCGGACCCGGATAAGAAACTAGCGGGGGCATTTGAAAGTTTTATCGGCTTTTGTGAAAATGAAAATAAGGCAGAGTCTCGTAGTTTCTGGGAGGAGCAGCTGCGAGATGCGCCAGCCTCAACGTTTCCCAAGCTCCCTGACCATACCACCGCCAACCGACGTCTCAGGTCGACCGACTCATGCCTGCAGTTCACTATGACGGTTCCCAAAGCATCATTGACCGGGGCTACATACACTACAACGGTCATGGCAAGGGCAGCTTGGGCGCTGCTTCTCTCTGCGTATGAGGGCTCAGATGACATCGTCTTCGGGAACACGCTGCATGGGCGGAATTCTCTGCCCCCAGAACTGCAAAATACTGTCGGGCCAACACTCTCGACACTACCAATACGGGTGCGCATCGACAGCCAACAATCTGTACTGTCCTTCCTAAATGGGCTCCAGAAACAATTTTCGGCCATGGTTCCTCACGAGCAGTTCGGCCTTGCGCGTATCCTCACCATCGACCGAACCTTCGGCTCTACCAACAACATTTTCCATACGCTCCTGATCGTTCAGGGCCTAGATATTTCGTCTGTCTGTGACGGCCACATCCGGATCAGAGAAGCCGAGCGTCAGAACTATGAATACCCGTTGGTAATAGCTCTTGAACCAAGAAAATCTCGGCAGATCGAACTTGGTGCAACATTTGACAGTACTATCCTATCTGCTTCCCAGGTACGGCGAATCCTCAGTCAGTTCCAACACATCTATTGCCAGCTCCAGTCCGTGGCAGACAATAAAATGAAGGTTGGTGACCTCAATCTCGCCAGTCCTGCTGACATGGCAGCTATGTACCGGTGGAATGCGCGGTATCACAGAACCTTTGAGGTTTGTGTCCACGATATGGTTCAAGAGCATGTGAAACGCTCACCCAATGCTCCAGCCGTTCATTCGACTGACAAGATCATGTCATACGCCGAACTAGATGACATGTCAAATAAGGTTGCCAGAGAGCTAGTTATCCACCTCGGTGTTGAACAAGGGGACGTCGTTGGCATGCTGTTTGACAGGTCTCCTTGGGCGCCCGTCTGCATGCTTGCTCTTGCCAAAGTAGGTGCAGCTTTTGCGCCACTGCCACCAACAGACCCTCCAGCTCGGCTAGCCCGGATTGTATCGGCTGCAGGAATCACTGCTGTTCTCTGCTCTCCTTCACAGTTGTCGCGGTTCGAGCAACCTCCATGGAAAACCACCTTTGCTGTCGACGAAGCCGCCATCTCTAAGCTTTCACCATGGGATTCAGCAAGCCACCGAGCTGCGATAGGGATTTCTGTCAGCCCTAGCGACACCCTTTACGTCCTTTCTACCTCAGGCACAACGGGCACTCCGAAGCTCTTCGCGATACAGAACAAAAAGTTTGCAACTGGCGCCATCGCACGCGCCCCCTTGATTCATCGAACGCGCTCGTCACGAGTCTTGCAATTTGCTCCTCTCAACTTTGACCCTTCTGTCGAAGACATCCTGACTACTCTCATGTTTGGCGGATGTGTTTGCATGCCTTCGGCGGCCGATATCCTATCGGGCAACCTAGCGAGTTTCATGCGACATGCGCGGGTCAATTTTGCAAACCTCACGCCATCGATGGCCCACACGCTCGATCCTGCAGTTATACCGGACTTACGCGTGCTCCTTCTATCGGGCGAAGCACCGGATTCAGCGCTCATCAAAAAATGGGCCGATAGGAAGGATTGTACGCTCATGAATGGATACGGGCCGAGCGAATGCTCGGTGAAATGTGCCATCAACTGTGAGCTTGATGCTGGCGACCCTAAAAACATTGGGCACGCCGTAGGTGCCAGTCTGTGGTTAGTAGACGCGAACAATAACCCTACACCGTTGGGCGCAGTGGGTGAGCTGGTGATTGAATCACCTAACCTTGCTGGCCGGTACCTTGGTCAGCCGGAGGAAACGGCAAAACGCTTTGTTCTCAGCCCTGAATGGCTCAAAAACTTCCGAAACGGACATGAGGAAACAGTTTACAGAACGGGTGACCTTGCAAGGTTTCGCGAGGACGGTAACCTTGTATACATTGGCCGGGTCGACTCACAGCTGAAGCTGCACGGACAACGCTTCGAGGCTACCGAGGTTCAGCAAAGTATCGAAGAGTATCTGACGACAGAGAAAGAGGAGGCAGGAGAATGGAAGGTCATCGTCGACATCGCCCGGTTCCAAGGCCAAACCTCGGACGTGCTGGTCGCCTTCCTAGCGCGAAGTCGGCAGCAATATAGTGGCCATAATGGCGAGGTCCAACATGATGTGGCGCTGCAAACGTACTGGGCTGGAGCAACAAAGCAGATGGCACGCCGCCTATCCCGGGTTCTGCCAGCATACATGGTTCCGTCTGTTTTTTTGGCCATAAACGCCATTCCAGTTACCGCGAACGGGAAAGTCGACCGCCGCGCTCTCCAGGCTCTGGCAGCCCGTTTGCGCCCCGGACCAGAACTGCTTCGCCAACTCGATTACCTGGAGTCATCGATGCCCGGTGTCATAGCTCCAGTTTCAGACGCCGAACACCTCTTACACAGGTTGTGGCGGGATATTCTGGGGTTATCGAGTGACAGGTTTGGCGTAACTGCACACTTCTTCGAGCTTGGCGGCAGTTCCATGACGGCAATTAGGTTGGCAGCAACGGTGCGCGCCGAGGGTTATATCTTGTCTGCGCCAGTCATCTTCCAACATCCCATTCTCTCTGAGATGGCTTTGCATTTGATTCCCATGGGATCCAAAGACGGAAGTCACCTCAACGAAGCCTCGGTGGACCCACAGCGCTTCAGTTCGCTCGCACACGCTGGTTGTACCATAGATGAAGTCAGAGAATCTCTTTCCCGCCATAACATTCCGCACGGAAACCTCGAGGATGTGTACCTCTGCACGCGGCAACAAATGCTCATCTTCAGAGAGGAGGACGCCTCGCCGGGAGGCTGGGTCTTTCGTCACATCGTACCCCTACCTGAAAACGTGGACCTAGATCGGCTCGAGACAGCCCTGCGCCGGGTGGCTGATGTCAATGCTTTCCTTCGGACACGTGTACTCAAGGTCGGATCACGGCTTGTTCAGGTCGTGTTGAAAAACGACTTCGCCTGCCGCCGATTCTCTTCGCTCTCAGAACTGGCTGCCGCCGACCGGGAGTGCAGTTGGGGTGTTGACGCGTTGCCATCACGCTGGGCGCTAGTTGGCAATGGTTCAAAAAACCACGAGGAACGTTACCTCGCATGGACAGCCAACCATGGCATGTGGGATGGTTGGGTCCGCAAGTTGCTGTGGGCTGATATTGATCACGTATATCACTTTGACGCCCTACCCAAGCCTCGGCCTTCGTTCAGTCGGTTCATCCAGCATATCTTGCAACAGGGAAAGATACAACAGAACCAGGACGTCATTTCAATGCCGGTCAGAGAGTTCGTTACCGAGAATCGATGCAGCTTCTTTCCGCCACTGGATGGCATGCGCGATCCGAGCTTAACGCGCTTCTTCACCATGCGCATTGACTTCCCTACCGCTCTTCCCAAGAACTTGTCGTACGCTACCACCATGATGGCAGCCTGGGCTATGGTCTCTACACATGTTGAGCAATACCCGCATTACTTGTGGAACGTGTTGCTCAGCGGTCGCGATGCCCCTCTTCCGGGAATCGATGAACTGATGGGACCGACGACAGCGACAGCACCGCTCGCCTTTTACGTTGACAACGACATGACGGCCCGCCAATTCGTTGAAACGATGCAAGTACGCGTGGGCGAGGCGAACAACATGCAGCATTGCATTGATTTTGGGCCGGCGTTGAACGAGCTGCTCGAAGGGGCACCCAACTTTGCCGTTCACCCTGCGGAAGACTATGTCGAGTCACCTACTAAACACCTCAACTTGCTGCGCAGTAGAGTTGACGTCGTCGGTGCGACAGCCAGTCGATTTTGGATGAACTTTATCCTACGGACGGACAACGAAGGGGTCGATCTGTTCCTCGGTGTTGACCCGTTCTATTTCCCCGAAGACAAGGCAACGAGGTATTTCAGACTGTTCAAGCATGTTGTTCTGCGCATGTTTAGTCAGGGAGGGCTTGACAAGAAGGTAAAAGACATTAACTGGAACTGCGCGGAGGAGATGACCAACGAGGCTCTTGGGATAAAGGTGTTGGGTCTAGCTGATCGAGCGGAGTGTTTCTCGCATGACGCATAGTATAGCGCCGGCTAAGGGACACAAATCGTGTCTATTGGAGACGGTGTAGCCACAGCATGCTTTACAATCAGCCTTCCCCTTCCCTCCGCAAGTGTTCGTCATTCCTTCTCACCCTCTGTAGGCACTTGTGCCACGGCCACCGGCAGAGCCTTAATCGCTTGCCTCTGAGCAAACCAATCCTCGGCCGCATCCCTAAATAGTCCCTTGGACAAAAGTTCGACCCGGCGGTTTTCATCACGGACTACCGCGTCAATCTGTCCCCACTCTTCAATTTTATCCATAAAGAAATCCGGAGAACACGATACACAGAGAGAATGCACCCAGCGGATAGTAGGTCGTGTATTTTGGGTCCGGGACGGTAACTCGGCGCCCCATTTGTCGTCAAAGTCTTTTCCCTTCGACCTAGCCTGCGGGGGAAACTGTGGTTACGCCGACCGCGATAACTTCGTCGACCCGATATGTCCTGTTCTGGCTAAGGTGAATCTCAGGACAAACGTCATGGGAGCCCAAGGCGATAAGCTACTTAAAGCGAGCGTGGTGTTGTTTGAGGCCATCGCGGCGAAGAACAAAGAAGATCCTAGGTGAGGATAAGTTCGAAGACAAAACGCCTACTGCAGCGGATGCGGCGCCGCTTCGTGAACTGTGCGAGGACGTGGCGAGGATTCCCGATGTGCGCGGTGTCCGCGGTGCAAGAAACACTTGCTCCGTCCGAGAGTCGTTTGGTTTGGAGAGAGCGTCCCGGAAGATATTATGGCTGATGTGGACGTGTTGTTCGAAGAGGAAAAAATTGACTTGTGTTTGGTGATTGGGACATCAAGCAAGGTGTGGCCGACTGCTGGATTCTGTAATCAGGCGAGGAAGCGGGGTGAACATGAGGGCTGACGATGTCAAGTCTCCGAGACGAGACGACTGGATCTTCTTGGGGGATGCTGCAGCGTGAACTAAGCTATTTAGTCGTGAGGCCGTCTATGGCCAAGGGGTCGTCTGGTTTAGCTGTGGTGCTTGTATACTCGGGGCACTGGAGCCAGATCTGTTGGGCCTCGAGACACCACCGAAAGTGTTCCAGGTAGCCTTCGAAAGAATAACGCCTCTCGGCAAGTTGCTGGATTCGCCACTGTTCCCAGCCAGGGTGTGACTCGTCGTCACTCGAAGGCAACTTCTCGCTCTGGGATTTGCAACCCCTGCATCTGACCCCGTGGCACACTTTTCGCCCAGCTCCTATCACGGCTCCGTCCACGTAGGGCATCGTGATCGCAGCACTGTAGGGGGAGCGGTCATACATGCCTACAGACTTGATGGTTGAACCGCCTGTGGTGCAGAAATATCTCTCCCGGTACTCCCGCTCCTCGCCTTCATCTTCTTTACCGTAGTGGCCTGCTAGAGTATGCATTATGGGATGAAGGTTGCTCTTCTCCAGTCTTGCCCTCAACTTGTCCGAGTTGATGGTCCACAATCGAAGATCGGATCGAAACATGGGTGTCTGAAGGCAGGGCAGACACACCTTAGTGAGGGCCGGAAGGAAGACCAGAGACGCATACTCGCCACATTCACAGGTTTCGGTGAGGAGTACATCATCGACGTCGTGTATTGTCCAGTACTGGGCGAGCTCTGTTGCGACCAAAGCCAGCAAAACGTTTCCCGCCACCTTTGCAATGCGACATAGCTCTGGGAGGGTTATGGCAATCTCCCTGGCGCGCCTGTTGACCTGGCGGAGGCTGTCGAGCGACGCGAGATCCAGATGGGGTAAAATCCGCCAGATGAGTTCCGTCGGAAGACGGTCGAGCTGACCAATTCCCACTGTTGGGCGCCCAATAAGTAGGTCTTTCGAGTGAGTCATGACGAGCTGGGTGTTGGATATGCATCTCGATTGCAGCTCGCTGTTGTCGGTGAAAGTGGTGGCCCGAATGACGACATGTCTGTTCGACAGGTTCTCGACTGGAAATGCTTCCTCCGAGCGCGCTCGGTCGGGGACGACCTGGCGCTCGTCGAGGGGGTGAGGAAACGGTCTGGTGTCAGCGAAACGCATCTTCTGATAGCCTGTGCGGTTAGCACAACTTTGACCGGTGAGGATGTTGTCTGATCAAGAAAGAGACACACGTCTTCTCTCTTGGAAATATTCTGAGCGTGGTTGCCTGGAGAGAACAATCCTGCCAACAGAGTGACCCCACCTGGCTAACTTCTGTGCACGGATGTTGCAGGATCTTCACTCGTTTCATGACGGAAATTGAACATCACGTTTCCATTCTTTTCGCCCATGCGGTGCAACATAATAGGCTTTCTCACCACTTCTCAGATAGAATAATGAAGAATAAGAACAACGAATCTTGCACTAAAGGAAGTTGCGATTTGGCGTGTAGAACTGGGTGCCTGGTATTTTCCAGTATAGGGACCGATTTTGGCCCTTGTCATATTAGGACCAATTCTGGGCCTACTCGGCTAGAGTTGAAGCAATTCAGCATACTGCAGCGCAGCGTGCCGAAAATAGTACTCAGCCTGAGCAAAGGTGAGCAAGCCTGAGCAAAGACTGAGCCGGGCCTGAGCCGGGTGAGCAGTGTCACGTGGGCGAGGTACAACAAAAAAGGAAATTTTGTGTGCCCAGATTCGTCTCAGACAACGTGAGGAATGAACTTTTAAATCTATGCGCGTTTTCTTCACCTTCAATTACGGCGCCAGAGCTGGAATTCCCGTTAAATACATTATATTGCCATCCGTCATCCCCTCTTTCGATGAGCCTTGGAGCATACTATCCTGACCTTCCGAGCTGGAAACTGACTCAACATCATCTGAATATATATGATTGGCTCCTCAAAAGGTCTTCCAGCTGGAAGACACATCAGAAACATTCGTGAAGCGCCTTAGCAGGTCGGACACCCCTTCTTTTTGGCTCTCCTTGGTGAAGTCAATGATGGGATCCTCCTCGGTTTCTTCTTCCTCTCCGTCTTCGTCTTCGCGTTCCTCGTCAGATGAGTCCCTCTCCGATGGGCTGCTCTCACTACTAGCAGAAGAAGAGGCTCCGTAGCGTGCCCGTGATCCGGCCATCCATCCTAGTACTGTTGTTGATCCCTTAGGCGGCCTTATAGGGGAAACTTCGATAATATCTGGCCCTAGCCATGCGGATCCTCCATGTGTCGGTGGCGGTGGCGGCCCTGATGACCTTCCTGGTATCCCAGGCCTTCCTGACATCCCAGGCATCCCAAGCATCCCAGGCCTTCTCAGAGGCTCGATCGGCTTCATCTTCATTGTGATCTTATCGCCAGGACGGAGAGTGCTAGCCCATAACTTTGGGATGACGATCTCTTCGCCCGCTGTGAAGAGATGGTAGTGGCCGTTTCCTACGGGGATGTTGAGGGCAGTGTGATCGTAGAAGGAGGTTTCGATGAGGGCTTTCATGTTCTGTGGGGTCATTAGACATCAGGCCAGGATGAGGGTGAGAATGCGGGAAGGCCAGAAAACCACGACTAACCTCCCAGATTTTGTACTGCTCAAAGGGGAGTCGATAATGCCGATCGATGCAGTCGGTGAAGTACAGCGGAGGTGGGGGTTCACACAGGGAGTAAAAGACCAGATAGTATGGGAGTTTCCCATCGGGCTTGAATTCCTGGATGCTGACGCATGTTCGCATATGGTTGGATTGTCCTTGAGCGTACTTGGTGACTTGGTCGATGAGATGACGCTGCGTGGGGGTGGAGTTTGTGACATATCGGTACCATGTTGAACCTCGTTTGGCCTTGAGTGTGCGTTTGAGGCCGAAAGTTAGACGGCGGTGGCCGAAGGGAAGTTTGGTCGGGGTGGAGGGGGAGTCTGAGGAGATGATGTAGGCTTCGAGGTCTTCGCTGGGGGTGTCGCTCAGGTATTTGTCGGTTGCACCAAAGATGGGGAAGGTGAAGCTGTGGAGGAAGGACGGGAGGAGGAATCGGGTGGGTGTTTTGCGGTTGGTGGGGGGCGGCGTTTCGACTGATGGGTCTTCGTCGGGGGTGTCTTGGGGAGGTGGTTCTTGATTTGGTTTTGGGGTTTCGACGTTGGTGTTCGTGTTGTTGTTTGTTGTGGATTTCTCTTCTTGTTGCTCGCCTGCAGGGCTAGTGCCTCTCTGCTCATTGGCATGTTGCTCTTTAGGCGTTACCTGGACAAAGGTCCCTGAAACTTCAGGCTTTGTGGTGACTGCTGAAGTGGAGTGCGCTTGGGGGCTATGCGAGGCGGGCTTCAGCGTTGGAGACGGTCCTGGCGAAGCATCGTCTGATGAACTGATTGAGACATTCTCAGCATCCACTCTTATCACCGGCTCAACCCCCCGTGTAGTATTGCCGGGCCGAGCCCTTTTTTTCTTCTTCTGCTTCACCGCCATCTTCCTTCCCAGAGCTACCTGTCGCCCCCTCAGCTTCTCGGCCGCGCCCCTAGCCGCCAGCTCCTGGTCGAATGCGCCATCCGCTCGAGGCCCCGTACTCATATTGATCTGCGCCAGATCGGCCAACTGGAGGTTGATAAGCAGACTGAATTTCAGCCAGTGCAGCTGTGCTTGGTAGCGTTCCACGCGTGGAACCATCCATGGCCACTTTGCCTTGCGGAAGAAGTTGAGAGGCTTGAGCTGGCTGGGATCGATGACCATACCATCGCTGCTGGAATTTTGCGATGACGATGCCTCCGTCTTGAAACTGGTGGCCTTCTTAACCAGCACGACGATGGCTTTGTAGACTTTTTCCAATTGAGTCGCAATATTGCGAATTTCGGTCTCGCCGGCATCTTTGAAGATGGGCAATCGGCCCTGTTTAGATGCGGCGAGCTTATCGGCCTCGATGAGCTCGCTGAGTTGTTTGAGTGCGGATGCTGTGGCGTTGATGTCGAAGACGATGTCGTGCAGCGCCTCGTTTGCCTCCGATGCTAATTCGGTGTATGTCTGCAGCGCTGTTGCCAGGCGCATGCCAAAGGACACCACGCCGACGACCGATGCGGTGAGGCTCAAGGGTTCGGCCATTTTTTTCGCCGGTTAATTGATGACATGACGTTGAAAAGAGGGGAAAACAGGAATTGAGGGTTTGGGTTGGGGACAGAGGTGCCACAAAGCAAGTGCTACCTTCTGGGAATTGGCTCGGGCTTGAGTCAAAAGGAAGGGCTTGGCTTACGAAAAAACAGGATTGGCTCGGCTTGTTTGCTTGCAATATCTCTTGGCACCAGATGATCACGTGTATAACTTTTTTTCATAGCGAACACAAAAGAATGCGTCAAGGTTGAGGATTCTTGGCTGGAATCTACCCCCGCCGGCCAATCAGGGGCCCTGCTACCACCAAGCCAATTCCAGTTAATACCTAAGCCAATACCGACCTCAGAATTGCTTACCCTTCAAGAGGGCTTGCCCTCTGATTTCTTGGGCTTAGTTAACTCGCTTGGCTCGCTTGGGCTTGGGTAGCTTGGCTCGATCAGAGCGCTGGCTATGATATCATGTATTATCCCAAATTCCGAGCTGGGTTATTTTATACCATCCCAGGGCATATACTAGTATATTCTGGGCTAAAGTTCCGGACCGTAGTCCAGCATTCGGGCTCCTCGTAACTGCATTGCCATTTTAGTTCCGTGACAACTGTAGCCGAGGCTGACCCCCTTGCTCAATCTAGCTCAGGCTAAGGCGGTAACCGCTCAGTTCCGAAGAAGGAAAAGGAAACTCATGGTGTCGATTTTAGGATGGTAAACTAGCTGTTCCACCCCTTGCTCTTAGAACCGGCCCCGAAAAACGTACCTCTGGAGAAGAAAACAGAAGTCGAAGCCGACGAAGATGAGTTCGAAGTCAAGAAAATACCGGATTTACGTAAACAGGGGAAATCAATTCAGTACCTAGCCAGGTGGAAAGACTACGGCCCATAAAGCGACCCCTGGGAACCTATAAAGAATATGTCTGCCTCTAACCTCCTTGAAGAATTCCAGCGCTAAAACCCCAAACATCCGCGCCCTGCTCAAAAGAAGAACCTGCGGCCCAGGGCCCAACGACTGAAAGCGCTATAGGACTACAATCGTCAGCCAAGTAGGAAAAAAACCCTGGTGAATAGAGACTTTCACCTCCGTTTACTAAAGAATTCAAGAGCCTATGTGGGATTTGAACCTACGACATTTTATTTCAGGACATGAAACAGGTTCTGCCGCAGCGAAAAATGCTTCCCAACCCACGAAACATAAGCGCGCTACTACTGTGCCAACAGACCGTTTATTTTATTAATAGCACTTGCAAATTTGACAACCTATAAAGTCGTTGCGGGCCCTGGTGACACTACCCCCACAAGGAACGATTCTTAACCTAGGGGAGACACTGGGACCTGGGCGGCCAGTTCAGGCTGCGTTGGAGGAGTTTGTCCCTCCTCCTTATCCAAAATTACGAGTTCGTAGCTAAAAACCTCGTCCGCACGACGCAATAAGGCCTTCCGTTGGTCTTTTAAGCGGAGGAGCTTCCCAAGCGTGTCCCGCTCTTCCGCGTCCAGGCGTTTCTTCTCGTCAAGAATTCCTTGGAGGACCGAGGGGCCGTTACCATGGACGTTGTAACTGGAGTAAACCTTACCCTCCACCATCACGCATTGGCCGCACGACTCACTCTTGCTCGCGACCTTGCATTCCAAGCTAAGGCGTGTTGGCAGTGAGAGCACTTTACAGGCATAACGATGCCAAAGACAAGGATGAACTCAGCGCTAGCGATACGACGTTCAGAGGAAGAAGGAAGGTCGACCTTCCTGTCTTTTCTTATAGCATTAGGCGTTGTCAAAAGCTGTTGGAGAAGGAAAGAAGCGACCTATTTGACAGTGTATTCACCCCTTGAGAGCTGTGCTAACCTTTAATCAGTTATCTTGTCCCTACCGCCTTCAGGAGTTCTTCCTGCCCTAGTATTTTACCTTGCATCTCGTTGTGTCAGGGGTAGGCCGTAACAACGAACTGTCCATGAAGTTTTCGGTAGTGGCTATTGCGGGTGCGAATATCCCAATTCTGAGCCCTTTGCTTGCACGGGACCATTTTTGGGCCCTTCGACTAAAACTGCACCTTCTCGGAAGGCTGTACTTGTTCAATAGGCAGATATTAGCCGGAATGTGAGCCGGGGCTGATCTAGACTGATCAAAGGTGACGACGAATCACGTGACTATGAGCATGGGGTGGTCGTCGATTTTAGGGTGGTGAAACAAACGTTTCCGCGCCGTAGTAGTCGAGCAAACTAGTTGGCGTCTGTGAGACCTGTGCTGGCGTCAAGCGCTTGACGTGCTGGTGAACCGCCTGGAGGATCCAATCCTCAAATTCGATCTCGCTTTCCGGGTCGTTGCCTATGCCATCAATAAACTCGTAGAGTTTCTCGACCAGATTCCATCGTCCTTCGAGTTTTTCCGCATGAGGTCGATAATGAACTTTTTCATGAGATACATAGAAGTATACGAAATCATGTCCTCAACAGTTATCATTTGTATCATGGTGAATGAGTACGATGGCGCGAGGGGAGAGGCGACATCGACATTGTCGACTACGGAGTCCATGTTTTGGGCCATGGTCGAAGAGGTGACAGCAGGCTGAGAATGAGAAATTTGCAAAACAAGTGTTCAGGTATGCGCCATTCGATGTATTGGCAGGCTGTTCTGCGGTGGGACAATTGTAAGACGCAAGAAGACAATCAACAAGAAAGAAGATTTGGTGGTTGGCAGTCAATCCCATCATCAGGTCAGGGTAAAACTTTTGCCGCGCACGACATTAGCTTGTCTTGATTCGCTCGGCCGTCAGGCTGCAGTCGACCAGTTGCAGAGTTGAGTTAGCCGCCGGTTCCGAGCTGCCGGTACCTAATCATGTTCGAACGAGTTGCACAAAGTGTCTTCCACGGGATGCGGAGTAAGATGAGATACACGGTTCGGCTTTGGTCATGATAGTCATCATTCCTGTCACGACTAACGGGAAACCAGCCGCGTCCTGTCGAAGCTCTTCTGGTTCTTCTACGCCTAAACCCACACACACTCTAGTTAGAGGGCGGACAGAGGCCACCGAGGCAAAGCCCCGACCCATCATGAAGCCCCCTCTGCATCTGCACACTCAGTCCTCGTATCGCACTCGCAAAGTCGTGGGCATGGGCCAAAGTGATCTCTCATCGGGTGTCATGTAGGCCTTCAGACCAGTCCACTCTCTCTCACCCGCCCGACCCACCTGACCGGCCCAACGCGCCGCAGGGAGGCATTTCATCTCACCGCGTGGCCCATCTACCCTCCTCAGCCCGTGAAGGCGCATTATTGCCTTGAAAATCTCGGTCAAAGCCACGCGGCTTATCTCCATACCAAGACATCTGTGTGGCCCGAATCCGTAGTGGATATACGACTGCAGTGGCCGGTCCAGCCTCACCGTCTCCGGGTCCGGAAATGACGCAGGGTCGTGAGATGCCGTCGTGAGGTCGAGTACAACCCGGGTTCCGGCCTTGAGCTCCACAGTTTTTCGTTCCGGATTGTCAACGGGAATCGGATCCAACCCACCAGCCGGATCCCACTGACACGGCACATAGTGGGTTACTGTCTGGTCAATGGCAACATGGCGATACAACGCAACCATGCCCCGGATTCGCGACCCTTCCAGCATACTGCCGCATCGCCAAGCGTTAGCAATCCTTCTGGGCAAGCAAAGAGGTAACTTACTACCGCATCAACATCTCATCTGCCTCCTTCCCTTCCACCTCTGCTAACCTCCTGATCTCCTTCAACTCCACCTCCCTTTTCTTGTCCAAGTAGAAATCTATTGCCTGTGACAACACCTGTGTCTGGATTGCCACACCACCGGCCACCAACATCAGCAAACTGCCCAACACCGCTTCTTCGGGATCTCCCCCCGTCTCATGTACCACCCTCGCAACCATCGCCGCACCAAAGCTCTTTAGTAGCGGCTCCGCCTCTGCATCCGACGAAGTCTGATGCCCGTGTATTGTGTCCCCGATCTTCTTCACCACACCAGCCAGCGAAGAAGATTTCAGGCTCGCCAGGATGAGCTTCCCCAGTTGCGCAATATGTTCTTTAGCTGTTTCGCGTAGCTTGAACGAGTTGGCAATGTCGGCGTCGAAGAAGACAGAGGCAAACAACGCTACTAGTAAATTGAAGAGTTCCTGCTCAGTGTACATCCCATGAGGGGTAGAGGGGGTTTTCAGAGGTAGGTTGAACATGGCAGAGATGAGGTGAGTCGTCGTCAGGGCAAGGACGTCGCGGACGATGTCGACTTCGTTGGTGGTGGTGAGATGCGTGGTTGTCGCGCGTGATGGGCCGGGAAGGGAGGTAATTGGGATGGAATATTTGGAGAGAAGCTGAGTGGTTTTGGTGCGAACAAAAGAGCGGACTTCGGGAGCCCATGCTTGCGGAGAGTACAGAGCGCGGTGCAGCTGTGATCGGTTGATGGAGTTGGCGGGGTCATCACCCGAGAGGCAGAAGTTGGCTGAGAATGGGGAGGACGTTCCGTGGGCGATGGCTTCAGCCCACACGACGCGGAAGGCGGAGGGATTGGAGAGAATCGAGCATACGGCACCGTATGAGCGGATAAAGATTGGAGGAGGGGGCAATTCGGAAGGGGGAGGCTGGAATGAGTACTTGGATGCGGTACCGAGACGAGAGAGAACGGATTGGTTCTCGGAGGGGATGACGAGCGGGAAATGCGCGTAGGTGCTGTTCTGGGGGATGCCGCAATTAGGGAAGGCGCGGAAGAACAGCTTGTGGAAAACGTGGCCTTGGTTGACAGTTGGGTCGTAGTTGCCTTCGTTGAAGCTGTTGACATCAGCGCATGTGCCAAAAAAAAAAAAAAAAAAAAAACCGTTTT